>Ga0307511_10002618_pt1 | contig 18770 bp, 12 predicted proteins | sample 13_EM_MG_FD_200266 | JGI IMG/M metagenome (GOLD analysis project Ga0307511, IMG submission 200266) | Populus trichocarpa ectomycorrhiza microbial communities from riparian zone in the Pacific Northwest, United States - 13_EM | ecosystem: Host-associated > Plants > Roots > Unclassified | place... | reverse complement strand
CATTGCTCAATGGGCCGGTCATTAGTGCGATTGGTGAATGGGCCGTCCCAACCAGCAATAGCGTCCCATTGACCAATGGGCCGGCCCATTGCTGACTGGGCCGTATTGCTGAATGGGTCAGAACATTGGTACAGGGAAACATCGCTAATATCTTTACAGAGTTCATAGAGGGATTATTATGCCGATGCTTTGATCCCTAGGGGAGCTTCGAGTTCTTGGCCCCTGCGAGCTCTGTATGACGGTAAAGAAGAGTCCAACCATTTGGGGGATTTGTGTTGGTATAATCCTGGTGACATTTCTAGGGTGCTGACTTGGCAACATGCAGAATAGTAAATCATAATATTTCTCTAATCAATATCTCCTCGGTAGATACAGAGCTACCTCATGTAGAGACGCTAAAAATTGCTTGGTTTTATTTCGATGGTATAAGTACGTCGATAATTGCAACTCAACTTGTTCTAACTCAGAGCTCGTTGTGGATGGCAAAGAAAAGCCCGAGCTAGATATAAACTGTTTTGTGCAGCCCAGTATGGTTAGGCCACTATTCACCATCTCAACGTGATTGTAGTTTTGTGTGAAAGAACTGCTTGTGGCTTCGGTGTGTATACGGTAGGTAGTCTATATGGATAAGCAGAGCCAAGGAGCGAAATTTTTAAAAATGAAGTCGCTGAAATATTCTCATACACTAGATTTAGTACAAATGCATGGGGATGAATACCGGAACCGAATTATAGTTTACGCTGTCGCACATAATTTACTCTAGCACAACACGTTAACATTTCAATCCTTAGCACTTGTAGCCGTATTTACACACATTATGGGTGCATTAGTTAACCGCATTCACTACCCGCGCTCTGCACTTGCAATGCGCGGGCCAGCTTGCGGGGGTACTGAGTAAGCTCGTCAGGGCACCGGGCCTCGCGAGAGTAGGGTACCAGTTTCCTAACTAGGAAAAAAAATGCATATGAATATCATCAAAAATGGGATCTTAACTAGGAAAATACGGACATGCAGTTAGCTAAAAATGAGATTAAAACGACAATAAGACGGAATAGCAGAGCTACCGGAAATACGGATAGTACTATAAATGTCTTCCAGGAATAACACTGACAAAAAGAACAAGAATAGTGTCAGCAAGAGTGTGTTTGTGGCGCAATAAGGTTCTATTATCCTTGCTGTGTTATAAACCTAGGGCCAACATAGACAAATAGCCTCCCTGATCGGTAGGACCGGAGAGTAAATCCATGGAGTAAACGCTGGGATGCGGTCGCCAGATTGATTATAGCCAAAAGGAAAAAGGTAGGTGAGGGTAGGGCGAGTTGCACAGTGTGATGGAGGCTGTCGTAAGAGGGCTATCTAGGTCCTACCGCCTCTGCAAGCTTGGATCTGGCATCACGTTAGTAAATACCTATCATTACCTCACGAATGTCAGGGTTTTTAAGGGTATGTTGGAGGTAGCTCTGGGGTATACGTAACAAACGAGTGAAACCATGTCTGAAATATATTAGCAATAGGTGCGAAGATTGTGAAAGGACCTGTAAGGGGGCGGGAACCATGATGCCTTCGCCCTGAGTGCATGGATAGGATTAATATTACTGATAAGAAGTAGCCGAGTGCCTCGGGGGGGGGGGGATCACGATGTCAGCATGAGTGGTAGCTGACTGAAGTAACTTTAAGGTGATAAAGTTTCAAATTCGAGGACATATTGCACCGGCTCTGCTGGTGAAGCTACATAGGAGAAAGAGATATATAACACAGCTCTCCTTGCAGAGGTTTTGTTACCAAGTAAATTGATAGAGTTCAATTAGTCTCGGTGCTGAGACCAGAATATATTTTATGTACAGGAGTTGTAGAAAAATATGACTTCCGCAGCACCGCAGCACCGCATTACCGACCATCAGGCAGGTTTCAGGATGACTGGTACGTCTGGAGGGGATACAGCATGTTCAGGATTGAATTCGAGGTTTGGATGGTGAGGTGGAGGTTGCACCGGATTAGCAAGATACTCGAGGGCTTGCGACTGCGGCTATCGTGAATACTATATGCTGCTGAGAACAGCGAGTGAAGGAATGATGGAATGTATGTCGAACTCGAATTACTACTTATTACCTTAACATCTTTTGAGGAGGATGGCAGAGACCTCATAATTACCCCCATCATGCAACCCGCATAATATGAATAGATGTGCTGATCATGAATACATAACATAAGGAGCGAGCGGAAAAGTATAAATGGTGGTTTGTGAAGCAGGAGTATGTGCCTATGGCTATACAGATTGTTATTTCTGGTGGGGTTAACTTGCAGCCGTCCAACGTTACAATTGTGGCACTGGGTCTGAGGAGATCTGATGGCCTTTCCACCTCTACTCTACTCGGACTAACTAAAAAGAAAATCCCATCTTACGCCAAACCCACCACTTCCAACTTCCGAGGGTTCAAGATGGCCAATTTCACACAATTTCTTCCTCGTAACACGTACGATTATTCATATGCATAATGACATCGATATGTATCTTGCCTAACACAGCAAGGCAGTTAAAAACAGCTGCAAAGCCTGATCTCCAGCGGCAGAAATATGCCTACTCTTGCGCTGATGGCAAAATCAGACTCCTGGGGGGGTGCTTCAGCCATTGCACTACTGTAAACACCGCTTGGTGGTTTCGGAGGGTCGCTGGGGACAGAAGATCTTTTTCTTAGTACATTTAGTACCCGTATTTAAGCTATGTAACCTATGACTCACTTGGAAGATTTTCCTACTACGGCCTTCTGTAGTGAACCTCCGGCTAAGGATCGGACAGAATGCGGCACATCTGCTGCGGTGTGCGCATGCGAGGATAGCAGATGGGAATAGGAGGCCCTTGTTCTTGCTTTTTGGTAACTAATTACTGGAATTTAAGCATTTTTGGTAACGCATTATGGGTAACGCATTATGTGCTTGAATTTAAGCTAGCTAGATCTAGCCTATGGCGAGGACTGCCTTTGGGGCTGAAGGGTCGACACCTTCCATTTTATTCACAGGGCCAGTCCCTACTCCACATGTGCGTACATGGCCAGATAACCCGGAGGAACAGGCAAGGCAGATACACCGTTCATCAAGCATAAACGGTATGCACACATCCAGGCAACATCAGGATATCCACCTAAAATCCCAGGCTCATAAATTCAATCAGCACGCCCTATGTGTACTATTGGACAGCCACCGCGGTCGTTACCTTCACATTTCACACACTCCATACAAGCGGAAACAATGGAAGGTGTAGAACGATAGAGAAGCTATGGAGATCCCAACTAGTGCAGAGAGCACGAAGCTCGAGAAACCTACGGTGCAGGGATATAATAAATGTTTCCATACGTACTCTGGTACAGTTACTAGATGGATTTTGCAAACTTTTCTTGTTCATTCTAGGCCTACCATTAGTAAGCCCAATAAGAAAACAAAAGAACACAGTACAGTTGACACTGTTTTATATCTATTCAATTGTGGGTGGTTCAAATTTAATCCAGGGAGGCACAACGGGCAGGGAAAATTTTCTACCTCATGAACCGGTGAATTCTTCGTTCGCCTAGTCACCATCCGTGTGGTTGGCACCAGACTCAAAGGGGTAGCGCACCAACCAAAAGGGGTAGCCACTACCAGATTAGGTTATATTACCAATAAGAAGCCACCCACACAAAGCTATGTACCTAGCATATGGTAGAGCGTGGCGCAGCTGCGGGGAAGTGGGAGGCTCACAGGCGGGCAGGCGTCCTGCACTCGTGGGAAGGAGAGCGGAGAGGTGGGTACAGGGTAGAGTAGCCAAATATTAGATGAAGAGAAAAGAGGAACAGGGGAAAAGAATGAACACCTGAGTACTCGTTTGTGTGGGTATGATGTCTGTGACAGATCCCATGTCGGGTGCCTCTAGTTCAACCAAGGGTCTACAGTAAGTACCTACTTATCGTAGCATAAGAATCAAAAACAAACATGAAAGAGGTTATCTACCAATCATATACCGCCATACGATCCCATTCGCTCGTAGACCCCCTGAACTCAAGGCCCGCCGCTAGGTTGACTATTTAAATATAAGCGAACAGTGACCCCCTTGGAGTGCTGATACTATATCTGATTTCACTAGTGTCGGTTCTAATTGTGACATGGATCCCGAAACAGAATGCACGCGCAATATCCACTGTTGCACGGGAATTGTTGGCTGGGGGAACGAGGTCACAAATCTCGGACGACCCCCCCATCTTGCAAAATTACCCACATTTTTACTACCACTAGGTATTCCTCAAATAACAGTAATATATGCTTCATAACATCAAACAAGAGCCGGGAGTTGGCGGGCAAGTTCTCTGTGCCTGGGTTGAGAAACGAAACTTCTTACATGCACTGAAGCAGCCTCGTAGCTAAGAGTTCTCCCAATATGTAGATGTGAAACACGAATGATATCACGGCACTGTAAGTAGAGCTCTAACCAGATTGAGCACAACAATGGAAATATTTACAGTACATTAGATATGTACAAGATCGAACGAACGCTCATCAATACTTGGTGTATCCCTCAGCTTTAATGACTGCAGCGACCCGTCAAGGCATAGATCTGGTAAGAGAGTAGGCAACTCTTTCCATGCTTCTTCCAAAACATTCAGCCGCTGCTAGTTTGGGGAATTTTTGGTGAAAATCCTCCTGAGGTAGCGCCAGAATAGGATTGAATAAGATTAATTCCGGGCTTTGATTATTTCTGCATACCTGAATCAATGTTAGTCCAAGTTCTCTATGTGGATCTGATCTTTACCCACCTCTTAAAAACGATTCGAATTATCGAGTCGTTCCGTCCCAGCCAGTGTCAAATCTCTCTTATGATTCACCTTCATTATGCCAGACAATTCGCCCTTTATCAAACTCACCTTTCTCTCTGGTAGTTTACTGGTACTACCTACCAGTACCACTTGTACTTGTGCCGGCGCCTGCAGACATTGTGTTGTCCTGATTGAATATACAAACTTAGTTGGAAGCTCACGATCTCGAGCTCAGGCTCAAGTAATACCCCACTCAGCATGGCTGGCCGTTGTCTTACCAGTGCTGTATGTCTCACACTCAGCCGTAGCCTGGTGTTGTATATTATGCAGGGGGATGCGCCATAACCTTCGCCCACGCACTGCGCTGGTAGCAATTTGGGTGATAGTTCATTTGTATGATCCAGCAGTACACGCAATTGGTCAAACAATCTGTCAATTCCAAATGATTGACCAATCAATGTGATTTCTGAATCCGTCCGAACACCAATCTTTGTGATTACGGCACTGACCGCACATGAGCTTGATGCGGCTGAACAAGTTGTAACAAGAATACCGATAGTTCTAAGCCATTACTTCTTTAGGTCAAGCATTTTTGAATTCTGGGAAGTTTTATTGGAGAGCCACTGTTGGTAGTTTTTGGTACTATAGCATTGAGCTATACAACATATAGGGTCGATAGGGAGCCATCATTCATCACCTTCTGTATGATCTGCTTGAGTGATATTGCCATGACATGTCCGAAAGAAAATGGCAAGCTTTGGCGATTCTTATGTGTCTCAGTGCCTCACTTTACGAGGTTCTACTTGAAGATATGTACGATTTACCTACATACACAAATCTCCTACCCAACACAATGTGGGTATAGCCATATTGTATTTAGCCAGCACAATACTATTTTCTCTTCAGCCGAGTCATATTTTTTGGGGGTGAACTCAGTATGTACTCGTATGCACATCAGTAGGTGACGAGCTACCCGGAAATCCGGGTGGCAGCCCAGTCATAGCATTCCTATTGGGAGTGGGGTTATGTCAACAGTCTTAATAAAAGAACAACTGTTGTCTGTGTACTGTGTGCTTCGAGGGCATGAAAATGCCTACGTTCTGATACATTATCCTAATTATTAGTGTATGTGGCAGCTAGAGTAAGGTCCTCGCCATAGCATTAGCTAGGTAGTTGCGGGCACTAATCCCCAAAAGAAAAAAAAGACTACTTTCTCTCTCCCCAGGGCTGAGAAAACCTTTATGTAACTTCAAAGCAGGAGCAAGCAAAACTATTAGCAATAATCTTTCATAGAGAGCCACAGGAGTCAATAGTAGACCCCGTTACAAACATGTCCGTTATAAGTATCAATTCGCAATAAGCTTGCAGGTGGGCCGCCCCCATACAAAATAAGAATCTCATCTATATAGGCATTTTCACTAATATTCTTGTAAAAAATAGCACTAGCAGGTGGATTGTAGGGTGCGCACTAGCGGGAGTATTTCACCAAGAGTGACGCCGACTGCAAAATCAGAACCTTCTCCTCCGCCTCCTGACATCACATATTCAGCTGCTTTAGAAGCTTTGAAAACGCTGACTCTATACAAACCTGTCATTCTATAGAGCGCGGCGACTGACTTCGAAGTCTCTACGCCCAGTCAGCCTAAGGCTATGAGGCGAGCGGCGACAAACGAAAGGTGTCCAAACAGCACAAAAAAGTCAACAGGGGCAAAGAAGCGTGGAGGAATTCCTAGGACCCGTTGAAGGGATATTTGGGATTTGTCCGCATGTATCTACATTGATTTTCATATATATTCGTTATAAGTAAATATTCATTATCCCTTGGCCCAGTGTGACACCCACCCATCCTTCATATCACGAGATACTAAGGTCACGGGATACTGAGTTCACGGGCGTCAGCGCATCCAGAAGGAGAAATTTATGTGGGAACGGATTGGGAAAGTTATGTACTACGGCCTGACATATAAGCAGCGCATTTCTCTTTGATTGACGGATTCCTTTAACCAGAGCACTAGCACCATAGCCTACAAGTCTATAGCGATCGCTAGATAACTCTGCCTAATATACTCGGGTTTACATACCCACAATTCCTCCTACTCAAAGCCTCGTATTCTTACAGCCGAGAATCGCAACTATACCATATCATGGATACCGACTTTATTTCTCTGCTTCTAATGCCGGATTTCATCGTCGATCTTAGTTAGATTATTCATGCACGATGGATGGGTGTCACACCGGCCCGGACATGCTTGTGACAGGGGCCTTCTAAAGTGAGGTTGGGCTGGTGGCGTACCATCTCATTATTATTGGTCAATTGACTTGAATCTCTAGCCGCAGGTTAGCTATTTGGGGTCTAATGGCGTGTGGGGATGGATCATCAGACTCTATGGTATTCCTCAAAATTCACCCTTGCATTGAGCATTAGCCAGCTACTTCGGCCCCCATATGCATGTTCCTGTGCGACAAGCACCCAGTTCGTGGCTCATATCGAGGAGACTCGAGTTATTTGCTAGCGGTGTCTCTTTTTTAGCTGTATATGCGCGTTCCGCGGCATGAGAATAGGTGTAGCGGGCTCATGAGACATGCTCGTGCTCAATGTAATGTGAACTACATGAGGCGATGAACAATGGACGAGTCCTTGTTAGTTATCCACAATGCCATCAAGGAAGCCCCTACAAGCGCTGTCGGCGAATATAGCAACCAAGGTCCGGGCGGTTTCTGGAGGCAAGCTTCCTCCCACCAGTCCAACACCACAACTCGGTATGGGCCTAAACCAAAGCCATTAGCTCAGAGAGTGTTCAAGCTCCGTGCAGGTCCAGTAAAGAAAGTGAAGAGGAGCTATAGCAAGGATAAGAAAGTTGAACTATTGATCATGATCCACCACCAGGTCATCTGCCACATTACTGAAGAGTACCGGCCTCAAAATCAAGTTGAGGCATCAGTTCACTTCAAAATTCCCCAGTGTACAATCTCATACTGGTACCGAAATCAAGACAAGAATGAAGACATTAGAAGAGGGCACTATCACATGAGTTACCTGAGGAGCCTGTGGAAGACTTAGATTCCATTGTTTTGACATTTCACACTGCAGATCTGTAGCGCTCAAATTGATATGTTTCACTTCAGCCGCGAATTATGATCTACGTGTACAGTACCATGTTTGTTTTTTGAGACACCGCTAGCAAATAACTGGAGTCTCTCCGGTAAATAGAAAGCACTAAATATGTGATAGCGGTGATCTTGTTCCGCTATGTGCAAATGAATGCCATATTAGCTCGGCCCGTAACTTAGTTCGATTCACAATTTTCGCGCGCATTGTCCATAATAAATGCCTATTTGAAGTTCCCCTGATGGCGTGTACACGCGCTGTTTATGGGATCATGACGTGCTATCAGAATGCGCGCTGAGGTAATTGGAATGTGGTACAGTCGGTCCTTCGCCCCCAACTACGTTCGAAAAAGCTCATTCATTTTAGTTTCGATGTGGCACGCAGCTTCAATCACTTGGTCCAACATACACTGACGCTTACAAGCCTATCTGGCAGTGAGTTTTGCACATCGTGTGCTATTGTCGTAGGTTATTCATCTCTTTGAGTTGTGCCCACAGAATAACTGAACCTCTGTTACATTAGGCCTTCGTCATTACAAGGTTTTGTCCTCTCGACTTCGTGTGGGTATAACAACACCCTAGGCAGTCAACCAAACGTTCATTCTGTCATCCTCAAGCGGCAAATATTCATACCGCCATACGCCTTCCACTTCTCATACCGCTACCTATCGCCCCATCCCTCCACCGTCCTCAGCCTTCCCCTCCAAGTCTTTTCACACCGTCATACACCCTCCTAACCCATCATTCGCGATGGGACAGCCGCGACCCGCATTGCAACCTCCCATACGGAGAGGAGAGTCAAGAGCTGTGCGATTCATCCAACAATGGTGGGCGCCTATTACTCAATGCCTCTTGTCCACACTGCTTGCCGCTGGTCTTGTTTTTGGGGTAGATACTGCCCTCTTTGATCCCGGAACCCGTCATAGCTATTGGGATATCATCAAGGAGGGCTCCCTGCGTCCAAGCGATATTACTACCTTGGTTTCTGTCTGGCTTGTGGCTGCCCGATTAGCCGGGCAGTCTCTCGCGGCGTTGGTCGCTTGGCGGTGTGTCATGATCCTGTTACAGAATGATGGCCTCAATCTCTCACAGATCGATAGAATGATATCTTACCGGTTGCCCAGTGCATGGTCCGGCAAACATGCATGGATCATAGTCCTGGTCCTGCTCATGATGCATCCCTCAGGATTTGTCGCCCCACTTCTGTCTGGTTCGATTGATTGGGAACTTGTGATTAAATACGAGGATACAAATCCGGTTGATGGCGGATTTAAGGCACCCAATGACCCTCCGCGCGCGTGGGCTGCAGTCTCGTACGAGCCAGTTGAGTCATTGTTGACTTTGGTGCAAGCGCTTGGTCGTGCCTCTGCTGCCTGGTTAGATGGCGCTTCAGCTCAAAACTTGACCAGCCTCGATACACACCGCTATGTTTCCTTGAGTCAAGCCTCCGTCGGTGTAGTAGTGAAAGATGTTCCTATTCCCGTTCTTGAAGTGCATAGCATCTCCTGGAGTGATCCGTTGGAGGACTGGGTGAACCAAATTGTCCTAGAGCAGACCAGGATCCTCTATACGCCGGGTGGTGATAAACGTAACCAGAGTTATACAATCGGAAATGCCATACTTTTTCAAAAGGAAACCACACCTCCAACCACTCCAGAACCTACTGAAATAGCCGCTACCACGAGGAAGATTGCAGTACTAGTTGCAAGGGATTACAATGTCATTAACAACCTCGGGCCGTCGCCACCCACACAGGCCTATTGTAGCCCAGAAAAACTGAAAACCTGGTGGGATACCTCTAATTGGGCAGTCATACCAGGACTCTCCGGCAATTGTTGGGCAGTAGGAAATATCAATTTCACCGCAGGAATAAGATATTTCGACACTGGTAGGTATATCACGAACCAATCCATAGAAGCAGTTCGCAATGTCAAGGTTATGGAAGAGCTAGTCGGTGATAAATGGAGAGAGCCAGCCATATATATGCTTTCGGATATCATGTCCACACTGCCGTCGATGGGGGCAGTCCGTAAGCCCGGTGGGAATCTGACTCAATACGCGGGAGAGCTCGTCCAGCGATCATATACGGCGATGCGAACTGTCATGTTCCCATTCGCTCCCGATTCCGAACTGCCTAAACTCAAGGCCCAACGCCCTGTTTCCTACCTACAAGCGAACGTTAATAGCATTCGGGTGCTTATCTGGCTGATACTAAACCTGCTTTTACCGGTGTCAGTTCTTATTGTGTCATGGGTCGAAGAGCATTCCGATATGGAATGTAGGCGCAATACCCTGGCTGAAACAAGCCTTGGGCCACTGTTGACGGATGTGCGGGAAGTGTTGGCTGGGGAGGAGAACGGGATCACAAATCTATCATATGTGACGGCTGCTGATAGTAAGGATATGGGCATACTTCAATTGAATGCGATCGAGGGACCGAGTGGCAACAGTATCTTCGCATTGACAAAGCCTACCCCGAAGGCAGCTGCTACGAAAAGTTGGGAGCATCAATACATGGTGGTGGGCGGTGAAGATCATTGGGGAACATAGGATAATGCACACTTTGGGCGGTGCGAAGATGTCAGAAGGATGGATGCAGTTGGTAAGTTGTTGCTAGCCAGTAGTAATACACAGAAGTTATTTGTTTAGTTACATATTGTCCCGGCACCGTCCGTTAGTCACCTAGAAGTCCGCGATGGCAGGATGATGGTCTTGCGGCCATAAACATGGTAATATGTATGCCCTTTAGGCATATGTGCCGGGTTGGGGGGCTTACGAGAGATGGCGGTAGTGCTTTTAGCAGTTGCTAAGTGCGCGTGGATTACGGATGAGGTAAGCGACAGATCCGAGCAACCCGAGCACTAGGTGCGCAAAATTATTACCACAAGGCATTGAATTATGCAATTGGCTGAAACTCGGAATGTACCAGCTTTATGTATAGAGAAAGCTATTTCAGAGGTTTGTGTGAGATGAGAAGAGGGTCTTTTTTAGTTAACGTTTCCTTTTGAAGTTGGTACTTAGGTACAATCCCCCCCCTGTAGTCGCCCTTCGACAACCACAGGCGCAGGGGCTTGTGCCTGTTCTATTGGCTTGCAACCAATGAAAGCTAAAAAAAAAAAAAAACCAATGAAAGCTGCAGAAATGGTAACCAATCCGGATATACTCTGATACTCAGGAAGTCACCATGGAACCGTGAAATTAGAGGTCTCGGCAACAGAAGGCCCCTTTGTATATTTCCAGTTTATCGTTACAGTCTACTGTGCTTGAAGAGAAATTGTTGGATGGAAGTCCTGTAGTTGTCTCCGTTGAAGTTAATGATATTTCCTGTATACAAACTCATGCACTTGTAGATTGTGGGTAACTGGTCGAAGTGCCCCGAAATCCCAAACTAATCGATGACAGGCAAGTCAGGGACTATAGGAAGAGGGACCGGCTCGTAGGAAGGAGAAAATCTACGAGGCACGCCCTGGGGATAGACTTTCGTCATAAGCTAGAATAGTTTAAATGCGAGTACTGATTTCAAAAACAAAACAAAAAAAACGTCAGAATCAATCACACACCTCACGAACGTCCACATGGAATCAATGGCCACTATGGCCACTGAGAAGAAGTCTACATGTTGGTTACCAAGCTGCGCCATTACCCTGTTGTACTTGTTTACTGAATAATAACTTGGTGATGAAATAACAACTACAGAACCAATGTTGGGGTTTTGAGGTCCTTATTACCTCAAAAATTCAGGGTAAGTGTGGGGATAAGTAGACCACCTAGGTCACACCCACACAATCCTTAAACAAAGAATCTCGATATCTCCTATCAATTCATAAGAGAACACCTCGCCCTCCAGTCCTTCACCCTGAAAAATGTTTTCTTTCGAGAAAATCCAGCAGATTTGTTGACAAGAAATTTCCTGACTCCCAATTGATTCTTGCAAAATCTTGGCTTGCAGAATGAGAGAGCGTATTGCAGTATACATTCCGTGGCCTGTCGCATGTGATATACTCTTCACTTTTTTTTCGTTTTTTAAAGACCTATGATTCGTATGGCGAACCGGTGGATTTAGCGGAATGTAGGTTAATATGTTTTTTCTGGTAAATGGGTACTTGTATTCAGGCTATCTAACCCATGGAAGTCGGCACATCTCCAGGCATATATTGTCCAATCCTGGGGCCTGCCTCTGCCTCTCACACCACCTTTGATAAATATACATGTAAATTTCTGACAAAGAAACAGATTTCTCTTTCCAGAACTGCCCCTGTGACCGCTCTACGCTATTCTAGGTCCTCGTAAGCTTCCTAATGTCCTCCCTTTTCCATCTACAAGCCTAAGGAAAGTACAAAATAGAAATAACAGAGCAATACAAAGGAAATTCGTTATGAGGATAAAAAAAATCCACCCCTCTTTTCTGAAAGTTATCTGAATTTGCGGAGCCAAAAGAGCTGCGTGAAAGGGGCCACAAATTTCATGGCACTGTTGCTCTGTTTTCTTCTTTTTTTGTGAATCATTACTCGTATTCAAACCGTGTAAGCTTACAGTGGGTGACCACACCTCTGGACGCTCCTCCGGTGGATGCCCTCTCCTGCCTCCAACGGGACCCGGGGTTAGTATATAGTATATCGGATTAGGTTGCTGTCCCTCTGGTAGTACCTGTTCGGAACCAAGTGTAGGTCGATGGTATTTGGTAGTTCGTATCCCCCACTGTGCCTTGTGTCGGACCCTGATGTGATTTATACATCTAGGTACCATTGAGTAAATTTTTTTTGGGATGACAGTACTCGTATTAAACTATCTAGTTTAACCTCTGGGCCCCGTACATTCCCAGAAAAATCATAAGCCAATTAAATATACATCTAAACTATAGCCATAAGAAATCTGCCATTGTTCTGCACCACTCTCGGTCTTCTTGCGGCTCTTCCCAGCTTCCCTATTTCCCATGCCCACCACCCACTTCCGGAAATTGTAGCAGGTGTGCTGTGGTCTGTTCTATCCCTCATGCCTCGCACCTCAGGTCCTCCGCCCTCCCTATCTTGTGCCTCCGGGGAGCCCGGTCTGTGAGAATATAAGTGAGACCCCTGGGTGCCTGACGGTTCCATTCTTCCACCAGCTTATTGCAATCTGTCTTAAAGGCTTGGCTGATGCCAGTCGTTTGAGCCTGGCGACCACACCCTGGCTGTCCAGCACAGTTGTTGTTCCATCCCAAAAGGACTCCCACGTGCTTCCGTGTCCACTACCGTGGCAAATCCTAGAAAGCTTCCGCCCCCGTTGTCTTCGTTGTCCCTGCTTCTCTTCCATCTATTCTTCTGCCATCCGAGAATTCCTGTACCTCATTTAATGCTAGCCGCTCCCGCGTCCCTCATCTCAGTTCCACTCGTCCCATAGAATTTGTTCTGCCACTGGTCGGAGACTCGGAGTTCTGGGAGGTTCCTAGGATAGACTGATGCTGCCTACTTGATTCTCTTATTCCCCATAGCAGTCACTAGCTCCTCTATCTCGCTGATCTATGCCATTCTCTCCCTGTTGCTTCCCCTCTGTGCTGCGACTACCCACCTTGCGACCTCAGCCCAGGCACTATTGTGTATATACCTGATGCAATCCATCTCCATTGCTTTGTGGCTGGGAGCGGAGTTCTAGTGGGGGTCATAGCCCTACTCATAGGGCGGTCGTAGTCGGGAGGCCCAGGTAGGTGTGGTTGCCCGGTTCAAAACCTACGGTCGGCCGGTCGACCGGGGCTCTAGGTAGTCGTGGAGTGGGAGGAAATCTGAATTCACACAATTAGTGGAAACAGCACACCCTGGAGATTTCTTCAAAACCTTTTTTTCCGCCTGTTTCTCTCGAGGTCCTTGGATCAGGCCTGCCTCCACTATGCTCCCAGCTCCTGCCGCCGCAATTCCAGGGCCTCCATCTTGGCCCCAAGCTTGTGCAGCCTTCCCTTAGCTACCGAGAATTCGAACCGCACCTTGAGCACACTGTATGTTCTCCAAACATACCAGTCCTCCACAAAACTCCCGTTGTCCAGACTCTCGTCAAAGCGTTCACGCTCACTGGTGTGCAAGCTCACAGTCTCAGCGTATTTGGCCCTGAGCAAACCCAAGCGGTGACCTAGGGTGGCAAGCTCCGTAGGATTAGCATTGGGTTTTGCCGTAATTGCCCGATCACAGACCCCGAGAAGATACTGAATACTGTTTGACATCGTATCGATGTCGTGATTGATGATGTCGCAGCTGGCGCGGAAGAACAGAGAGTGTAAATGGATCTGTGCCATGGAGATCTGAAGTTGCTATTTGATGCTGTAAATGCGAGGTGGAACCGTCAAGTCAGATTAGGTGGATCCTAGAGCTCGCATTGTTAACCAAATGTGACTTTGTCGTCAAGATCTATAGATCTACTCACTGATTATAATGACACTGGGACTGTTGTTCAGCAACGTTAACGCTGAGCATTCCTTTCTTGTCCTGGATTATGACCAGGGTGAGAACTGTTTGATTTCGGGAAAAGAAACGTCAATATTCTAGAGGTGCAAAGTACAATACTCAGAGTCCAACTGAAGGCCTGGTAGACACAGATCTGGGGGAAATGGTCCAAACGAAGTCGGGTACTTCAGCAACGCTCACTGCAGGGTACCTACGCAAAAGCGCGAAGCACCACGATACAGCCCACGACAATATCAACTCAGGCCTCGGGGGGGAATATATACGACTGCCGTGACCCCGCCCTCGGGCCCAAGCTTTTCAGCCGCTCCCAGCCCCGCTCTCACACGAAGACAATTCGGTGTAGATACAGCAGTTGCGTGCATGCGACCACGCCCAGCTTTTCAGCCCCCTTCCCTCCACGCCCTCACACGAAGGCACATACTCTATGTACAGCTGTCGCGACCCTGCCCTCGGCTTGGGCCCTATCGTTTGAACGGTATCAGCCCCCACTCTCATTCTCATGAGGCATTGGCCTACGACATTGTGAGAGCGTCTGCACCTCGGACAACGCAGAACACCGCCTGGGATGATCTCGAGACCACCACCCAGTCGCAGTGGAGGAAACTCCCACACCGCTGCACCAACCATTCACTTTTACGTTCCGTCGGGCTATCATGAAAATTTGTCAACGGTTCGAGTTCTCCACGTGCAGGCAGAGGGAACGATTCACCAATCATATTTCTGGATCCATGGATCGTTAATACCAAGTATATCTTGATATCGTAGCAAAGTACAATTAATTACGGATCAAAGTCACTGTATCACAAGACTTAGTTTACTTCTGGATATTAAAACCAATACTACTTGCTTATTGGATCTTGGCTTACTTACTGGATATCCTCCTTTATTGGGTAAACCTAGATCTCCAAAACCGGGAATACCAACTATTGCTCTTCTCTTACTGTAGACCGGCTGACGTTCCCCGCCGAGTTGCACCCAATAAACGGCCTTTGCCCGTATCAAAGATGTGAAACGTATGTAGCGACATGTCAGGTTTGAACCTTATTCTCTTGTTCCGTTTAGCTGAGCGGCCACAACGATTTAGTCTCGCTACTAGAGGTAGAAAGAAATTGGCTAATAATTCGTTGACCAATCGTTTAAGCTACCCGGCACTTCTGTAACATAGCTCGTTAAGTATTATAGCCACGGGAAAAAGTGTAGTCAAACCCCTAGATACCTCCGCTTATTGGATAAACCCCCAAAAGGTAAATACGAGTTTTTGCGCCTCCCTTTCCAGACATCCTCTCCTATTTGACCGGCCGAAGGGTATCTATGGCCAATAGGCGGGGTTAGACTATAATTGGTACTATCGTACCGGTGCAAATATGGGAGCTGGTACATGCGCGTGTAGTGAGGAATCGACTTCAGCCCTTTCATGCCCTCCGCAAACCGAACAAGCATAACGTCCACATAAACCGGAGCCAAACCTCCAAGTTATGTAATAGTGTTTACATACCAATACAAGTACTACAGTGAGCTCGCGAGACCGGAATGGAGTTTCTTGGCGAGTTATGAGTCACGTGAACGGATACACTTGCCTAAAAAGGCAATACTATTGTCTATCACCCTCGAAGTCGTACAAAAACCTTACCTTCGTGATAAGCAACGTATATTTTTATATATAGTATTAAGCAAATACTTAGGAAATTCGCGAATTTCTTATTTTCCCATATAAATTCTGGCTGGTCCAGGGGCTGAGTTGCTTGTGCCGAGGTTTCTTATACCAGCGGTCCGCCGCTAATGATATTTTTAGACCTTACTGCATCTTATCCGTGATTTCGCCTGCTGTGACAGATTTAGGCAGCCACTCAGAATGAATTAGAATTATGATCTGGGCTGTGGCTCCCACGTGATCGGCTAAGGCCGCTGTGTCTTTCGACTCAAATGAGTAGTCTGGTTGGCACTCAAATGAGCGGAGGTTGCACATCATCGTTGTGCATATTATACTTATGACAATTTCACTTTAATGCATATCTTTAAGGTTAAACCACTGTGGATATTTCAGCCATGGGGAATATAAATTACGTTCACCACCAAAACTACCATGACTAGATCATGCGCGGGTGTGGCATAAACTCGGAACAAGTGGTCAAGTGATCTATATAACTATAGGCACGTTTCGCTACTCTTAAACTATACTGCAAGGCAAGACAATACCTGTACATTTCAATGGGCGCATGACATTATTGACGCCGTAGGCACATTTTATGCTGTGGGTAAGCCTTGGGCACAATTCATGCTAAATCATTAAAGATTCTTCAGCGAAGAGGACTATAGATATAGGGCTCTTGGACTGAAGTGAAGCAATTATTGTGAGTGGTATAGGTATGGAGTGTGGATAGGGGGTCGGCTGAAGTTGAAGTTTAGGTTTCAGATATCAGGCACATGATCACGATGGGAACCTAGTTGAGAAGAGATTGGCATTACTAAACTAAGCAGGGAAAGCAAAAGCTCAAAAAGACAAAACAAAAGAGCACAGAGCAAAGCAAAGCACGCAGAAATCAAAAACCACAAAACACAACCAACAAAACAAAACAAAACAAAAAACAGAAACAAGAAATGATGAGTAAAAGAACAAGTACAAAGAGCACAAAAGCAAAAAGAAAGGAAGTAGCCACCGCTTCACCCCCGAATAGAAACACAAGCCCCCCAATGAACCTTGAACAACCCGATTGATGCCGTTATTGTTGAGAGGCATGAAGGAGAGGGAGGCAGGAAGGCGAAGCTGATTATACAAGGTCTGTAGACGAAAGTGATAACTGGTTATCGAAGTTACAGAGCCAGTAGTTGTGTTTAACGTCCGTGGACGGAAGCGAAGAAGCTGGGTGCTTACTGCTGGATGAATGCTTATTGCTGGTATCCAGGTAACTATGTGAGAAGGGTGCACGATATTGATAGCCCGTAGGCTCTGTATTTATAGTCCGGAGACTGATGCGAAAGATGGAACTATTAGTTGTAATGAGCGAGCCAGGAGAAAGAACAGGATGCTCTAATGCCAGAGTCGGCGGTAGGATTGGATGTCTGAATGAGAGAGTCATAAAATGCTTTGTTCATAGTTCGATCCTTAGATGCTACATCTTGTTAGCATTTAACTCTAAGCTCCTCAGGAGTGAATGATACGAACCCCCCACATCCTCGGATCAAATTCTGACTTCAAAGTATGGAACTTGCTTTAACGTCCGGAGACGACTGTAATATTGGTCCCTAAAGGAGTCGAAGTCATGGTAGGGAACCGGATGCAGTAATGACAGAGCCAGGAGGTAGAGCTGGATATCGTAATAGTAGAGCCAGGCGATTCTTTTTTCATAGCCTGATCCTTAGATGCTACGTCTTGTTAGCTCCAAGTCGACGTTCCTCAGGTGTGAATGATACTCACCCCCTACATCCTCGGATCAAATTTTACTTCAGAGTTGGAGATTGCTTTAACGTCCGGAGACGACTGTGATGATGCCTGAGGGGTGTTGTAATGACAGAGCTAGGAGATATAACTGGATATCGCCATGATAGAGCCAGGAGAAAGAACAGAGTCATAATGACAGCGCGAGGAAATAGAACTGGATGTCGTAGTGACAGAGCCGGGAGAAATAACAAGAACACAGAACTAGATGTCGCAACAATAGAGCTAGGTGAAAGAACAAGGAAACAGAACTGGATGTCGTAATGACAGATCCAAGAAAAAGAACAAGCAGAAGAAAAAACAAGGAAATAGAACTAGACGTCGTAATGACAGAGCGTGGAGATAAAACTGGATGTCGTAATGACAGCCAGGAGGTAGAGCTGGTTATAGTAATGACAGAATACTTTGTTCATAGCCTGATCCTTAGATGCTATGTCTTGTTAGCTCCAAGTCGACGTTCCTCAGGTGTGAATGATACTCACCCCCCACATCCTCGGAACAGATTTTACTTCAGAGTTGGAGATTGCTTTAACGTCCGGAGACGACTGTGATGATGCTTGAAGGAGTCGATGTTGTAATGACAGAGTCAGAAGCAGAACATGGAAATAGAACTGGATGTCGTAATGACAGCGCCAGGATATAGAGCTGGATATCGTAATGATAGAGCCAGAAGATACTTTGTTCATTGTCCGATTCTTGGATGCTTGCATCTTGTTAGCTCTCAATTTTAAGCACCTCAGATGCGAATGATACTCACCCCCCACATCCTCGGAACAGATTTTTAGTATGGATATTGTTTTAACGTCCGGAGACGACTGTGGTGATACTTGAAGGAGTCGATGTCGTAATAACATAGTTAGAAGCAGATCATGGAAATAGAACTGGATGTCGTAATGACAGCGCCAGGTGATAAAGCTGGATATCGTAATGATAGAGCCAGAAGATACTTTGTTCATTGTCCGATTCTTGGATGCTTGCATCTTGTTAGCTCACAATTTTAAGCACCTCAGATGC
>Ga0307511_10002617_pt1 | contig 18770 bp, 17 predicted proteins | sample 13_EM_MG_FD_200266 | JGI IMG/M metagenome (GOLD analysis project Ga0307511, IMG submission 200266) | Populus trichocarpa ectomycorrhiza microbial communities from riparian zone in the Pacific Northwest, United States - 13_EM | ecosystem: Host-associated > Plants > Roots > Unclassified | place... | reverse complement strand
CTAAATGCATCAATTCCGTCAGGACACTTTTGATGCATTTAAGCAGGTTTATGCGGTAAGACCGGAAGTGCTGGCCCTAACAACAAAACTCGTCAGCTGGCTGTGATGTATTTTAACAGGATATGCACTTAGAGGGGATGCATTTAGACAGGTTAGACTGTAAATCAGGAAATTGGGCACAAATTACAGGCTGCTCGTGATGGGGTAAAGCAATATAATTAAGTATGCCCTGATAGCTGGTTGCATGCACTTTACGTTGTCTCTGGTATCTCTGGTATCTCTGATGGCGCTGGTATCAGAGTGAAGGATGTAATGCAATGCTCTGCAATATCATCAAGCAAAAATCAAACAAACAAAACCATGCACCCCCTGGTCAATTTTCACTCCGCCATGGGTTGAGGAGTTCCCAGGCCCCTACTTTATCCAAAACCCAGAGCCCTCCCCACATTGCTTCTCCAAAACCAGCCCCATGTACTGTATAAATTTAATCATCTGCTTAGCTCACCGAGAAATACCATCTCACTCTATTACGGGTACTTTACATTGCATCTCTCTAATTTGCAAGACGACCGTTCTGAGAATATTCGCCCAAAGTGGTATACCTAATCTACACTCCCATTCCCATTAACCCCCTTCCAACACGGGAACCGTAATCCATGTGAATCACCCCCACATGCAGACAAATTGCAAGCCCAGCCACAGCAAACCCTTCTCTTTGCTTCCAGTCACAAACCACGGTCGTAGCAGGCTAGAAATCCAAACTCTCAAAAGATACTCGACTCTCATCTGAAAGGAACCCTCATGTACGTAAAATCCCTTGCAAACCCAGAAGTACCCAGGCTCTGGCGAGTTCTGCCTTGAAGCGCCCACCCGAGCTGCTATGCGGGATATACATAAGTATTATTAGATCCTCTAATGCATATATTCATATAGCTAGATAACTCACGTTGCACTGATACTGAAGGTTGAGCTGCACTATTCAAATGCCTAGAGGAGGAGTCATACCATCAGCTATCTACGATAGGGCTAAGAGGAAGGATAATAACGTGGCCAGCAACAAGACAGGAACAAGGAAAGCAGTTGTGTAACACCAGGGTAAACAATCTAAATTTGGTAGCGAGGGCATTTAGTGTTCATTCCTTTGATTTGACGCCTGAATTCCGCGACAGTTGAACAAGTTTCGGTGTGATCGGCCTTCGGATATCTACATGTTTCGCAATTGTTATAATCGTCAGGAGCTGTCTCAGAAAACCGCAGATGTGAGACCCTGTCATCTGGAAGCGGCCAGCAGCGGGAAGTTCGAGACTGTGAAGCACCTGGCTCTTGAGCTCCTGTATAGATATTGAGGTCTGGTAGTTGTCAGGTTCGGAAATCTTCAGCAGGTAAAGCTTGAGCTTCGTGATGATTCTCTACAGGAAACCTAGGATAAATGAGGCACATAAATTGGTGTTGGTTTCGTGGGCATAGTATGGCTCTTCGGGGGGCACGATATGCTTCGACCTGCTAGTCTGGTTGGCACAAGCCCCTCGGAAGAGGTCGATCTGCTGATGAATGCAATCAAGCGTGTCTTTGATGTCCTGTTGGTGGCGAGCGGAAATCTCCGCTAGGACTTGTCGGTGTGCACCAGAGATCAACCCGAAGTCCCAACGTACCGTACCTAAAATCAGGATGATATATAATGGTTGAAACCACACCGGGCATCCGACATAGGAGGTGGGGCGAGTAAGGAACCACCAGCATCTGTGATAAATGTAAGGATCAAGTCCTCTGACAGCCGAGTAAACAAGGGTTGTCTACCGAACGCAACTGCAATAAATAGCCACCGATCACCAGCAATCTTTCCCCCAACTCGTGTGCCTATGGGAACCCATTTATCCAACCACAGCTCTAAAATCTGCCGCACATCATATTTGTCGCATACTATGGCTATTTGATATAATTGATCATCATTTAGTGTCCTTGGAACCCAGAGTTTTTGTTGATGAGCAATCCGCAGGAGAAGTGCTAATGCCTTCGGATTATCATCCCCCACGGTGATCTCGATGGGAGGAGAGCTTGCATCCCTGTCACGGAGAGCAATTCTCTCCTTGAAATGTGCATTGGCACCCAGCATGGCTCGAAAAACGGAGGAATCGAGACAGAGGCTGTGAGGGTTGACCTGGAACCGTGCCGTCCGTTGAGCTTCAGATGGGATAACTAGGATGACGTCACCATCGGGGTCGAACTGCATGTTTGACACTTTCCATGAGGGAGAAACCCTGGAATACATACTTCGGTTCGGAGCTAATCGGACAGTGGGGGCGGTATATCTATGGGAAAGCTACGTACTTAAGTAGCTTCAGATTAACAACCTGGTGGCCCCGATCTGAGAGGCGATGAAGCGAGGTGACAGGGGCGTAGCCCCGTAATGGCCTGGGCAGTTGCAGAATTGCAGAAAACAGAATTTATTGTTCTACATAGAGGAACAGCTCGCTCAATCCTCTGTCATGGTATTCCCACAGATCACAGCATCTTCCCTTGCATAGAAGGTATCATGTGTAGGAAATACTCTCGCTGTGGTACAAGGTCACGAGGATAAGCATTGACGATCATGGTAGGAATGGAGACAATTTCGAATGAAGGACTAAAAGGGCGACCTAATGGAGACAATTTGGACATGACGGAAAAGGATAAAAGAGCTGGAATCCGCTGTCGAAATAAAGAAAAAAAGGACAAGGCAGTAGAACCATAGCATTCATACTATAGCGATCTCTACATAGCTTTGACGAATATATCTATACTTTTCTCTCAAAATTCCTCCGCTCAATAACCTCGCAATTCTTACATTATGAATATCTGCAATAACGTCAAATACACCACGCTCTACAAATACTTGTTTCTCATTATTGCGCTTGTCAGTAACAAAATCAAATGCATCATTGCGCAGCTCGTATTCATCTAAACCCTTCCATTGGCTACAAACTACCTACTGGAGCCTTCAATAATGAATCCCGGGGGTATACCTTTGATATTCGGTATCTGGTCCCTATTAGCCACAGCATACTTGAATTAAATTGTAGGGAATCACCTTTCAACCGTAAACCGAGATTTGCTGCTTATAGTATGCAAATACTCTTCAAATTTGGTATGTGCAGTAGCAGAGGGCGCGCTTGCAGATGGAGAAGAACCTAGGGGATGAAACCACAGCTGATCTAGATCGATGCCGCCATCATCTTCTCGAAACTAACATTGGTCTAGCAGAGCGCTGATTGAGTACGATCTCGAAAAGTAAGGTGTACCATGTGATTTTGCAGACTAGCAAGGTAAAGAAAGCGCAGCGGGTGCGACTAACTTTCATTCTTAGTCCTAGCCGAATTTCGGGTATAGCTTGGGTAATTCCGGAATGGCCTGAATTCCGGAACGGCCCCGAACACACTTACTTGACTGTGTATATTACATAGATCCGCCCAACACGAAAAAGGGATGCAAGAAACAGAGTTTCAAATACGGGAGTGGTCACATGGTGGTCGGTTTAATAGCCGAATCAAAAAATATTCAAGCTTCATTCTCCTTTCCAAAACCGAGTCTCATATACTCGATGATTTTCAAATCCACTGCTTAGCTCACCCGGAAATACCATCTCACTCTATTAGTGGTATTCCACATGGGGCCTCTAACATAGATAAACCGTTACAGCATCCTCATTAATTAGCTTCCAGGCAGTGGGGTAGAATCTACTGAGGGTAAACAATCGTAATCATCAAGTGAATAAAATAGTGAAGAATTATCATAGAAATTCTTTCCAAAATTCGGTACCGCTCTGGGTATCACCAAGAATCCAAATAATCCCACCAATCTTTACCCTGCGGAACCGGGTTGGCAGTCAAGGCTCCGCCGTTCTGCGTGTTGCGTACAAATTGACTCAACTCAAGCCCCTGGATTTTAGGGAGCATCAGTCCAATCTGACGCTTTAATTCCGGGAGAGGTGAACAAGTAGTCGCGTGATTGCCTCTCGGATTTTTGCAGCTGCCACAAGTGCCAGTGCCATAATACGCATTGTTGGCTGTACTACAGTTGCAGAGTCGCCAGCCTTCCGCTTGGATGATGATAATATCGGGTGATTTGAGACTGTCAATGTGGCTCTTGAGCCCTTGTATTGATATCAAGGACTGATGGTTCTGAAACTTTAGCTGTTGCAGGGGCTTAGCGAAGGTTTTCTGCAGAAAGCCAAGGAAAAATAAGTCGCATAAATCGGTTTTGGTAGGGTGGGCACAGCGTGGCACTGTGGAGGCACGATATGCTTCCATCTGCTGATGAATGTAATCATGCATGCCTTTTATGGCATGTTGGCGGCATGTGGAAATTTCCGCTGGGGCCTGTCAGCATACATGCACAGGGAATCGAAGCGAACTTCCTACGTACCTAAAATGGAGGATTGTATATACTGGTTATAACTGCGGGCACCCCCAGTATTCGACATAAGAGGCGGGGCGAGTAAAGACCCACCAGCATCAGCAGTGGATCTAAGGATTAGTTCCTTTGACAGTTGCGTAAACAAGGCTTGTCTACCGAATACATATGCAATAAATAGCCACTGGTCACCAGCAATCTTTCCTCCAAGCTGCGTACCCACGGGAATCCATTGATCCGACCAAGGCCCCAGAACCTGCCGCATGTCGTACTTGTCGCAAACTATGGCTACTTGATATAATTGATCGTCGCCTAGTCTCTTCGGGACCCAATTGAACTGGAGATGAACAATCCTCAGGAGTACTCCTAATGCTTTCGGCTCATCGTCCCCCAGGGTGATCTCGATGGGAGGAGAGCTTGTATCCCTACTACGGAGAGCATCCCCCTCTTTGAAAGGTGCATCTTCACTCAACATAGCCCGAAAAACGGAAGAAGCGAGGCAGAGGCTGTGTGAGTTGACCTGGAACCGTACGGTACGGTCTGTTGCTTCCGACGGAAGAACTAGGATAACGTCGCCATCAGGGTCGAACTGAATGGTTGGCACAGGAGCAGAAGCCGTCGGAGTTTGATCTCGTACGTATACCGTGTTCGAAAACATAATCCAAGAACGAGTTATTTCTGGGGACAGGTAAGGATATATCGATGTATAAAATAATCGGTAGATAGCTTCGGAATGTAGTAATCTAGGAATTACAGCTGAAGATGGTGGGACGTTATGCTGTGAGCGTACCGGTAGTTCAGTAACCATGCTGGCACGTGCAGCTCTGCCTCGCTATGCAGCAAGAGATGCTTACATTCTTTGCTATACGTGCTCAATGTATTTTCTGCTCTTCTGGTCCAGATCAATGGTTATGAAAAAGCTTGGCAGGCCACCAACCCCACTTTAGCTGTATACCGCCTGATTGAATAAGTTCTAAAATAACCCTGACTAGCTGCTAAGATAGATCTTGACACCGATAATTGCGCCATAAACAGCTTCAAACAAATTATTAGCCGAATTCATGAATTCAAAAATATTTGAGGCTTTCACTCTTTCCGTTTGTAAAGTGTACCATTAGTTAACTCAATTAGTTAGCTCACCCTGCAATACTGTCTCACTCTCATGAACGTTAATCACTATGAAAGTAAAGTCCGTTGGCTGAGTGAAGAGATCATATATTCAATGATTGCAGATGAGAGATCGATCTAAATCAGGGGGGGCATTTTCCGACATATACATGATTATCTATCAGCTCAAAAAATTCCCATGTTTCAAGCTTCTGTCCATATTCCCGCACGTCCCAATTATATGATCCCGACCAACATATGAATCCCTCCGACCAAGGTGGTATTCTTCCAAGGGTATTTCACAATAGATCCCTCTAACTTTCAAGGTGACCGTTCTGAGAATATTTGCCCAGTGGTACCTTCTGTAGCCCTCCAAATAGACTAAGATATGGAGAAAACTGTTATAATTTAAATCCCCAATACCCTCTCCTGTAATGCTTATAAGCACAACCACTAAACAAGATCAGCTAGTTACGATGTTATTCGTGGAGCAAGAGGAAGGATGCCGACGTACCCAACCCCACTTGGTAACCATGCCCAGAGTACCCGTCGCGTGACATTAGGTCGAATCGACGTACAGACTGTAAAAAAAAAAAATGCCCAGAGTACCTGCGTACAAAGCTCGGGTGACAATAGGGACAAGCAACGTAGCACAAGTGAAAGCCTACTTCAGGCAAACAATACTAGCCATGAAGTGAATTCGGTAAACAGGACAATATGCAAATATCTAGAACATCCTTTAAATCTCCCGTTGACCGTAGACCTCCCTAGAAATCACCAAGCTAATTGCACTCTGAAAACGGATAATCCCACAAATCTTGATCCTTGGGAACTTCGTTGGCAGTCGTAGCTCCATCAATCTTCGTGTTGCGTACAAATTTGCTCCACTCAAGTCCCTGGATGTTAGTGAAGACGCCTTCAATCTCACATTTCAATTCCTTGATTGGTGAACAAGTGACTGTGTGATCGGCACTCGGATATCCACAGTATTTGCACTCATTATATTCATTAATATGTGTTAGGTAACACCCGCAGACGTTCTCGTCGATAATTTTAAAGATGATAGCACTCGGGGATTTGAAACCGTTAAGCACTTGGCTCTTGAGCTCCTCTATAGATATCAAGATCTGGTGGCTGTCAGGTTCGAAGATCTTCGGTGGGTAAAGCCTGAGTTTTGTGAATCCTTTCTGTAGGAAGCCTAGGAAAAATGAGTCACACAACTCGGTTTGGGTCTCATGGACACAGCGTGGCACTTGAGGGGCACGATATGCCTCGATCAGCTGATGAATGTAATCCAGAATGCCCTGTATGGCCTGTTGGCGGCGAGTGGAAATTTCCGCTGGGGCCTGTCAGCATACATGCACAGGAAATTGAAACGAACCCCCCACGTACCTAAAATAGAGGATGGTATATAATAGTTGAAACTACACTGGGAACCCCTAGTATCCGATATAGGAATTGGGGCGAATAAGGATCCACCAGCATCAATAGTAGATGTACGGATTAAGTCCTTTGACAGCTCCATAAATAGGTCTTGCCTACCGAACACATATGCAATAAATAGCCACCGATCACCAGCAACCTTTCCTCCAACTTGCATGCCCGTGGGGATCCATTTATCCAACCACAGTCCCAAAACTTGCTGCATGTCGTATTTATCGCATACTATGGCTAGTTGATATGTATAATTGATCATCATTTAGTGTCCTCGGAACCCAGTTGTATGGAGATGAACGATCCTCAGGAGAACTGCCAATGCCTTCGGATTATCATCTCCCAGGGTGATCTCGATGGGAGGAGAGCCTGCATCCCTGTTACGGAGAGCATTCCCCTCTTTGAAACGTGCACTGGCACCAAGCATAGCCCGAAAAACCGAGGAAGCGATACAGAGGCTGTGAGAATTGACCTGGAACCGTGCCGTACGTTCTAGAGCTTCCGAGGGGATAACTAGGATGACATCACCATCGGGGTCGAACTGAATACCTAACACTTTCCATGAAGCAGAGCCGTTTGAAGACATCGTCTGGTTGCCGCAGAGTTGCAATTGGCTATAATGTTAACCTAGATAGGAGACAAGCGGAGGTGGGGCTGTATAGGAGGATGCGTACACGTGTCAGCGGAGCTTGTTGAGGCTCCAAACTTTAGGCTACTAGGGTTTACTGACTAGGTACAGTCTGGTTCAGAAAGTGTCCGGGACGCATAAAACTAGGCTGGGCTGCATGCAGGCCAGGCTCCGCAATTGTGCATATGGACAATATAGCCGGCCACTGAGGAGGCAGGACTGGGGCCAAACCCTTGTCTGGGGCCAAATCCATTGTCCATATGCAGAATAGCCGTGCCCAGCCTGCATGCAGCCAGTTAACTTTTATGCGTCCCGGACACTTTCTGAACATATGTATGTACAGTACATACTTATGCCCAATTCCACTTCAGTTGCATTGTCTAGCACAGACATAGACATTATGCACCAAATCCGAAGCCTTGAGAGACTAGGATTGGCCTAAGTAGTGGTCATATGCACTGACATGGTACTCCATTGACAGAAGAATATCATGATCTAGTTCAGCGGAATTAACATGTAGAGCCCAATAACAAGTACCGAAGTATCTGGGATATAGCTAGCTATCTAACGACATTGGATTACCTAGCAGAAACCACTACCTGCTTCTTGACATCTTCAATCGCGATTGGTGTTATTCCAAATACTTCCGTAGATCGGCTTCATTGAACAAACATTGCTTCAAACACGTGAGCAGCCATGCAAGAATCAATTTATTAGCCAAATCAAGAAAATCTAAGGTTTTCATTCTCCTTTCCAAAACCGAGACCAATTTATCCGATGATTTCAAATCGGGTGGTTAGATATCCCATTCCAAATGGGGTCTCTCTAACTTTCAAGATAAACCATAATCCCTATTATCCTCCCTCTCTCCCTTCGCATCTGAAAACTGCAGTCCCTGAATGTCTCCCCACATACAAACAAATTGCAAGTCCAACTACTGAGCAAGCCCCCCCCTCTTTGCTTCCAGAAACAAACAACAACAAAAACTCTTAGGAGAATCTCAACTCTAATCTGAAGGTGACCGTGATATAAAACAACTTGTGACCCTGAAGTACCAAGGTTCCGGCGAGTTCTGTTGTGAAGCGCCCATCTGAACTACTATGAGGGATATATATGCTTCGTTTCCGGGACGCTATGGTATTCTCAGTATAAGTGATACTGTAATAAAACAAAGCAGTATATCCACCACAAGAAAACAGGACCAAGTTAAACCTATATAGCAAAGGTACAAAATGTTAATCATAAAGTGAGTTTGGTAGTGAGGACAATAGGTAGATATTTAAAAGGTCCAGCGGACCCAGAAATTCCCTTCGCCCTAGGTCTCCCCAGAAATCATCAAGTTAATTATATTCCAAATAATCCCACAAATCTGTACTCTTCGGCGGCGCGTAGGAAGCCGTGGCTCCGTCGATCTTCGTGCTGCGTACAAATTGACTCCACTCAAGCCCCTGGATTTTACTGAGCATTCCTTCAAGCTGGCGCTTCCATTCTGGGATAGGTGAACAAGTGGCCGCATGATTGGCCTTGGGATATCCGCAGAAACCGCATCTACCAGATGAAAGGCTGGGTGAAGAACAGCCGCAGACGCGTGAGCTTTTAGTTTGGAGGATGATAGTATCGGGAGATTTCAGGCCGTCAACTTGGCCCTTGAGCTCCTGTATTGAGATCAAAACCTGATCATAACCAAGTTCGGCGAAGGTTTTCAGTAGAAAGCCAAAGAAAAACGAGTCACATAAATTGGTTTTGGTTTGGTGGGCACAGCGTAGCACTGCGGGGTCACGATATGTCTTTATCTGCTGATGAATGTAACCAAGCATGCCTTTTATGGCCTGTTGGCGGCGTGTGGTAATTTCCGCTGGGACATATCAGCATGGACAAGGAAATTAACACGAACTCCGGACCCCCACGTACCTAAAATAGAGTATGGTATATAACAGTTGATACCACATGCAATATTTGATATAGGAAGTGGGGCGAGTAAGGATCCACCTCCACCAGCATCAACAGTGGATGTAAGGATTAATTCCTTTGACAGCTGCGTAAACAGAGCTTGTCTACCAAATGCATATGCAATAAATAACCACCGATCACCAGCAACCTCTCCTCCAGCTTCCGTGTTCATGGGAATCCATTGATCCGGCCACAGCCCCAAAGCCTGCCGCATGTCGTATTTATCGCATACTATGGCGATTTGATATAATTGATCATGATTTAGCGTCCTCGGAACCCAGTCGTATTGAAGATGAACAATCCTCAGGAGTAGTGCCAATGCCTTCGGCTCATCTTCTACCAGGGTGATCTCGATTGGAGGTGAGCTTGAACTTCTATTACGGAGAGCATTCCCCTCCTTGAAATGTGCATTGGCACCAAGCATGGCCCGAAATACGGAGGAAGCGAGACAGAGGCTGTGAGAATTGACCTGGAACCGCGCCGTACGTTCTAGAGCTTCGGAGGGGATAACTATGATGACGTCGCCCTCGGGGTCGAACTGAACATTTGACACTTTCCATGAAGCAGGGCTGTCCCAAATTATACTCTCGTTGGCTGAAGAGTAGCAATTGACCGAAGCCATTCAGCTCGGAGACAAGTGGAGGGTGGGACTAGCGGAGGGTGGGGCTAGCGGAATGGGGAACACCAGCTAGGTAGCTCCGGAATTAGAAATTGTGATCAAATGGGGAAACAAGAGATGATGGGACGTACCGGTAATACCGTGAGTGTAGTCTTAAACTTGATTTTTAAGCCACCGGGTTTTGATCTACATAGTCTTTTTGCTTTTTATTTTTGAAGTCTATACGACCAGTAAGCTTAAGGCTATGAGGGGAATTTGCATAGCTAGCGCGTAGCATATGTACAGCTAGGTGGCAAAAAGAATTAGACACTGCATACAAATGCAATGTATGTCATCCACCTAACCCATACAAAAGTCTCAAATATGCAGCTTTTGGGCCTCTTTATGCAGGGGGGTGTCCAATTCTTTCTGCCACCTAGCTGTATGTAGCTAGATCTCGGCAATGCCAATGCAGAAATGTACGGAACAGAGTTTCAAGATGGTGAGCAGCCACAGAATTACCAATTTCTTCAAGGTTTTTCATTCACCTTTCAAAACCAAGACCCATGTAGTTACTCGGTTAACTCACCCGGAAATACCACCCTACCCCGTAAGTAGTATTCCACATAGGAACCATTGTGAGAATATTTGTTCAAAGTCTACCTTTTGTAACCTCCAAATACACTAATACACGAATAAACCGTTAGAAGGTACATCCCCCTGAATTCCTCCCACTCGAAGGCGATAACCCCTGAAAATGCTCCCCCTTGCCTCTAAAACCAAATCCCAATAGGTTGAGAATCCAAACGTCAGAAGAACTCTCAACAGTAACCCAACCCTAATCGGAAAGTCACGTCATATAAAAGCCCTTGTAAACCCCGAAGTATGTACAGTACCTAGGAGCGAGTTCTGTCATGAAGCACAACATCCCCATCTGGGCTACAATATGGGTCATACATATATATCGTTATTTTCCATGTTGTGAACTTATTATATCCCCTAATGCATCTGAGCATATCCATAGATAATTCAAATTCCAGTGCCATCAAGGAGTGAGTACTGCGTGCACTATTCAAATACCCAGGGAAAGGTTCATACCATCAGCTAGCTACGAATGAGGAACAAGAGTAACCATTCTCAGCGCAGCCAGCTCGAATTGAGACGATTGATAACAAAGCAAACTCGTACATCACCGCAGCAAGACGGGAGGAAACAGCGGCGTAACAAAAGTGAGAGCCTATGTACAAGGGGGTAAACAATCTCAATGATAGAGTGAATATGGTAGGGAGGTCAAGATGTAAATATTTAGAAAATCCCTCTGAAATTCCATTGGCCTTGGATCTCCCCAGGAGCCACCAAGTTAATTGCACTCTATAGATCTAAGTAATCCCACAAATCTTTATTCCTCGGAACTGCCTTGGCAGTCGTAGCTCTGCCAGTCTTAGCGCTGCGTACAAATTGACCTAGCTCAAGCCCTTGGATTTTTTGGAACTTCGCTTCAACCCGACGCTTCAATGTAGGGATAGGTGAACAAGTGGTCGCGTGATTGGCTTGTGGATACCCGCAGCTTCCGCAGTTGTTAGGGTTATAATGGCGGTGGTGTGTATTGCTGGTTGAAATACAGCGGCAGATGGGCGAGTTTGTCGTTTGGAGGATGATAATATCGGGGGATTTGAGAGCACGAAGCACTTGGCTCTTGAGCTCCTGTATCGATATCGAAACTTGATGGTTATTAGAGACCTTTACCTTGAGTTTCGCGGAGGTTTTCAGCAGGAGGCCTAGAAAAAATGAGTCACATAATTCGGTTTTGGTATGATGAGCACAGCGTGGCTCTTCAGGGGCACGATATGCTTCGATCTGCTGATAAATGTAATCAAGCATGTCTTTGATAGCCTGTTGGCGGCGTATGGAAATCTCGGCTGGGGCTGGTCAGCGTGCACAAGGAAATCGAAACGAACTCCAACGTACCTAAAATAGAGGATGGTATATAGTCGTTGAATCTAGACTGAGCATGCGCGGAATTTGACATAGGATGTGGGGCGTATAAGGACCCACGAGAACCAACGGTGGATCTAAGGATCAAGTCTATTGACAGCTCCGTAAATAAGGCTTGTATACCAAATGCATATGCAATAAATAGCCACTTGTCACCAGCAATCTTTCCTCCAGCTTTTGTGCCGGCGGGTATCCATCGATCCGACCACAGCCCCAAAACCTGCCGCATGTCGTATTTATCGCATACTATGGCTGCTTGATATAATTGATCACTATTTAGTGTCCTCGGGACCCGGTCATATTGAAGATGAACAATCCTCAGGAGAAGTGCCAATGCCTTCGGCTCATCTTCTCCCAGTGTGACCTCGATGGGAGGAGAGCTTGCACCCTTGTCACGGAGAGCATTCCCCTCCTTGAAATGTGCATTGGCACCCAGCATGGCTCGAAAAACGGAGGAAGCGAGACAGAGGCTGTGTGAGTTGACCTGGAACCGCGCCATACGTCCCCGAGCTTCCGAGGGGATAACTAGGATGACGTCGCCATCAGAATCGAACGGAACGTTTGGCATTTTCCAACAGAAGAAGCCGTCGCAATTTTAGTCTAGCGGAGACTCGAAATTTGACCTTGTACCGCTTTCGATAGCATAAACCCAGGTACCAGATTGTATTTAGTGGACGGAAGTAGGATATATGGGGGTATTTAGCCGTAGGCACACGCTGGTATACGGGTAGGTGGATAGTTTCGGAATCAAAAGATCAATCGTAGCCCAGATCCTACAACAAACAAGACGTTATGTCATGAACGAAGTCCAATAAATTGCGCCAGCAGGTGCAGCAGTGGATTCAGGGGGTTGTCTTGGCCTGGTGAGACATCCACGCATGATGCATGCATGCACTAACTGGTTAAGATGGAAAATGGTCGATCATATGGCTCTTGTAGGTGAAACCGCGAAAACACTGCCAAAAATGCCAAAAATGCCCATTTGTAGATCCTGCATAATTGTGATCTTTCTCCGAATTTCGAAGCGATTTTGAAATTGAACTTAAGTCCCTAATTTCAAGTTTATAGACCTGGTGATTTTTTGAAGTCAAGGGAAAGTGAAAAGTTGCCAAAATACGGCTATTCCCCATACAAACTAGCGCCCTTTTTGCTGTTTTTGAAATGACTCTAATTCTGGGCTTTGAGCCTACCTGCAAAAATCAACTTTATTCTTCAATCTAAAACCCTCTGTATGTAATTATACGGAAAACTCGATTTTTAACATTTTCTGCACGAGGGCGACTTTGGCCATTTTGGCTGTGGTTTCAATGTTTCACCAACACTTTTGCCCAGGGATTGTAAGTTACACTGCCAAGCGATACTGGTAACTACTCGGCACATGACTCGTGTGTAGAGTTAGGGGACGCAGTTTCTGAATTCGTGGATGCCTATGTCTGTTAATATATATAAGAAATTACTTAGATTGCCTACTCAAGCTCGAGCTAAATCTAGATAGTCAATTTCAATACATTATTTTTGGGGTGGAAATTACGGATACTTGTATGCCAGAAACCCGACTAGATTCAGAGCACACTCCTTCTCTCCACCCCTAAGGCCTATTTGGGACTAATCTCAGCATAAACTTCACTGCAATACAACGGCTCCAAACACACTAGCAGATAGAATCATCAATTTATATGCTGAATTTCATGAATTCAAAAACAATAAAGGTTTTCATCCTCCTTTTTGCAGAAGGTGATAATTTCAATTTTCTAGTTAGCTCAGCCAGACATATCATCTAGCTCTATTAGGGGTATTTCACATTGAATCTCTCTAACCAGCAAGATGGCCATTCCGGAAGATTTCCCAATGTATCCCTTCAGTACTACTCTAAGACATAGATAAACCATTATAACCTACATCCACATTAACCCTCCTCCCCACTCGAAAACAGTAATCCCTGGGTATTACTCTATATATTAGCAAGTTGCAAGCTCAGCCACTAAGCAAACTCCCCCTCTGTACTTCCTGGAACAAAGAGCAATAGCTAGAAATCCAAATGTCAGAATAACTCAGCAGAAACTCAACCTAATCTGAGAGTAACTATCATACCGTATACCGAAGTACCTAGGGTTCCGGCATGAAGTGCCTATTTGGACTGGTATGTGGGATGGGATATACAGCCCCGTTCAAATAGTATCTTAGGCGCATAAAACTAACTGGATATGGCTCGGGTGGTCTGAGCAACAATGATACAGGCTGGGCAAGGGTGCACCATGCCCAAGTACACACTGAGATAAGCCAAGCGGGATATGTAACGGGAATTCTAACCTCTGATTATTCTCAGACCGGCGCTGGTGAGCGTCCTCGGCTCAGCTCAGATCTCCCCAGTTTCATGTGTCCCCGATACTTTCTGAATGGGACTGTAAATATTCGGGCTATTATTGTCAATATTATTGGATCCTCTAATGCATATGAGCATATACCTAGATATTACCACCGAAGAAGTGAGTCCTGTATGCACTATTGAAATACTTAGAGAGAAAGACTCATGCCACCAGCTAGCTACAGGAACAAGAGGACATCACTAACTCTCATTGGATAACCATGCCCAGAGTACTTGCGCAGCCAGCTCGGATTAGATCAGTTGATCATAGAGCAAAATGGTGCATCTACAACAAGAAGATAAGAACAAGGAAAGCAGCGGCATAACGGAAGTAGGAACCTGCTTTGGATCAACAATGCGGTAGTGAGGAAAAATTATAAAAACTCCTCAAAAGTTCCGTACCACCTAAAAATCACCAACTTGATTGGAATCCAAGTAATCCCACAAAGCTTTACCCTTCGGAGCCGTAGTGGCCTTCGCGTTGCGTACAAATTGACTCCACAGAAGGCCTTGGACCCTAGAGAACCTCGCTTCAATCTGACCCTTCAATTCCGGGATAGGTGAACAAGTGGTGGCATGGTTGGCACTCGGGTATCCACAGTAGCCGCAGTTGCCACTTTTATTAGTGCTGGGTGAAGCACAGCTGCACACGCGTGAGCGTATCGCTTGGACGATGAGAGTATCTGGAGATTTGAGACCGTCAAGAATTCTCTTGATCTCCTGTATCGATATCGTGGTCTGATGGTTGTCAGGCTCGGAGATCTTCAGTGGGTAAACCTTGAGCTTCGCGAAGGTTTTCTGCAGGAAACCTAAGAAAAATGAGTCACATAAATCGGACTTTGTTTGGTGGAGACAGCGTGACACTGTAGGGTCACGATATGTCTCGATCTGCTGATGAATAACACCAAGCATGCCTTTTATGGCCCGTTGGCGGCGTGTGGTAATCTCCGCTAGGTCTGTTAGTGTGCATCGGACATCGAAACGAACTCCCCACGCACCTAAAATAGAGGAAGGGATATAATGGTTGAAACATGTTCGACAGCGGAATATGGATACGGCAGTAGCGGTGGATATAAGGATTGAATGTGGGCATAAGGATCCACCAGCACCAACGGTGGATGTAAGTATTAATTCCTTTGACAGTTGCGTAAACAAGGCTTGTCTCCCGAACGCATATGCGATAAATAGCCACTCATCACCAGAAATCTTTCCCCCAACCTGTGTGTCCACAGGAATCCATTGATCTAACCACAGTCCCAAAACCTGCCGCATATCATATTTGTCGCATACTATGGCTACTTGATATAGTTGATCATCATTTAGTGTTCTCGGAACCCAATCGTATTGGTAATGAACAACCCTCAGGATAAGTGCCAATGCCTTCGGCTCATCGTCACCCAGGGTGATCTCGATGGGAGGAGAGGTTGCACTCCTGCCACGGAGAGCATTCCCCTCCTTGAAATGTGCATTGGCACCCAGCATGGCTCGAAAAACGGAGGAAGCGAGACAGAGGCTGTGAGAGTTGACCTGGAACCGTACGGTACGTTTTGTTGCTCCTGATGAGACAACTAGGACGACGTCGCCATCGGAATCGAACTGAATGTTTGACATTTTCCAAGAAGCAGATGCCCTCGAAATTTGACCTTCGCTTCGTTAACATACCCAGGTATCAGATTATGCCATTTTTTCACAGTTATGAAGAGGCTTGGCAAGCCACCAGCCCCACTTGAGTGACACGTGCTTGCATCAGATGGCTAAAGGCCAAACCAGCCAGTCACAATCCATCACCAACTTAAGCGGAACTGCGCCTAATCCCTATTGTCTCACGTCCTGATAGATCATATGCGGTCATAGTTACAGTACGAGACTTCCTGTTCCAAGTGTAGGCTAAGCTCAGTGTGATATGACCTGCTGAGTCACGCTGCCGAAGGCCCCTGCGTGAGACAAACAGCTGTGGTATTCCGGTACCTAGCAAACCACAACAAGGATAACTACTGGTGGGTAGTCCGGTACATGACAAGAGAATCGAAACGACATACATAATATTCGATTACCATATTACAATGACATTACGCTCTATTGATAGGAAATAAACTAGCTTTAAGTGGGCACTTGATCTAGGTCAGTCGCGGAACGGCTGTCTGTCTGTATAAGGAGTTACTTACCTACTCGAGATCTAGCGTTATAGCAAGAGCTAATCCAGCTCTCGGTATGGGTCAGTTGCAATGCAGGATATTGAACATTCAAGTTTTTACCTGGATCCATGGATCAAAGCTTTTACCAACCTTTTCCAAACCCAAGAGTCATGTACTCATAATTTCAATCGTCTGGCTCACCCGGAAACACAAGCTCACGCAATTAAGGGTATGTATTCCACATGGGATTTCACAAACTTGCAAGAACACTGTTCTGAGAGTATTTGTTCAATGTGTACCTCCTGTAACCGCACATAAACTAAGACATCGATGAACCGTTATAGCTCACATAATCATTAACCTCACTCCCCTCTCTATAACTGTAATCTCCCTCACATACAAACGAATCGCAATGATTAACTAAGCAAGCCCTCTTTGATCCCACAAACTAATAGTAACAGGAACTCGAGTTCCAAACATCAGAAGAAATCTCAACAGAAACCCAACCCTAATCTGAAAGTAACCATCATATAACCGTCCCCCCCGAAAATCATCCTAGCAATGCCCAACTCTCAGGAATTCAACAAGCTTTGTTCTCAAATCCGGGTGGGATCGGGTCTTCTGGCGTTGGCGGTTTATTGAAATATGAGGAATTCCCACAAATCCTTCGCATCGGACCCGGAACAGTAGTTTTAGTCTGCTTACTTCCTGTAGTACGCCGGGCAAAGTCGGAATATTGTAAGCTCGTGATCTTGTTGACAATTCCACCCATCTCCGCTTTAATCACAGTAGGTGGTATGACGAATGATAGAAATTGGGGTCTCAAGCTACTTTGTAGTAGCGAACGCAGCGAGAATTATGCAGGCTACCATAAAACGAATAGCTTCCGGAAGGCAACAGGGTCCCCTCTCGAAAACTGTAATTCCTCCTCATGAGCTAGATAGTTCAAATATAAATATTGATATAGAGAAAAAAAACCATAATTCCTGAGTACCTCCCTCTGCACAACGAATCGCGGTAGCTAACCATCAAAGCGCCCTCTTTGTCAATTCCAAGAGCAAACAGGAATGGAGATCAACACCCCAAGAGAGCCTTCAAGTGAAACTCAACTCTGCCTAACCTGAAAGTAACTATAATATAAAATACCCTACGAAATCCCATGAGACAATCCCACAAATCCTTGGCACCAGAATGAGTAGCTAAAGTCTTTCTATTCTCTGTGTGCTTGCGAACAAACTTGGAATATGGTAAACCAGTGATGGTATCGACAATTACTTCCATCTCCGCGTTAATCGCCGCAAACGGTATGCATGACGAATGATTGCAATGTGTGTCTGATCGATAGAGCTCACCGCAGCTGTCGCAGAGGGGGTAGAAGTAACGACACCCACCAACACAGCGTCCAGGGGGCGTCAAGGTCTGACTACACTCCCTACAGGTCCGGAAGCGCGGCGACTTGCAGCATGTAGAGATTTTTCCAAAATACAGCTCCTTTGGACTTACGGTAAGTACGCCATCTATCAGACTCTTGATATGCCCCAGAGCCATATCCATCAGACCAGACGCTTCCGGGTAGATTCTGATACTCTTGAAAGCTCTAGTAATAGAGCCAAGTGATGTTGAATCACACAAGTCTTCCCTGTGCTTACAGACGACCCTGGAAGGGTCACTGTACTTGTCTACGTATCGGTGGGCGCAATCCACTAGTCCTTCGATAGCTTGTTGACGGACGGCCAAGATCTCTGATACTTTTCCAATGTCAACCTGCGTTCGCACTCTTTAAGGGCTAAAATGTACATACCAACCGTGGATGGAATATATTCATCGAGAGAGACCTTCACGGACCCTCTACAGATATATGGCCCAAAAGGGTCCCCAGACCATCCCATACATGTGTCTAGGATAACCTTCTTGGAACATGACATAAAAAGCGTGGGTAGAGCAAATGCATAAGCCATGAAGAGCCATTTGTCCGCTTCTTCAGGTACTTCCACCTGGTTGCCTAGGTAAGGTTTCAACCATTTATCTAGGTAGGTTCCCAGCGCCTGTCTCATGTCGTACTTATCACATAGAATTGCAACTTGATACAGCTTGTCTTCGTCCAAGCTCACAGGCACCGAGTCGTGTTGAAGGTGCAGGATTCGTAGGATAACAGCCAATGCTTTTGGA
>Ga0307511_10002616_pt1 | contig 18779 bp, 16 predicted proteins | sample 13_EM_MG_FD_200266 | JGI IMG/M metagenome (GOLD analysis project Ga0307511, IMG submission 200266) | Populus trichocarpa ectomycorrhiza microbial communities from riparian zone in the Pacific Northwest, United States - 13_EM | ecosystem: Host-associated > Plants > Roots > Unclassified | place... | reverse complement strand
CGGCGATCTACAATGGAATGAGTCCCGCGATGATGGCTCAGTACTGGTCGAGTATGCAACGCTACATGGCGGTAATCATGCAGCAGCAAGCAGCAGGGCGAGGGAGGGGAATGCCAGGTGCACCTACGCCAGCTATCAACCCAATGATGATGAACCCGGCAATGATGAATCCACAGATGATGCAGCAGATGCAATTAGCACAGCAGGCGCAAGGCCAGATGCCACCAAATGCCGCGGCTATGGGAACTATGGGTATGAATGGTATGGGGGGTATGGGAGCACAAGGTATGAGCATGAACGGGCCACAAGGCCCACAACAACAGCAACACCAACAAGGCTCTCAGGGACCTTACGGCGGCCCACAGGGTGGTCCTCAAAGTGGATATGGTCAGGGTGGTTACGGCCAACATGAAGGTGGATACGACCATTCCCAGCAACAGCAACATAGCAGCCACCCACATGGAAATATGGGTCATGGTGGGCCCGTAGACCCCCGATACCAACGACAGGCTAAAGAGTACCAATCCCACCATCAGCGGGACTTCAACCCGCAGCAGCAGGGACCGTCGAGCTGGGAAGGTATGTATGACGACGTCCCACCTCAACAGGGTCCCCCGCACCATCAAAACATGAATAATGGTAGATTCCCTTCATATCCTCATACTCACTCATCCACTTCCGCCCAACCCCAAGCACATTCCCAGGGAATTAGATCACCCAACAATTGGCCAACCCAACTAATGCGCCCCCCAAACCAAAATCTAGCACATAACCAAAATCAGCACCAACACCAACACCAGAACCAGCAAAATCGTATGCCTCCTGCTGGGCCCTCTTATAACCCCTCTGGCTCCTCTGGGTCTACCCCACAGCCCACCTCAGGTCCACCACCAAATGCGCCAACTGGTCCGCGTAATGCTCGTAACCCAGCCGGCCCCGCTTCTTTCCGTGGTCCAGGCGCAAGAGGGGCTGCAGGGCCAGGAATGCAAGGAGGAGGTGGCATGGGGCCTATACGTGGTCCAGGTGGATTCTCACGTGGAGCAGCAGTCGGTGGGGTACAGCAAGGCCCTGGGGGTGTAGGTGGGCATGGCTACCACCCGTATGCAAGGAATAGCGGGAATCAGGGCGGTGGTGGAGGAGGAGGCGAGAGAGGGACTTACTAGCATTAATCTCCTTTTTCTTTTGCCCATTGGAGCGCGGATCTTAGATGAATGGGAACAGGTTGTTCGATGTGTTACTACCAGAGCATTCGGGCTGGGGGGAGATACGGCAGTTTTTATTTCTTGAAGCTGATCCTTGCTTGATTTGATGGATTGCTCATTTCATTTCTTCTTTAGTCGACTTTCCTCTATGTTGTTGTGTCTGCTTAACTCTCTTCTGGCTCATTCACATGTATAATTTTCTTTTTTCTTTCTCTTTCCAGCTTCCTTTGTATCAAGGGGAGATTGATTAGGGACTGGTTTAATGGCATGGGGAAATTGATCAAAATGCTGCTTAGTTTCACGTCATAGTATTAGTGCATTCACGCAGGACATGTCGATGGTTTCAGGCAGGTGGGATTTAGGTGGTGGGAGGTGTTTCCTTAATCTATTTACGCACAGTCTATTACCCGTCATGATATACAATATGCTTAAGACAGATAAAATGTCTTTTTGTACGTGCATTTATGCTATGACTGTACTCTGTACTGTATGTTGTTAAGAATGGTCCCGGTATGCTGTTTTACACTTTCATATAGTCGGGGGGACCTTCAAAATAACCATAATTTCTGTTAATTTATGCACTAAGATTCTCCGTGCTTCGACCTATTCAAGATACAACGATGCCATCAGAACCCCGGGCAGTGGTTACCCCTCATGTAAAACACTAGATATATAAGGAGTTATCTGGTGTAAAAGAGGCTAAAATCTCTTGAAAAAGTAGACATATGCAAACCTAGTGCCCAGTGTCAGTTACCGTGGATGTTTAACGGGACTGAGAGGCTATGCAAAAACTGACTTCTTCATCTCATCGACATCAACAGCCTTCACAACCTTCTCATCATTAAAAAGGACCCATGCATCTTTATCATCATCATTAAGATGCTTGCGGACGAATGCAACGTAGTGGCTATTCAGGGTAACGGTCAGTCAGTCTTACTTTGTGCACACAAAAGATGTCAAATCCACATACCCAGAGTGTATAGATCCACCCTTATGGCACACAATGCTGTCCAATTGGAACTTGGCAGGTAGCTCAGTGCTCCCTAGAATCGCAGCTTCTTTCGGCTCCGCAGATGCGCCAGGCCCAAATTCCTCCACTTCACCCATATCGCCGGGGTGGCTGAACAGCCACTCTACCGCCCTCTCCATATTACCTCCAGTCTCCTTCAATGCCTTCTTTGCCTGTGCAGTAGTGAAACCCATAGCGCTCAACATCTCAACGGACTCGGGGTCTATTGCTACTGATGCGCCCTTGGATTCACCTTCCAGCTTCAATGGCTCATCGATATCGGCGTCGTCCATATGAGCGAAAATCCAGTTCATGGCGGCATCTGCATCTGCGTTGCCAGTACTGTACAAAGCTTTAACACAGCGAACTTCAGGGAAGCCCATCTCTTGTAGTGTTTGCATGGAAGGCAAGTGAGGAACAAACTTAGGTTGTGAGGATCCTTCGGTGGCATCCTCAGGGAGCTCTTCCTCGCCCGGTTGAAGGCCTTTTGACATATAGTTGTCTAGTGAGAACGGGGCATCTTCCACAACGACGGGAATGTCTGATTTTGGTTATTAGGATACGTTGAGAATTTTCGGTGTATTCCACTTACCAAGTTTAGTTGGTACCCACTTAATAACCTCGAAACGTCGGGCGTTTACAGCAAGAACTTCTGGAAAAGTCTTGAACTTGGAACATCTAAAGATTTGTCAGTGGCAGATTTATTGCATGGAGGACGAGGTTCCATACTTCCTAGCACCCTTAGCACCGCACGCTTTACATGTGTATTCAATAAACTCGTCACTGGTGAAAATATCCAGGCACTCCTTTATCGTTACCGGCTCAAAGATGTCCTTCTTTGCTCCAACCTCCGCCCCTCCCTCTCTATCAACCTCCATATCTTCACTAGGTCCCTTGATTCTTCGAACTGGAACTGGCACGGATATGTTGTCCTGTATATCAGTTCTATAGCTGACTTTCTTGCAGGACAAGCATTGCAACCGTTGTTCCATGGCAAACTTGAAGGCAGAGACAGGGTCGTCTAGTGGTGCATGCTGAGTGCGAGTGATGATCTTGAGGAGATGCAATAAAAGTTCAAAAGCATCCTGTTGCCTCATTGTGGAAAATTCTTCATGCCCTTTTCCGATCAGTTCCTTTAACATAGCCGGGGCAAGACCCCTCTGATGTGGGATATCTGCAGAATCATGGCTTGCCACGACATCCGAATCGGATTTAGAGTAGCGGCCAGACAATAAACCATCTGCAATCTTCCGGAGTTGGATTTCGAGATCTTCTGCAGGGTTGAGGCTGTTGGCAGGCCTGTCTTGAATAGCCTCGTAGTACCTACTTGGTTAGTAACTGTCGTATAGAGATAGAATAACGAGACATACCTCCGCCGGAAAATGGGCAACGTGAAAAGGCATTGTAAAATTGAATTTAAGTAGCAAGAGTTCCCGAGATTCTTCAACCCTGTTAGCCCAGCACCAAAAACCGGCTTTAGTTCTTTCCCGTCCTCGGTAGTCATATTAAATTCCCATTTGAGGTTTTGTTCGATTTGCATCTCTGTCAAGCTCTTTTCAGTCTTCTCACGCTCCGCAATATTGATGCCCCAGTAAGCCAGGTGAGTAGCAAGGTCTGGATCAATCCTCTCATCGTTACATGCGTAACAGTAGATATCAGCTGTGCCTTCCGGAGTAATGCTTCCAAGCTTCACTGCTACTGGGTGATTGAACGCATCGAAATGAGCTAACGCATGTCCATTTCCACCAACACCTCCAATTTGTGAACGACCACACCCAAGATTTCCACATTGCAGGCAGAGCCACAGGTTTTCCTTGAGGTCACAGGAGGCACAGTGGGCAAGGTCTACCTAATAGTCAGCTCCTGTGCAAGGCAGAACATATGGGTGAGCGTACTTTGCGCCTCTAGCTGCTTCGGTACATCCTGCTCCAAGCACAGTGTGTGCTCACAGGGAGTGAGCTCCTGCTCCCAGGCCTTGACTTCTGTTTGTCTTGCCGATGTCATGGCTGCCATGATACCATCAACAACTTTCGCAATCTTGGTTGATAGACTCTGATTAGCCCGAAGTCCCTTAGCCCTTCCTCACGAAGCTAGAAACTCACAGTCTTCTCTGCCATATCCACTTCCTCATCACAAGAATAACAAATGACCATCTTCCCAATGTCATATTTATCGGCTTCTGTCTCAGCTCCGATTGACAGCTTCGACATTTTTTGTGGAGGCTCGTCTCTCTAGATAGTATATTTAGACCCCATCCTATTTTCAACGGATATTCCACGCTCACCTCAGCCTTTGGCTTCCTCGTTCGGCGGATATTGAGGACCAATGGATGCTGCGTGAGCTGGTGATGTGACCTCCCATGGTTCTGCTCTCCAGTACATCCACCATTGTAGCAGGACAAGCAAACATTCAAGCCGGTTGGGTCATCCTGAATATATCCATTAGCAAGAGCATGCTGGGACAGGTTGGCCAGCTTACAATGCTGTCAAAGCATTGGGTGCAGTCTTCTCGATGAACACTGCTCCGCGGGCCCGGAGATTGGAGCTCTAGATTTTGATGAGTTCAAAGCTCATCTAACTGATGGGGATGTAACGCACGAGCTTGCTGTACATGTGGACAGCTCATACTTGTCATAGTTCGAATTCGACTTGGGTTTAAGATCTGATGGGTCTCTCCTCGAGGCTAGGACGGTAGAGCAGGTATTTATCAAACAATAAGCTCCTGATATAACTTTATAAAGGATACCTGGTGACAGCTTTTGTAATCTGGAAGTTACGTAGTTGAAGGCTACTAGGTAGTACCCCGGAGGGGCATTGTATGCGGCTCCGCCAAGGCTGAGGTTTAGGTTATCGATAGCCAACCGCACGTCAAAATCGGGGAATCGGTTTTATTAGATTATTCTATCGGTACTTTTGGGAGAGCAGCAAAAATAGTGGGTTGTGGTTACCCTCAGCTCTTGATACACATTATGCCAAAATATAAATGTTAAAAATAGTAAATCCGTAGTTATAAGCACTTATTTCCTACAGCCCCCACTAGTTTCCTTATGCTGCTTGTGCAAGTAAACAAGCTTGTCAGTGGGCCAGTAGCCAGTCGAGCATTTGGTCATGGGCCCAAACTTGAGCTTGCTTAATTGCCTCCACTTCTGCTGGCTTGCATCCCTCGGTCCGGTTTTCATGCCCGAGGACAGCGAAGCCTGGAAATCAATTGTCAGCTATCATGAAAGTGGGCGGGGGGTTGTGAACTGAATTTGAACCCACCATGTGGTACCCCTCTGTACAACTTGAACTCATTGGGTACTTTCATATCCTCAAGGTATTTACGCCCATTGTCGCGCACTTCGTCTGGAAAGAATACATCACCCTCTAACCTTCCAGTTAGCCAGTAAACTATTTAATACATCTTAGTGTATAAGTCCCTCACCAATGCAGGCAAAGGAGACTGGCTGCCTGACCTCCTTGATATCCTTCAGGGTTACCAATGTGCCTGCGCCAATACCCAGTAAGTTTTAACTTTCAACATTCGATAACAGTCAAACCCCTGCGTACCATGAGCAAAAGCCCCTGCTTTGATGTCATCCGTGGCTGCCAGTTTCAGGACGTACTTCCCGCCAAAGCAATAACCAATTGTGTAAACACCATTCGCAGCGCCTTCGGGATAAGCTTCTTTCATAGTCTTCACGACCTTTTCAAGAATTGGCATCGTCTTTTCTTCAGTATGCCGTGCCAACCACATTTCTTGGTACTGTTAGTCGGCTCGCACGATGGAAGCGTTCTCCTTACCAATCATAAAGCCCTTTGCTCCTTCCACGGTGGCCATCTTAATTCTTTCAATAAGTGGCAGCTTCCCAATTTCTTCCTTACTAAACGTGGGCGTGCTTGGTACAGGATCACCTAGTTGAATATAGATGAGCTCTCGAACAGAATCACAACGCTTGAAAAAACATGTATTTATTGGCAGCAGTTGCGAGCAGAACCATACCATCAAACCTGGTAGGTTGGTTAGCAGTGAGTTCCTCCAAATAGAAAAGAATAAGACTAACAGATCGGGCATAACAACTAGAAAGCCCTCGCTAGCAAACTTGTCTGCATGTGCTTGATTATTGGAGCTGCGAATGCCAGCACCATTGCAGAGGAAAATGAGGATTCTCGCCATATTAAGGTCAGCAGGCTTTGAGATGTAACACTATCGTACTCCGTACAGTTAACTTGGTTATTCCACATTAGGGGATACAAGACAGTACTCACCTCAATACCACCTAACCGGATTATTTCCTAAAATTCGGGTATATTAGCCTTTGAATACTTGATCATAGAAGTGTTGGACATACACCAGTCGGTTGGATCGATGGATCTTCACCCAGCTATTAGCAGGAATGTCTTGGGATTGATGTCCTCTCACTAGAGTGATAATACCCAAAGGTGGATTGCTAGTGCAGTGATCCCCCATTCTGGGAGTGGGAGATTCAGTGTATGGTGGTGGATCTATTTCAGACATCTCTCTTGATATTTGACGGATATATATGGTAGTGGCCAGTCTCACTCCGGTAGTAGTAGTTAACTTTTCAATGGCAAGCGTCAAATCAATATGCAATGTTGCTCGACGTTGGGGCCAGACGCTCTTGATATATATTGCTTTAGGACTGCGTCGTAGGCAACCAGACTAGTTGATTTAGAGGCCTGGTTGATGGTACGGGTCAGATGTGACTAACTAACACCGCCAAGAGTTTTCTGAAAACGCGTGCCACGACACTTTATCGCACTTTACGCGACTTCCACTCAGAAATACCTCAGAAATAACTTTGCGTCCAGACTAATAGTCTCTATAAGTCTCTATATACTTTAAGTTTCAGCGTCTGAACCCTACCCTCTCAGTCAAGAGAACCTGATACCATGGACCCAACCTCTGTCATCTCGATAGGTACCTTACAAAATGTGTTCACCAGTGAAGCTGATCAAGTCCTGCCTCCAATAATTGTTCAGTGCCTTCAAACAAGGACCCTTGTATGACTTTTCACAAGCCAAAATTAAGGAGCATTCGCTGATTGATATATCTAGACTCCATCACCACAAGCCCAAGAACGATTCCGTGTGGTCCTCAGTGATACAGTTCATTTCGTGCAGTGTATGCTTGCGAGCCGTGAGTCGAGCCTACTTTATATCATTGAATTGGCTCCACATCTAACATGACCACAAAGAAAATAACCATTTTATCAAGAATGGGGATTTAGCGAAGGGCTCTATTATTAAGCTGACATCGTACCAGACGAACCAAATCAGGGAGAGGAGGTTTGTATCTACTCTCCCGCGGCATTGTTAGTGCACTAACACCACTAGGGTACTTATTGTTATTGAGTTGGAGGTTCTGAAGGAGTATGGAGTTCATGATAAGATTGGGCAGCCAGATTCACTCGAGAAAGCCCTCGACAAGAGTCAGAACTCTGGAGAATTACAACGGAATCCCTATCCTTCGCCCACGGCAACCACGGCGGCCGCTGAGACGGCGACAGCTCCAGCATTTTATGGAAGCAAGCCCTCAGCACCACCAGCGCCGCAAAGAAATCAGCAGTTGTATGTCCTGACTTCCTCCAGGAATAGCTCCAAGGTGCTAATTTGGTCTCTATAGTGGCGAGAGCAAACGGCCTGCTGCCAGTGGGGCTAATGCCAATGCTCACATAATACCCATAGAGGGGTTGTCTCCTTACCAGAATAAATGGACTATCAAGGCCCGAGTGAGTCTTAAATCTGATATTAAGACGTGGAAGAATTCACGTGGTGAAGGGAAGTTATTCACCGTTCACTTCTTGGATGAAACCGGGGAGATCAGAGCTACCGGATTCAACGAGCAATGCGATGCACTTTACGAAGTTCTGCAAGAAGGCCAGGTGTATTATGTCTCAAAGGCCCGGGTTACATTTGCCAAAAAGCAATTCTCGAGTCTCAGCAATGATTATGAAATTACATTTGAGAATCAAACGGAGGTTGAGAAGGTTAGTCACCCTTGATTAAGATAAATACTTATATATCACTAAATTCATGTAGTGTGAGGACCAAAGTGATGTTCCCCAGTTGAGGTTCACTTTTGTACCTTTTGCAGAGCTCGCAAAAGTCGAGAAAGATGCGCTGGTCGATGTTATTGGCGTTCTGAGAGATTCTGGGGATGTGGCTGAGATAACATCTAAGACGACACATAAAGAGTATCGGAAACGTGAGATCACGCTCGCCGATACATCAGGCTTTGATGTTCGAATGACTTTATGGGGTGCAGCCGCGCAGAACTTCGATGCACCACTGGAGTCCGTCATCGCTTTCAAGGGTGTGAAAGTTAGTGATTTTGGAGGCCGCTCTTTGAGCATGGCCATGAGCTCATCCATGACACTGGAACCGGATATCGACGAGGCATACAAGCTCAAAGGCTGGTTCGACGCTACTGGTCGCAATGAGACATTCCAATCCCACCAAGCTCTCTCAGGAATGGGGCAAGCCGGTGGGCGGGTGGAGGTTTATAAAACCTTGGAACAAGTAGTTTCTGAGGGGCTGGGACACAATGAAGAGAAACCTGACTACTATACTACAAAGGCAACGATTGTTTATCTCAAGCAGGATGGTGTATCTTATCCAGCTTGTATGTCAGAAAAATGCAACAAGAAAGTGGTGGAAAACAATCCCGGGGAGTGGAGATGTGAGAAGTGTGATAGGACATGGCCGAAACCACAGTACAGGTGTGTGAGACCGTTTCTTGAGCTGTAGGCGCCTAGCTAACATAAAGCAGATACGTAATAAATATGTCGGTGAATGACGCCTTTAGCCAGGCATGGCTGAGTTGCTTCGATGATGTCGGCAGAATGGTTATGGGGATGTCTGCGGATGAGCTAGAGGCTCTTCGGGTATGAAGCAAGCTAACCCCCCATCGGGCTCTACTCACTAGGCTAATTTCCTACTGTTATTCTAGGGAGGCGAAGAGAACAGCAATTACCTCACAGCCTTCGCAGAAGCTGTTGGCAAAACCTACATATTCAGGTGCAGGGCGAAGATGGATAGCTACGGTGAGCTACAAAGAGTGAGGAATCAAGTTGTTAGTGCTTCACCGCCAAACTGGTCTGTAGAGTGCACAAAGCTGGTAAGTCTACGAGTCCAGTCTTATCTTCTACCATGTACATTTTTCGCAGAAAACTAATGCGATAAACAGATGGAGACTATCAGACTTTACTCACAGGATTAAGGTGGGTTGTAGTCTGTTTTACGTTGGGCTGTCTGTTGTTTAATTATTGCGCTGAAATATGAGGCTTGGTGCGTATCTTTGACGGATAAAACTGGGCTCTATATCACTGTATGTGAAAGCAATAGTCTGGTTAGCTGGTGCAGGCAGATAGGTGTAGCAAAAGTAGTTTGGTAGTGCTCAAAATTAGTCTAGTTTGCGAAGGTCGTTCGGTCCATTTATCGCCACGTGACTTTATCAACCCTTTTTGATTGCAACTCTTGGCGGGTCCAGGGTTTGCCCTATATGTCCAGGTTTATCCATGGATTTTGTGTGTGCTTGCTTAGAGGGATCGCGAAATACTTGCGATTCAACGCCAGGTATCAGGTAGCAGTATCATCACTAAGTCGACACCAGCACATACTAACCGACACCGCCAGCAGCAATAATGGGTATGCACAACCTCGTCGATGCCATATCAATACCGGGAGAAAATGTCTAATTCGGGATATGTGAAGGTATCGATCTCAAACACAAGAAGCCGACTCACCACCGCAAGGAGGTACGTTCAGTGAGCAGCACTGGAGGAAGAGGGATTACTCGGCTCTGAAGATATGGGGGGGGGGAATTACAACAGCTAATGCGGTGGCTCTGGATAGGCCAAGTCCGATAACCCTTACCTCAAGGTGTTGGTCAAGGTCTACAGGTTTCTTGCCAGTATGTCTTCAATCAATTCAACGGAGCCTAATATCAAATCACCGAGCGAGCCACTAATCTATTTCGCCGACAGGGAGAACTGACTCCGACTTTAACAAGGTGGTCCTCCGCCGTCTTTTCATGTCCAAGATCAACCGCCCACCAGTCTCCATCTCCAGGATCCTCAAGAATGTCAACCATGAGCAGGCCCCCAAGCTCGACAAGACCGTCGTTATTGTTGGAACTGTCACCGATGACAACCGCACCTTGGATGTCCCCAAGCTCTCCGTTGCTGCATTGAGATTCACCGCATCCGCCCGTGCCCGAATTATCGCTGCCGGTGGTGAGGCTATCACTCTTGACCAGCTCGCCTTGAGGGCACCAACTGGTGCCAACACTGTCTTGTTGAGGGGACCCAAGAACGCCCGTGAGGCGGTTAAGCACTTTGGTTTCGGACCTCACTCTGGAAAGAAACCGTACGTCTATTTGTCTCTTGACGGGATTTTATGGAATTGGGTATGGAGGAGTTCGTTCTGACATTTGCTTTACCAGATATGTCGCCTCAAAAGGAAGGAAGTTCGAGAGGGCCCGTGGTCGCCGCCGAAGCAAGGGTTTCAAGGTGTAAACAACTTAATACCAGCGATTGTCATGAAAATCAAACAACAATCCTTCATCCCAATTACACGTTCTGTCACAAAATTTCGAGGCATCGGGGCGGGGGAAGGATGTTTGCGCGAGGTCGAACGGGCAGTCATCCAATTCTCACTGGTCACTTGGTTTCGGATACACGGTGTTTTGCGCTTTTTATGCTGTCTCTTTTCTTCGCCCTGGTCTAGCATAGGATGGGAAGGCTATGGGGGAACAGGGCTGAGATGTTAAATGGAATGGGAATCTTTTCTTTGTTTATCTGGTCGTTATTTTTTTTCTATGTGCTGTAAACCAAAAGCCACAATGAGGATATGGTGTTCTTGCTTTTCGGACTTGGGAACGAGATTTGTGCGAGATACGGAATATCAGTTGTGACTTTGCCGTTGACATGAGACTGCATGTGTAGTTCTGCAGCAATGCCATGCGTCTACGGACTCAAAGTAGACTACGGTAGATGTCGGGGTCCGGAGTTCGCTATGCTTGGTGTTGTAGCGTTAAAACAACTCGACATATGCACTTAAGTAGTCTTTCGCTAATTTTTAGTGAAGGGCAACTACAAAGCAACTTCAACCATGACAGGGGCCAGAGAGAGATCCCCTCAGAACACCTCTCTCCTCCGCGCGTCGGCCGAGGGGGTCAAATTCCTCGTGCTCCTCCAAATCTCATCTCGCCTCCTCACCTTTGCTGTTAACCAGGTCCTCCTGCGATTTCTGTCCCCAGAACTCCTTGGAATATCTGTCCAATTCGAATTGTACATGATTACAATCTTATACTTCTCACGGGAATCACTCAGGACGGCAGTACAGAGATATGGGATCAGTAGTGATCCTAATCCCACTTCCAACAGGGTCAATGACAAGGAGAAAACCCATGAGCCAAAAGGGGTGATAGAGGGAACACCTGCGGCTCAGTCACAGACGGTTGTGAACTTGGCATATATACCCATACCCCTGGGGGTACTTTTTGCGGCCATCATTGCCCCGTACTACGTCAAGGCATTTGTGTCGAGTGACACAGTGTCTCAGCCTTATTTTTACGAGTCGGTTTTACTTTATACGGTGGCTACGCTGTTGGAGCTCTTCAGTGAGTCAGGCTTTGCTCTGGCTCAGCAGATGTTACTATACAAGCTCCGCGCTGGAGCCGAGTCCGCTGCTGCCTTTACAAGGTGTATCTTGACATGTGGTCTGACGATTTACGGTGTGAGGGCTGGCCTTGGTGGAGATAGCGGGCTTGGGCCCCTTCCATTCGCGGTGGGTCAATTGGGCTATGCCATAGTTCTGACTTCAACCTACATTGGACAATGTTGGAGTATAGCTCGCAGGAAAGGGTTTAGCTTAGGTTTGAGGAAGATAGCAAGCCGTAAGAACAGCTACCATATGAGCTATTTCTACAAGCCCTTATCTGGGCTTGCATTCTCCATGTGGATGCAAGCTGCGATCAAGCATGTCCTCACGCAGGGAGACTCACTCCTCATTGCATGGCTTGCTACTACGCACGATCAGGGGGCTTATGCATTAGCATCGAATTACGGCTCCTTGATAGCTCGCATGCTGTTCCAACCCTTGGAAGAGTCCTCGAGGAATTTATTTGCAAAACTATTGTCCCAAACGGGGGGCCAGGATGAAAACAGTAAAGCTAACCCCAAGTCTCTCCGCTCAGCAGCCACAATACTACAAAATATTCTTCGCCTCTATAGCCTTCTCTCTGCCTTCTTCTTCTCTGTCGGGCCGCCTTTGGCACCTCTCCTCCTTTCCCTTGTCGCCGGTTCACGGTGGTCGGACTCAGCAGCGGGTTCTGTCCTCTCATCGTTTTGCTATTATATACCTCTTCTTGCAGTTAATGGCATCACAGAGGCATTTGTGCAATCTGTAGCGTCATCAAAGCAGCTTCAGCAACAGTCTTTATGGATGTTTGGGTTCTCAGTGGGCTTTGGCCTAGCGGGATATGTTTTCTTGAGGGAATTAGGATGGGGTGCACAGGGGTTGGTTTGGGCGAATGCGGTCAATATGGTGTTGAGAATTGTATGGAGTTGGTGGTTTATAAGCGGCTATTTCAGAAGGAATGGCGTGCAGCCAATGTCTATAACAATAGTTTTACCAGATTGGAGACTGGTGGGAACGGCAGCTGTAGTGGGTGGAATACTTAGGAGGATGCAGGGGCTGGACAGATTGAGCTTTGCAGTCATTGGCAAGGTAGGGGCGTTGGGAGTCTTGTTGGTTGCAGTTTGGTCAGTGCCATTCGTCTTGCCGTCGAAGAGTAGACCACTAACGAGGTAACAGCGCTGCTACCGAGTACAAGTATTTCATGGAGTGCTATCGGATGGTGAGGTCTAGCCGCAGCGGGGTTGGTGCCATTCCAAAGAAGAACTCTGATAAGAATAAGTAGAACTTTTGCTTTTGTTTTTAGTCTTAGGCATGAAGTCCAGAAACCGCCCGCGTGAGCGGAGGATCTTGTCTGCCCACCCAAAGATACCCATATCAAGCAACATATGCAATCATCTAATTCCGCGTCAAAGCTTGGGAACCCTGAAATTAAACCTTTGCATTCGTTGATTGGGCCGTGTGAAAGGGGCTGTAACTAGTGTTTCCCTGAACTCCGACTTCTGTGGGCCTATTGGTAGTACCTAATCGCCCTAGTCCCAGAATACTCCATTTTTTCCTCCTCACTATCGATAGGCTTCCTACTCTTCAGTAGTAAGACTCCTTCACCTTCACTCTAGATTTCTCCTCTTCTTCCTCTCCCTCCTCCTCCTCCTCCTCCTCCTCTTCCTCTTCCTCTTCCTCTCCCTCTTCCTTCACATGTATGTATCCTTCCTCTTCTTTCATTTGCATGTTTTCTTCCTCTTCCTTCATTTGCACGCCCGCTTCTTCCACTTTAGCGTTTTCCTTCACCTTAGCGCTCCCCTTCACACTCCCAAAAACCGGTATCATAGCCTCCGTTCCAGACTCCTTCGATAACCCTGCATGAAGTTGGGGTAATATAGCCATCATCGCATTGAATTGCTCCACAGAAAGCGATATACCCTATGGAGGTAGTTAGCGAGAGAAACACCGAGCGGCCGAAGATAACTACCTTCTTCCCCGGTAACACCTGCCCATCTTTCTCGTAATGCTCCCGGATACTAACCAACACGGAGCCTCTGTACTTTGATAGGGTGACCCGGCGGTGTCGTCCTCCGAGCTATATCACCAACTGATTCAGTTATTGTCCAAATCTTTTGGTACACTGGGAAACGAACCTCCCAATATGGATTCCCCTCACTATCAATGTGCTTCTTGGTATCGGGTTGTTTTGGTGGGCTTTCCTTGGGCTTTGTTGTGGTTTTGTTATCTTTGGCGGTTTTTGCGCGCTTGGTTTGTGGGCCGGCGTCTGTGGGACCGTCAACGATGAAAACGTCGTCCCTTCTAGCCTTATTAGTGCGTTTGTGTGGAGGCATAGCTTGGTTTGAAGCCTGAGGTGACAAGTAACGAAACGAAAGGGTGTTGGGTTGATCGGAATTGTACCAGGCACCTTGGAGGTTGCTGGGAGACGCGAGAGACGCGATGGTTTGAATGGTGACGAAATGGAACAGCATCAATCTAAGTACTTTCTAGTTTAGTCTCAATCTGATTGAACTAGCCAGACTGAGTTAATCACATTGCTTAGCTAGAGTTCAAAGTGCAGGGTAACTGGCTCCAGATCACAATCAATTCCGCAAGGCCGCAGATTTAAAACCATTGTCATCCCCACTGTCGTTGGTGCTGTCAGTCGCACTACAGACACACCTTGCACTAGACCGTGAAACATATATACAGGTAGCAAAAAATCACGTACCCTACATAAAGATGTAAGATCATGTCATGCAGCGAGTGTCTTACTCCTCTGCCCATACAAAATTGAGACCGGCGCGATAAATATACACCCAAATTGTAGCTTTTGGGCCTCTATATGCGGCGAGGGGGGGTACGAGGTTTTTTGCCACCTAGCTGTCACTCCCACCAGCAATTCGATCAGTAGCTTAGCAATAGGTCTAAGTACGTACGGGTTGTAGAGTGATCAGATAGCGCTAGTATATATTCTTGTCCGATCAACATACTCCAGGCTTTGTAGCTAAACAAACGGAGACATCCATGGTTGAACTAGTCATAGCATTCACCTCACGCGCACGTCCAAGAAAGGCAAGTACCTAGGAGCTTTAGAAACTAATGAGTTCAACGCCTGTTGGTACGCTGAGAGGGGGAAAATTTGCAGCAAAAGCTTACTTAAGTGAGACCTGGCTGCAGCTACAGAATAGGTACAGTACAATGCAACTTCGACTCATATTTACTTACGTCCTACTTAACCTGCATGCTGCGCCCCACGTAGAGAGGCAGCATTCCTCACCAGCAAAAATAAGACAATTGAGCGACTGCTCTTTACAGGAGAGTTTTTTCAGAAGTTTCCTAAGTACTTGAGTACATATTTATATTTCAGGGTAATTCATCCACAAGGGCTTGGCATTGCTGTTAGAATCAATATTGTGCCAAGACTTTAAGTGACCCTCGAGAGGAACCTGAAGCTTGCCTCCACAAACACCAATTCACTCAAAGCGACGGCCATGGCGGCCACGGATCATGATACCATGTCCCTCGAGGAGACTGAGTTACTAGCATTGACCAGTTCTTCTACCATCAAGCGAATCACAGAATTGGACTCTCTCAATGAAAAGATACGAAATGAAGGTCTGAACCCCTCCCCCGCCGAAGGCCCACATCTTTGGTGATACCCATATTGCGACACAATTCTGATATATAACCTACAGAGGTCGCTCCCGACCAGCTACCATTCCACCTCCGCCTCTTATTTACTACTCACCCTTATTATCCCGACCGTCCCTCCAGAAAAGCTGTCAGGGCTTGTCTTCGATCGCTATATGAATCAAAATTCCGAGAACCGACCCTCAAGCGTATGATCACTGTCATCAAGGCTGAGTCAACAAAACTAGGGATTTCTCCAGCCAATGCCTTTGTTCTGCTAGAATGGACTGGGGATATCTTCGCCCAGGTCACAAAGACTCTTGAGGACTTCAATACAAATTCCGGGGACTTGATAGTCGCCACTACCAATTTGTTGGATATATGTTTGGGATCACCACATGGAAAGCAGGCAATGAAAGATCAGGCATTGGTTGTCACCAGGAGGGCTTTGCGGAATGCGTTCAAAGGAGAGCACCATGAGCAGATTATTAAGTCCATGATGGAGAAGTTGACAGCTAAGGGCGCTACACCAACTGCGAAAAATGCCTTGTTATTGGGAGTCATTTCTGGGGTTTCTTCAAGGCTGGAGAAGCCAAAGAAAGTATTGGAAGGCCTGAAGAAGGATATTTATGCATTCTATGTCCGGGAAATTATTGGCTCTAAGATCTTGGTCCCACCAGTTATTGCCAATGCATTATATGACTTTTTCTCGGCGTTTACCACTGCCGAGGAATTTACGACAGAGGTTGCAGCCCCGCTGGAGAAGGCCCTGCTTAGGTCTCCGGAGGTGGTTCTAAATGACGTTGTTACACCTTTAATTTCTTCGCTCTCGAAAGATATAGATCTGTCTGGACCGTTGAAGGACAAGCTGTTGAAGCAGCTATTGAACTGCCTCAAGTCTACGAATACTGCCATTCGAACTGGAGCTATCTCTGCATTCAACGCTGCTATAACTCAGTGCCAGGATCAAGCCGGGATTGAGCAGATTGCAGACGAGATATTGACTCCACTGAAGGGTGGGAAGGTCACTGTTCCGGATCACAGGGTCCATTATGCCCAAATGCTTTCTGCAGTACCCACATCGGAGCCTCTAGCGAAGAAGGTTCCTATTGGCCTTGCACTTGTGATCGTGAAGGAGCCAAATGAAGTTGCACTTACAGCAGAGGCTACAGTTCTGGTAAAATACCTGGCTGCCGCCCTTCAACTTGGTCTTACCCCAGAGAAGGCTGTTGTAGAGGCTATCCAAAAGGGGATCGCAGACAAGCGACCAACAGTGAAGAGGATGTGGGTGCTAAAGGTAGGGGATTTACTTTGGGCTATCGATAAGGCCGAACCTGTGGCCTCTTCCGAGAATACACAGAACCTATACGCAGCCCTTATTCCCGCCATGATTGATTCCTGGAATGAAGTAAATAATAACTCCCTTGCAGCAACGCAATCCGGTTTGGTAACAGCAGCTTATGTCTTTGTTGCCCTCGCTTTAACTCGCTTCTCTCAATGGACTAACCCTAAGGTGCAAGAGAGTTTGAAAAAGGCCGATTGTCTAAAGCAATGTCTGGTTACAGAGCCGAAGCTGTCCTTCCTTCTCAATCTTAAAGTGTACTCTAAGCTAGCCACTGAAGAGGACTTTATATGGAACGTCCGCGCACTAAGGGCAACTGCGAGTCATGTCGAATATGAGAAGCCATATGGAGATGATTGGGCATACGCGTTCCTTTACACCATTTGTGCACATAACGCCACCCACAAAACCAGAAGTAGAGCGGTGGCCGAGCTAGAAGATGCATACCTCCAGCGCCCGGAGACGATCGGTAAAATCGTCCTCAACGGAATCTGGCAGTGGCTCAGGAGGCTTGAGGACGAGCGCAACAAGGACCTTGCTCCTGCAGTGGCAAAGACTGGTGGAAAGTTCTTGAAGCTGGCAGTTGATGCCGTATCTCTGCCAGTGCCTGGTAATGACGATATCGTGAAAAGGCAGCTAGTCAATCTTGCTGTAGTAACACACAATGAGCTCATGGGGCTTGGACCAAATGGGGGTTGGATTGCCATATGTCAACGGTCGAAGGTAGATCCTGGGGACTTGGTGAGAGAGAGGGCAGGAAGCTTTATTCAGGAAGTTAAATTCTATACGGCTCTTAGTGGGAGATCGAAATATATCAGAAATGCAGCCCTGAAATCTTGCGCCACTCTCGCTTTCATTGCTCCAGAGGCCTTTACTCCCCTCCTTGTGTCTATCTTCCAAACCGACCTCAATCCTGACCTTCTCAAGGACATTGGGGAGAATGAAGTTAAGATATGGAAAACTCCGGATGGAGAATTGTTCTTTGATCCTTTATCTACCAATAAGGGACAGGCACCTACCCTGAAGAGCAATGCTAAGGACTACGATACTCTTAAATGGGAGGCTGAGCTTAGAGCACAGCTTGAGAAAAAGAAGGGCCAGCCCCAAAAAAAGTTTACAGTAGATGAGCAAGCGAAGATTAAGGACCAACTTGCTAAGGAGTCGGCTGTCAGAAGCAGGGTTGAAGAGGTCAGCATGAAGCTGAAGAGAGGAGTGGGCATCGTCAAAGCACTGGCCGAAGGAAACCTCACAGGTGTTGAGATTTGGATGACACCAGCACTTAAATCCCTTCTTGGGGTTTTAATAGCTGGAGGCTCAATATTGGTGGGACCAGAAGGCGTCACTGCCTACTTAGCTTGTGCGGAACATGTCTCACATAGGCTGGGTGCGCTGAGGATGTTTGTGGGTGTGGCCGTACTGAGAGGCTTGGATGTTGGGGGAATACCTGAGGAGTTGAAAGAAGAGCCACTTGCAGACCTCACCACAAGGTTGCTGTACCGGTCGCGATTCACTGCTGAGCAAAGGCAATTTGATACCACCAGTTTATCATTCCTCTTAACGTTTGTCCTTCAGGTCTTAAAGAACGGAGGCCTCGGGTCAACCGATGCAGAGAAGACTGATGAACAGATTGTTCTTGCTCTAGAATTTTTAACGTACCATACTGAAGCATGTCAGTAAACCACCAATACACTCTCAGCCATGCTCCTAGCTAACATGTGCTTTAGGTGCCGACACGGCTATTGATCGAGGGGAGATTCTCCAAACACTTATTTACTCCATGCAGAAGTATTCCCACTATAAACTCATCAAAGACTGCCTTATAGACCTTTGCCGATGTATCACAGACACAATATCACATTCCGAGTCGAACATCCTTATAAAGGGAGTTATTGCTCCAGAGGTTTCTGTGAGAACAGCCATTCTGCAGGCCATCGAAGCAGAATTGGATCTTGACGACCTAAACTATTCCG
>Ga0307511_10002615_pt1 | contig 18779 bp, 20 predicted proteins | sample 13_EM_MG_FD_200266 | JGI IMG/M metagenome (GOLD analysis project Ga0307511, IMG submission 200266) | Populus trichocarpa ectomycorrhiza microbial communities from riparian zone in the Pacific Northwest, United States - 13_EM | ecosystem: Host-associated > Plants > Roots > Unclassified | place... | reverse complement strand
TCCTCATATATCCTTCTCTCTCCTCCTTCCTCCAGCCTCTTCTCTAGGTTGTTCAGCCTGTGCGTGGCTTCCCTTAGCTATTCCGCCAGTTTTTTCCCCGTCTTTAACACGAGCTTTACCAACCTCACTGTCCTGCGGTGACTACCTCCCGATGCTGTCCTCACCACCGCCTACGTCTCGGCCCCCTTAGTCTGTTCTCGGTTCCCGAGGCTCTCCCATCGGGACTGGTTCTGAGCCGGCTCTCTCCTGACCTCCTGCACTACCTCGTCCTGATTATGGTATCCATCGATTGAATCGCGCTCGCATCCTTCGAACCGCCTCCCTCATCTCCTTCATGTATCGGAACACGAACTCCGCGAGCGTTTCCCCCGTCGCCGAGTCCAGACTCCTGCCCCTACTGTCCCTGGCCGTGTGCCTGACCGTGCTGATGCTCCTCGTGCTGTTCCGTGCTGTTCGCAGGGGAGTGGGGGGTTGGGGGTTGGGGGCCCGATGTTGAGAACTCCACTAGTGTGGGAGTTATCCGCTCGCTGATTGGGCCCCGCTGAATATATTCCCCCGTATCCCTATGGTCCATTCCCGCTATCCTGGAGCCCCCGTGGTCCTAGCACGTGAGAGAATTCAGCGTCCACATAGCTATATCGGTTTTACACGTTGGTTCTTTGGGCATGTATCTCATCTCTTTGGTGGGCAGTGTGCCCTCGTTATTTTCCAGAGGTACTCATCAATGTTTCCTTCTATTCAGTCACCCTAATCACCGGTAGGAATTTGCTAAGTGAGTCTGCGCGGTTGTCTATTTTCCACCTATGCATGTAGTGAGGGCTTGCAATCCCTCCAGCCAGGTCTGTTGGCGGAGGTAGTAAACCCATGTTAGATATGGATGCTGCCGCGGTCAAAATTCCATGTACAGCTCAGGTTATACGCTCCCTCTCATTCTGTGTATAGTGTCATTGTCGAGGGTATTCCTAGGGGGTGATGTATCCATCCCGCGCCCGTAGCTCCTCGCAATCCGCAAAATATTCGGCTAGGATAATCAAAATGAGACGACATCGTGCGAGATGCTGTACCATCTCGCTATCTAGTTCCCGTGAGTCAACAACACTCCTGTCTGCCACTGTGCTTCTTCTTCGCCGTACGATGCCGTACGATGCGTCGGCATTGAACCAAACCTTCAGGTCGTCGGCTTTTCTTAACATCATCCCATCGCATTCGGTTGATAGAAAAATCTCAATGCTCCCAAGATGGTCCCCCAGGTCGTAGCGCTCGCTACTGTCGTTCGCCGCCTGAGTAGGTTCAATTGTATCGAGATGTCAGGTCTGCTCGCTCTGGCTAGTTAGAGTACGCTCCCAACTACAAATACTTTTGAGGCCATTGGGTGGCCTCCCTGTGTTTTGGGTAAGACTACGGATTGAGCAGTAGCCGGTGTATGCCTTCGGAATTCTCCTCATGTGGGAGGAACTGGTTTCCCATCGCTTCCATGAGTGGTTTCTGGCTTAGTATAAGAAAGTCTTTGCCCTAATGTAGCGTCATGGCCATCGCTGAGTTCGTGCACGTGGGTTCCAAGTATGATGTCTATTCCTTAATAGGTTCCTTTGTCCCCAATGCATTGGTGAATTCCAAATGACTCCAGGTTTTCGCAGAGCATCCTGGACAACTCACATCCATCACATGGAGTACTTTCCCGAGTTTCCGCTAGTTATTCGGTTTCTCCATCCTTATTGACATAGGTGATGTACCGGGTCGACAACACCGTGCAGGACGAGCCACTTGGTCGATCTCGACAACCAGAGCGTTTCCAACGTCGGATAAAACAGAATCCTACAGAGCGAAACGAGCACATCACGAATATCCCATTTTCGTGACGATTTGAAGAGAATTACAGAATCCCCCCGATCATCAAGAACTCGAGACGTGTTTGGTACAACAACCAGGGATTCTACGGGCGAAAAGCGGCGTGTTCCAACCCTTAGAGCAGCGCAAGATCTCGGTGTCACCTTGAACATCGGCTCCGTAATCTTTTGGGAAATTAGAACAGGATACCAAAGCATGGAAAGGGCAAAGAAAAGGCGGCAGCTAAACCTTTGGCTGTCCCCTTTTTAGACAACAGACCGAGATACTGCACTCCGGAGGTGCAAGTTTTTACACCTCAATTAACTACACCGGAACCAACTCCAGCTATTAAGACTGGAAACCGGCAGGTATCAGTGGAGAGGAAGTTGGCAGAAGAGAGGGAGAGGAAACTTGAATAGGCTCGCGCATCTTGGGAGGGTTGCTCCTATGAACTCGAGTGTGTGGATGTGTACGCGGATGAGGAAAGTCCTTGGGTGCCAAAGGGAAATTCGATCTGGTTTCTTGGCAGAGAGGGTGGAGAGGTGGTGGGCGAAATGGGCCATGGCTGGAGGTTGAGAAGGATAGGTAGGATGACAGGGGATGAGTGGGAGGTTGCGAGATTTTTGCTGACGCATACGGTTGGCTTCATAGACTCAGAGCTGGTGGAAACAGACTGGGAAATGAAAAGGTTCGACCTAATGCTCAGAATTCTCGGAGAGGGTGGAAGTGTCTATGGGGAGGGCCGAAAGCGAATTGCCAACGCATACGAGAAATTTGCCAGGGACAGGGATGAGGTCCACCAACAGCAAGACGATGTGGAAGACATGCTAGAGGCATGAGATCGCATGATCGTAGGACTCAAGGGGGAATTGTAAAGCTTATCGAATAAGAGGTATTCCTACGATTTGGAAAAGATACTTGCCGAAAAGACTCTTGTGATAGCCATGTTCTTGGTACAGGTGGATCGGTTGGACAAGAATGGGAAAGCTGGCGAACGGAAGGCAGATGAGGCACAGGAGAAGGCAGTGGAGAAGGCACAGGTGAAGGCAGGGAAGGCAGTGTCGGCTGAGCGGAAGAAGTGGCAGGCAAAGGATAAGGCAATACCAGTCGAGACGGTTACCATCGCCACCCAGACCGACAATATCCAGGAGCCGATGGTGATACAGGTGGATGATGCAAGATTACGTGGTTATGAGTAGTCAAGGCTATGTAGAGAACGCTGTAATATGAATGCTATGGTTCTGCTGCCTTGTTTTCTAAATACCGGGCGAACTCCAGCTCTTTTATCCCTTCCAATTGCCCTGATTAGGGATCCCGGTTTCTTCCCGCGATTCCCAATTATCCTATTCTGTGTTCCTGCATTCCCCGTGATATCGCTTACACGTGAGAGTAGTTCCCACAGATGACGGCATACAGACGGAAGTGGCCTTGGAGGACTTGGAGAAGGCAATGAAGAAGAGAGAGAGGAAGGGGAAGGGGAGAGCCAAGGACAGTGAGGATACGGTGATGAACGACGGGTCAGAAAATTCCGATAGGTATAGGGAGATGTATGAGGATCTATCCGGGAATGAGGATGAGGACGAGGCTCTGGTAGCAGCACCTCCAGATACAAAAATACAGGCTGCTCTGCGTTCAGCAACAAAACGGACTGGGAAGCGATCCCGACCAGCCAAAACACCCCCTCGTAGCGCATCTCCTGATGACAACGGACAGGCGATGGTGATCCATAGGGTCCCCTGCCAGAGACCCATGGCAGTTACGATACAGGATGTTAGAGTGAAGGGGATAATGGGGCCACGTTGGCTCTTGGGAGGTATGCGGAGATCAGGTAAAGCCACCAGCTCCGTTGTGGTGTTTTCTGATAGGAAGTTGGCACTTGGGGGCTACCTGAAGGTGAGGGGACCCTGGCTACCGATTGAAGCCTACGACTTCTACAGAGGAAGGAGAAGAGTGGAATGCAGTGACGCGTGATGGAGGACTTTCGGTGTTGGCTTGTACCATGTCTTTATCACTTCGACTTTTTTCTTTCTTTTCCACACAGCGAGTTCGGTTCTCACACAGTTTGTATGTAGTTGGTTTTCTCGGGGGTCGACCGCTCCCAAGGAAGGTTCAGTCAAAGGTTCTAGGCCGCCGCATAGCCTAACGTTGATCAGGCGTATAGACTTCAAAAAAAAAAGAAAATCAATGATGTACACATCATGGGGGAACAAGGCTTGAAGGTAAGCTAGCAACATGCCCTATGGTGTAACTGCCCAACAGCAGTGCCAGCCTGCCATCGTTCAGGGGGCATCGGATAATCATAGGGATGCGGGTCATGTGGTGTGTTTGCGTTTCCTGGCAATTTCTCGCCTAAGATCAACCAAATAGACCCAGCATTTGGGACTGCATTACACGTGTATGTGAAATTAATAGCACAAGACTCAAGGTTGATTACTCCTCGGATAATGCAGGTAGCAAGCTATTGCAATAGGATATGCCAATAGATGAGGGCAATGCGGAGTTTGATTAGCTGGAATTATATGTTAGACTCAGTCACCGTGGTCTGCGGATGTCATGTATGCAATTGCATGGTACATGTTGCTGTAGAAGGACTGATCCGAGGGGGTAGTGCTAAATGCGGAACCGACGAGGTATTCCGGGCTGATGTCACCCAATAATCCCTCTCGAATTCCCGGAAAAACGCTGCTAATGCATTCCGTCCACATGTCAATCAATGTTTACAGCCTGAAAATTCATGCGGATTTTACTGGCTATGATCCCGCCCAGTTTGCCCTCCGACAGCTCGCCAAGAACGGCCTGGGATCGCTTGGGGGCTGTGTAGATCCCTGCGATGGTTCACTCCCAATTGATATATGGTAGTTCGCGAGTTATTTGAGGTTCCACTGCCTTGTCATTGGCTAGGGGTTATCAGACGGCAGGGGGATGATCGTAGGGCCACGGTAAAGGCGGTTATTCATTGGGTCACCCTCATTCCCTTGCCCCTGTTTATTTGGCGCGTAGTTTCCCTTGTCTGTTCCAGTGTTCTGTAATCAACGATTTCCTAGGCGCAAATCTCCACGGAAGTCCGCCGCATTAGGCTCACACGTTCGTACGAGAGCGTAAGTTGCTACATCATTCAATAATATGTCCGCACGTGTAGTGATATCACGGGATTGCAGGAATCCAGAATCCGATAATTGGGACATGCAGGAGGAAACCGGGATCCCTAATCAGGGCAATTGGAATAAAGTCGGAAGGGATAAAAGAGCAGGAATTCGCCCGGTAACTAGAAGGATAAGGCAGCAGAACCATAGCATTCATACTATAGCGATCTCTACATAGCCTGAACAAATATATATATATCTCCCTCTCAAGATTCCCCCACTCAGAACCTCGTAATCTTCCTGTATGGAGGTGAAGGCGGCTAAGCGGTCCGCCTCCTCGTTCCCGAGGATGCCTATATGCCCGCTTATGCAGGCTATGGCCGTATCCTGATCCCGTTTTAAACCCTCCTTAATCTACACTTCTAGGCTTGACCGAGAGCGCTCCGCTGCCGATGTTTGGGACGGACTGTAATACGGTATGAGAGTCCGTCAGGATGAAGAGGATTTCTGCTTCCTCACCCCGGCAGGCTAGGGCTAGGGCTCCCCGTTCTGCGTCTGCGACCGTTGCTAGGGTCCCTAGCTAGCAGCTCCATGATGCATTCGCACGGTCCCTGGAGTCCATACTAACTACCGCCGAGGCTGTACCCTGTTGCTGCTTAGTCTCATCATGGGGTTGATGAGTCGCTCCGCCTTGACAGTTGCTTTTATGTGGGGTCAGAAGTCTACCCATGAGCTGATATGGATCCCTTGCGTTAAGCTTGTCCCGCCGACAGAGAACTCCACCCGGCTTTCTTTCCGGGTGTCCACCTCAACTTGTCTCTTCCTGCCTCCTCCTTTAGAATGGTGTCCACGGTATCCACGAAACTCCTGTGTTCTTTCCGAGGGCACTTTTCGGTGACGAGTAGGGGGTTGACGTCGCCCGCCTAGGAAAAGGAAAAGATCCGGCAGACCCCTGACAGACGAGGGAAACGCTGAATTCTCCTCTATGGGGGAGTGAGGTGATTGCATAGCTCTTCTACTCTGTCTAGTGTCCTTGCGATAAAAATAGGCAATAGCGCAGGTCAGAGGGGGCTTCCCTGGGGACTTCCATCGGTCATTTCAACCTTGCCCCGTACTACCGCGTCCGATGAAATTTGCAGCTTTCTTGTCTCCAAAACGACCCCGTAGAATTCAGCCTCCGCATGCAACCCCTTTTCCTTCAGAATCGCGACTAGCCGGTGTTTCTGTACGATCTTGAAGGCCGAGACGATTTTTTTGCCCAAAAGTGTCATCATGTTGCGCCTATGTTTTTCTCGCTGGGGGATCGATACTGTCAGCATCATGGCGTAGATGGCTGATCTCTGCTTACTTGACCCGTACTGTAGCGTGTGGAATGGGTGTTTGTGTGCCTGCAGCCTGTCTGCCATAATATTTTCCCCGAGTTAGCCTATAGTATAAGCTAAAACGATGGGCCCCCACCCCTTAACTTTCGTGTGGTCTTTGCTGGGTTTCGGTATCATGACCATGACACCGTCCCTGTGATGGCTCGGAACTGCCGTGTCCCCACTGGGAGTCCTCGCGATTAGGGCCTCCCCTAGTGGCGTGTCTTTAATTAACTTGAGAAGGCGATATGGGACCCGATGTGGACCAGGAGAGCTGTTGTTCTTTCTGCCTGCTAGCGCTCTGAGTACTTTGGTGAAATCTTTCTCTCCGGTCCGCCCAAAGGGAACCGAGCTTTCCTCGAATGTTGAGGCGTTACCCACTTCTTGTTCCGAAATCAGGTGTTACCTGACCAATGGTTCCACCTTTTCCTCCTGCGCTACCGCTTGGCTTCCATTTTGGGCCGTTTTTTTTATTTTTTTTATTTATACGCCTGATCAGCCTTAGGCTATGCGGCGGCCTGGAAACTTTGACGGAACCTTCATTAGGGGCGGTCGACCCCCGAAAAAACACAACTACCTACAAACAGACTGTATAAGACCCGGACCCAACTGTGTAACAAGAAAGCGTGTGAAATAATGACATGGTAAGAATATGACATGTAAACTGTAGTCAGGTGTTTTCTTTACCAATCACTAAGTTCCACCCTCCTCCTTCCTCTGTCAAAGTCGTAAGCGTCAGTCGGGTGCCATCTCCCCTTCACCTTCAGATGTGTCCCTCCTGCCAACTTTTTGTCAAAGAAAATACCAACGGAGCTGGTGGTTTTACCCAGCCTCCGAGCACCTCCCAAGAGCCAACATGCTCCCATAATCCCTCCTGGTCCTACATCCTGTGCTAAATCTGCCAGGGGTCTTTGGCAGGGGATCCCGTGAACGACTATCGCCTTGACTAGTGTGTCGTTATTTGGCGATGGGCTTCGTAAGGGTTTTTTGGCTGGTTTGGGATTTATTCCTAGCCTTTGCCGCTGGCCGTCTAGCAGCCTGTTTTTTTTTGTGACTGGAGGTTCCACCACTAAGATCTCGTCCTCCTCTTCATAACTGGATAAGTCTTCGTATTCCTGATACTTGTTGGCATGGGGATCTTCGTGACTACCCTTCCTTGCTGTGTCCTTCTCTTTCTTCTCCTCCTTCCCTATACCCTTGTTCCTGTTTTTCTTCCTCTTCGTTGCCTGTTCCAAAACATCCCCCTTCGTCTGTACACTTCCCTCCTCTTGCCTCCTTTCCACCGTCTGCATGCTAGCTTCCACCATTACTGGTATCGGCTTAACCATCTCCTCCTCTGGCTGGGTTTGGGTGGCATTGGGTACCATCTCGATTGGTAGTGCCTTTCCTTTTGCCTGCCATTTCTTCCTCTTTGTGGACATTGCCTTTCCCGCCTTCAGCTGTGCCTCTTTCTCCACCCATTTCCTCCATTTTTCCTGATACTCCCTCGTCTCCTCTCGGTGTTCTCTTTTCTTCACTGCATCTTTTAGGTCCCTTTGTAACTTTTGATCCACCATAATCGTCATGAAGGCCGTTTGTTCTCCTAGTTTAGCTTGGAGTTCAGACACCCTTCCTTTTCCAAGCTCCTCAAAATTCTCCTTCAGGCCTTCAATGACACTCCCTAGGGCCTCAACTTGGTCTTCCCATGATTCTTGTATTCTGGATTTGGTGTTCGATTCCTCGATCACCTTAAAAACAAGACGGCTGACTTGTAGAGAGCTCTTATTCTCCAAATATCCATCCATGTCGAGAATTCGTATAAGGAGGTGATAATACTGCAGTACCGGTAGTCAATCCGAAACCTCGCCCAGTATGAAAGTCAGGTGCTCCAACAGGAATTCTGCGGCCTGTCGCCACTTCTTCTCTCCCAATCCATCTTTCACTTTCCTTGCCTCAGCTATCGCTGCCGAGTTAAGTGCCTCTTCGTCGTCAGAGTCCAGGAACCCTATTGGCTTGCCTTTTGCATCCCATGGTCCCACAAACTCACATTCCTCCTCGTCACTATCCTCCTGAGTACTCATTTCCTCCTGTGTAGCTTGTTCTCGTTGAACTTGCTGTTTCTTCTGCTATTCTCTCCTTCCATCCTCCTCACTCCTCAAAGTAACTTTAGCTCGTAACAAAGGCCTATCCACATCGTATTCATTGAATCTGGGTAGTCCACGGGACCTTGCCTTGACGGCTGGGGTGGGTCCCGGTGTAGGGAGCTGTTGTACTTCTGGACTACTGTATCTCGGTTTGTTGTTAAGGGATAGGACAGCCAAAAGTTTCGCTGTCCCTTTGCATTTCCTTCAGTGCTTTTTGGCATTCCGATTAATTCCCCGCAGAATTTGAATGCGTAGGGTGGTTGGAACCAAGATCTTGCGCTGTGTTAAGGGTTGCAATGTGCTGCTTTTGCCTGTAGAATCCTTAGTAATTGCTACCCACCAATCACTGGTGAACACGGTTGCAACGTTGGGAGCAATCGCCCCTTTTCATCTCGAGTTTGGGCAAAACTTGACCCTTGGGGGGATCTGTAATTCTTATCAAATCGTCACGAAAATTAGATATTCGTGGAGTACTCGTCCCGCTCTGTTGATTTCTGTTTTCCCCGACGTTGGAAACCCACTGGGTGTCGAGATCGACCAAGTGGGTTCGTCCTGCACGGTGTTGTCAGCCTGATTTTGGGCCGTTAGAGTTCTCATGGTTTCTTTAATGGCGCAGGGTTTTTTTGCAAAGCGAACTACCTCCCATGAGTCCCTATTGCCTGAGTCTAGTAGAAATTTGTTCCACATCTCCCACTTCTTCTTAATCAATTTTCTAAAGGCTTTGACTTCCTTTTTTTGTAGTTTTCTATGGGGGCGCGACATACTTTATTCAGCTAGGCTGATAAATGGTCGTCCTACCATTTCATCCTCCGCGTACCTATTACAAAACTCGCAGTCAGGCGTCTGATAAGTTCTGTATCCTGGGATATTGGCGGTAATTATTCCTGCTAGTAGCACACGGTCCGACCCCAGGTTTGCCAAATTTAGTTCTTGACTTGGGCGACTCCGTGCTCTCCCTTGCCTGACTCACGCGGGGGTTCCTGCTGGGGGAGTGGTCGCCATCTGCTAAAACGGTTCTCGTGAGCTTGGTGATTAGAGTCACCAGGTCCTCTCCTGGGACGCCAGCCCTATGGGTGGCTTTCAAAGAGCTCCCGGAGGGGTAGGATGCGATGTTGTCGATCCCGAGTACCTTGAGGTTATGGGCGAACTCTGCTTCCTGCGCTTTTTGATGGAAGGCTTCCGCTAAATCTTCCTTCAATTCTGGGGACCTCCTTGGTGAAGGTGGGAGCCCATTGATAACCACCGTTGATTGTGTGACCTAGGTGTCTACCTCGTCTAGCCCGTCCATTAGCTCGTTGGTGTGTTATGTCGAGTAAGCCGAAGACGGTGGTCCGTCTTGGGCCGCTAGAGGGTGAAGCGCCAGCAGGGCTCTGGCGTTCTGTCCTAAAGTTTTCTTTGTTGTACCGTCGTCCTCTCCTGAACCCTTCTTTGTTGTGGCGACTTTCTTGCCCTTGCCTTCTTTAAACAGCTTCTCGCTCTCGTCTTGTGGCAGGTGGTATGTGGCGGGTTTAATAGGATTCCTGTGGGCTGGGTGTCTGAGGCCCATGTTGTGGCAGGCGATGTCATTTTTGGCGTTCCTATCGTGGGTGACGTAGTGCGGTTACCCTTCCTCGAAGTCGCCGTTGTTGCCTGCTCCTTTTTCTGCCCATATGTGCACCCTTGCCCTGTCATGGCTGATGCGGTGCCGGACGCCTGGAGGCGTTTCCCCCTGCGCCTTAACCTTTCCAGCCCTGACGGGGTGCCCCTTTATGTAGCCCTCGATCTCGATGCCGCTGCCCCCCCCTTCCTGCTGGGGACCTGTCGCTACCTCCGTCCAAAGTTGCTGGCTTGCTACCTTGTCCTGTTGTCGGCTGATAGTCTCCAATTCACTCATGAGCGAGGATTCAATCTCCTTCATCTCGTCGTTGGCCTTTTCACTCATCTCGTGTTTGATCTTTTCCTGTTTTTTCCTTTCCTTGCAAGTTTCGACCCCGTCTTGATCTTGTAGGCGATCTCTAGTGACTTCTCCGCGCCGAGAGGAGCACAGATGTCGGGGACCCTGCCTGGATCTAGATTTTGTTGGAGCCTGACCGGACGCCCGAGAAGGTACAGCATGCGACGGGGTAGTGCAACACGACCGGGATATGCAACAAAACAGCTGTAGGGTAGAACTCAATGGATTTTCACTATAAATAGACGGTAAGGGGCTCAAAAACTACGCACGAGTTCGGAGAATAATCTATTAGGTGCCTAAGAGCCCTGGATCACGGGGTCAAAGGGGGTATACTGATATATGGCTAATACATGAATTGCGTGGTGAGGATATATGGGCAGGTATTAATTTGGAATAGTGTTATTGAGCAGCGTCTTGGTACATTTCCTACCCTTCCCGCCAAGTCTAAAAACATGAAATCAAGTGCACACTTCACGTTATGATGGATAATACATGAGCATACACCCAAGTAGGGGGTCTGGCCATTGAGGAGGGCCTAGGGACAAGTCTATCCAAAACTGTCCAGGTAAAGAGTTTAATGTGCCAAGTGAAGTACCAGACCAAGAGTATGAATTTCAGGTACTAAGTGCGCTATTTGAGCCATTATCAATATACTTAGGCCCAGATTTCGCTTTCTCCGCAATAGCACTCTAAGAATCAGCACTCTAAGAATCTACCTACATCACCCGAAATTCTCGAAAACGAATGTAACGACACGGCCGTAGCCACGGAGCAGTGGTAAACGCTACAAGCAAGTCCGAGAAAGCGGCAACGATTTGATTCACTTTCCCACTGTCTCCCCCAACTCCTTCACACTCTTATCTTGCCCTGAAGTTCGAAAAGTCCACGGTAACCTGCACGACTTCCCGCACACACCGTACGGGCGGTTCTGCCAGCTCAGAGCTATCACGACATCACCACCCAACGAGACGGAGCGAAACTCCCACACCAGAACCGGACCAATAGCGACCAACGATCACGAACGACCCACACCCATTGGAATCCCCAGAGGGACAACGAGGGTAGCGAACCAACAACAACTGAGATAATTTCCCACACCGGCCCAGTTCGAAATAGTCCTGCCGCCAATCCCGATCGAACCAACGGCAGCACAGAGATTTCCCACACGAATTCGAGACAGCCAGGACGGACACAAACGAACACAGGAACTCTCACATTAGGCAGCGAAAATGACGGACAGGCACCTAAAGCCAGGCTTCGGAGGCGTCCCGACGGACGAAGAGAAGGAATTTAGCAGGGTAGCACTGATCAGGGCGGAAGGAGAGACGGTAATCAGGGTGTACCCCCTACGGAAGGTGTCTTTAGGACAAGCACTGGTACTGGTAGCGGACGGGACTATTTTCTGCTTGGAGGCAGTATGGACCGACATGGGAGAGGAAGACAAGGACAGGTTTCGACACCCAGCGGCGAGAGGAGCAGGGTGGATGGACAGAGAGCCAGAAGCACAGCAGATCCCAAGGATCCTGAGGAAGGGCGGAAGATGGTGCGTGCACAAAGGTTTCTCAAAGGAGGTGAAGGAGGCGGTAAAGGACCCACAGGTCATGGCCTTTGGCGTGATGAGACCTTCACAACAATCAGCGGGGAAAATAGTAGTGGGGGTGAATCCCCACACACCGGAGTATTACGGAACCTGCGGAGGAGTCACGGAAACCAGCAGGCAATGCTCACCAGAGGGCTCGGAGTTCGGGGCAGAGGAGCTGGAGACAAACAAAGGGGAACTAGATAGGAACGCGGAGGCGATCCAGAGACAGCTCAGGGAAGAATCGGAGGAGGGGGGGGCGAGGATGATGAGAAATGCGGACAGACAGTTGAGAGAAGAATCGCTCAGCGGAGAGACAGAGCAGGAAGAGTGGATGAGAATGAGGGGACGCACGATTGCGGACCTCCATAGTAGGACTACGGCTATCGAGGAAGGGTGGAAAGGGTACACGAGAGCACGGAAAAAGTCAGGGCAGTCCCGGAGGAGGTTAGGACAGGAGGCGGGGAGTGCAAGGGCTGGGAGGCAGGGCTTGCACGACTAAAGGAGATGATGAAACAAGAGATGGCGGAAGAGAGGACACAAATGAAGGCGGACCTCGAGGAACTAGGAAAGGGATTTCACGAGATGAGACGAGACACGGCGAAGGAGAGGGAGGAGACATGGGAATGGGAGAAGGAATGGAAGGCTGAGATTCAGGCGATCAAACGAGCGGCGGTAGCGGAAAGAGAAGGGGAGAGGGAGGCCAGCAAGAGGGGAGAAAAATCGGAGGAAGCTACGAGGTCGGCGATACTGGGCCTGGCGAAGTCGGTAACGCCAATGATGATGGAGTTTAACGTCGCAAAGGAGGAGAGAAGGGTAACTCTCAGAGAGATCACCACCCTCGAGACGACAATGGAAAGCATCGTACCGAGCGGGGTGCACAAGGCTGTGGGGGGGATAGAGAAGAAGTTCAGCCAGATTATAAACTACTTCCTTACCCCGACCCCACGGGTGCCGCCCTCAGATATCGATTCAGATGACTCGGACGATAGCTCCACCCCTCTCCCTTCACTCCCGTTTAATCCGACGAAGGGATGGACGGGCAGGATTGGGGGGGGGGCGTCGCAGCGAAGAGAAAAACCGAGATCATGGCCACACCGAAGGTAGAGGGTAAGACAGGAGGAGGAAAGCGGGAGAAGGGAGGGCGCACAAAAGACGATCCAGTAGTTCTGGACACACCAAAAAAGAAGCGGGAAGAGAGGGAGCAGAAGTGAGACGGGAGAGACGGAGATAAAGGAGGGGAGCGGAGAAGAAAACAGGAAACGTAGGGACATTCGAGAGAGAACCCCGTAGTTCTAGACACACCGAGGCAACCCGAGGAGGACAGGACACCCAAGGGAGACATACAGGCTGCCATTGATCCAGAAAATAATGGGAAGCTGGGGAGGCTCCTGGACGAGCAGGCGGGAAGGGCATCAAGCGGATCGAAAAACGAAGCACCCTCACCTCCGAAGGATTCGATGCGAGGGAAGAACGACAACACCGGTTTGGATGATCTCACACCTACTCCAGTCACGAGACCGACCCAACCCCAGATAAACCCGGAGGCGATCATGGCCCTCAGAGATTCCATAAATCCGAGCCACCTCATCAACGGCGCACTGATGGACCCAGAGTTCTCACTGGAACCCTCGGAGGGGGTACTCCAGGTAACACGTGAGACGACGGAAGCAGGCGATAGGTGACGGGAGCATGTGGAACGATGTGTGAGAGAGGGGGCAAAAGACTACCGAGAAGCGGAGAGGGAGCAGAAGGATATGCTAGACAGGGTGCTTAAAGCGACGACGGATGAGAAGAAAGAGGGAAGGTCGGATTGGGGAGAGAAGGAGTGGAAAGCAGCAGGGGTGGCGACTGGGCTTGCGAAAGGGAAGGAGGTGGAAAAGAAGAGTTTGAGGAGTTTGGAGAGAGGTAGCGAGGCACCACAAGGAGCACCAAAGGGCCCCAGATTTTTCCCGAAGTTCTGCACTCCGTGCAAAGTTACCGGTCACAGCGACCTCACCTGCTTCAGACAAGACAACGCCCCTACCCCAGGACCGAGTAACCACCAGAAACCCGTCAAACAAGTTGTTCAACGGACACCCAGGAGGGGTTTGGGCTATAAAAGGTCTGGAGGTACCTCAGGGGGACCAGAGAGGGGAGGAGAACAGGGAGGCAAAGGGGCAGTGCATTTTGAGCGGGAAAAAGAAAAGGAGAGGACAGCGGAGGACGACACCACACTAGGGAAGCTAGTGCTCACAAGGACAACCCCCAGAAAAGAGATGGAGCTAGAGAAGGGGGGGGCGGAGGAGGGTCAGGTCAAGGAGGGGACACAAGGAAAAGGGAAGGCAAGAGAGGGATGGGAGAAAGGGGGGGAGAAGGAGGGAGAAACTGGCAACGGAGAGGTTGTAGAGATACACCTGAGTGGCTGTAGAGCCCCACCGGAGGGCGACCATAACAGATGGAAGAAAGTCCTCAGAGCGAATGTGGAGGCCGCTTTAAGGAAGGCAGACAGCAATGCATTAACGTCAGTCCTGGGAGGCGCATACCACTTCAACAGAAGGAACGAGAAAACGATCAGGGTAAGGGTGGAGGGATGGAGCTCGAGGAACTCCCTCCTGAGCATATTCCTGGGAGCGGCGAAGAGGACGGAACAGAATTGGTCGATAAAGGGGACGGAGGTGGAGGGATGGGTAGAGGTCATAGTGGCGAGGGTGGATGGAAGGGAGGTGGCGATAAGAGCAGAGAGGAGGGCAGAAGAGATAGCAAAGAGGAATGGGTGGAAGTTGGCTTCCAGAGCCCCACAGTGGGCGGGACAGAGGAGGAACTATGACACATACGAGGGCAAGGAGACAGGCCTGATCATGACCTTAATAAGGAGGAACGCAGAGATGCCAGATAGGGAGTGCGAGGACTCCACATACAAGTCTTTTGGAAAGACGGTGATAAGAAAACTGGAGGTATACCAGCTGCACAGGGAAGGGACCAACAACTACTACTTCAATAAGGACGGCTACAAGGTATGCTCGAGGACGTCGCAACACGGCCCATACGTGCCAGTGGACCCCCAATTACCGAAAGGACAGATGCAGGGACTGCAGAGATTGGAGACATACAAGATGTGGCCAGAACATGAAACAGCCAGTATGCAACCTGTGCAGAGGTCTACATCTAGACAGGGAATGCAGAAGTGGAGTGGGCACGAGGGAGGAGCTTCATCGCTGAAAAAAGGAAATAGAGAGACTGATTCGGGAGGATGAGGAGAGAATGGGGAGGTTTGAGACCATAGAAGAAGAGATGGAGGCGAGATACCCGATCGGAGGAAAGCCGAAGGCAAACAGGACACAGGACATGCTGACCAACAGAGGTAGAACCTCCACCCCTCCAACCTATGAATAAGGTGCTTTATCTCAACGGCAGAAGAGGGAGGATACAGGCGGACATGGGTTTGCAGCTGGTGGCGGATATGGAAGCGGACGTGGTAGTGATAGCAGAGGCTTTGGCAGATCAGGAGAGGAGGAATCAGCACGGGACGTACGACCTGAAGCTAAATACGAAATATTTGGGCATATACACAAGGAAGGACAGGGAAATTACCTGCAGGAAGAGAGGGGCGGGTGAGTGGGCACTGATAGGAGGAAATATAGGAGGGGCATACCTACCACCACACCTCGACCAACACAAGTGCAGGAAGTGCATCGAGAACATGATGACGAAGGCGGACACGATCATGGGGGATTTCAATTGCTGCGGGGGAACAAAGAGGAGGGTCCTAGAGGAAATAATAGAGACTCAGCAGTGGGACGATATAGGTACTACGCACCATACACACGAACAGGGGAAACACAAGTGCAGAATAGACAGAGTGCTGACAAGGGTAGGGGGAAGCACATCTTTTATACAAACGCGAAGCTGCGGGAGACCGTGGGTAATAAAGCAGGGGTGGGGATGTTTGAGTGACCATTCTGCCATTGGAGCGAGGGTGAAGATGAAGGAGGAACGGAAACTCAGGCTCACACAGACGAATTGGAAGAAGGTCATGGAGTACGTCCAAAGAGAGAAAGAATTGGAAGAGAAAGGACTAGAGGGGTCAAGACACCAATACAAATACACGGGATAACCGGCCAGAGCACTCTGAACCCTCCTCGATACGGAATGGACGAGGACGATAGAGGTATGCTCGAGGTCCAAGAAATGGTGGAAGCAAGAGTGGAAACCACTCAGGAAGGAGGCGGCCAGAAACAAAGAGGAAAGAGGGAAGCTGAGGAGGTTGATCAGGGAGGCAAGGAAGGACCAGTGGAAGAAATTAGTAGAGCAGGGGGAGGACGTGTGGAAAGTAGTGAGGGTGGCACAGAACCCGTGGAAAATGAAAGAGAGATGCGGGTCCCTAGTTACCGAGGAAGTAGAGGAGATGGGGGGGATGACTTGGAGGGGAGGGGTAAGGCTTTCCTGGAACACAACATCATATGCGGGCCCCCTCCGGAGAAGACGGAGCCCATCGGGACGAGACGTTGCCAACCGAGACAGGAGATGATGAGGGCAGTAAGGAAAGCTTTAGCCAAGACTAGGAACTTGTCAGTGTCAGGACCAGACGGAGACATTTGGAGGCTACTGAAGGCAGTAAAGGACACGAGGCTAGGCAAGGCGGCCCTGGAGGCTGTAGGGCAGATGTCGGAGGTGGAAAACAGATACTACGGGGAGGAAGACTGGAGAGGGATGGTAATGGTCATGATGCCTAAACCTGGAAAAAACCATACGAAGCTCAAAGGCTGGAGACCAATAGTTCTCCTGAACACTATCGGGAAGCTAGCGGAAAAGATGGTGGCGGAGAAGTTAATGAAAGAGAAGAGCCTGTTCCACGAAAGAGCTTTTGCGGGAAGAAAGTGGAGGGGGGCGATAGATTCAGTGATGCTAATGGATGAGATTAGGAAGACAGTGGGGGAGGCTGACGTACATCAGCATGGAAGGTAGCTTGCCTCTAGTGCCTCTGGCGCCACTGGCGCCCTTAGCGGCAAGGTGACAATCTGGAAGGTAGCGATCGCGACCGTGGGCGCCCGGACGCCATCGTTCCAGATCGCTGGCGTCAGTGCGCCACCGGGCGCCACAAATTCGTCCGAAATCGCCCAAAATGGGTCCGAAATCGCTGATATTTGGGCGCCCGGATGCCAGCGTTCAGGCCTAGTGGCGTCCTGACGCCCTGAAAGTACCGGCGCCCCTAGAGGCAGCAGCAAAACCGCTGGCATCAGGGCGCCACTGCAGGGCGTCAGGGCGCCAAAATTTCGTTGCTGATGCGCCCCCCCTTGTCTCCATAAACAAAGAAGAAAGTATGTCCCTTCTCCTATATTTTAGACGGGAATTTAAGCAGGATAATATATCAAATGCAGAAGGCAAGTACATCTAGGATACTACTTCAAAAAGGGGTGGGCAGTCATAATCCCACCTTCCTATAAGCTAGACAATACCAATCAATAACTTATCATTAACATAAGACAAGCCACTCATCAGGGTTACCTCAAATTTACCAAACTAGGATAGAAGAAGTCAGAAAACGTGTAAGAAGTATGTTTCTTGCTATCGTACACACTTCACCATAACCTCACATTCAGTCAGTTTGTATCATAATTGTGGGTGAAGAAGTTGATAGAGTTGTGTGTACATGAGCAAGTGCTTCAGCTATAGGGGAACAGATAGCAAAGAGGCTAGGTTATTTGAAAAGAGTGAGGAAGGTGAAAGTTAGGTAGGGAGATAGAACAACTCTTTCAGGAGGAAAATATATAGTGAATACCTATTTAAAGTTTTTTTATGAAAGGCTACTATTGGGAAGGTTTGCCTGGAATACTGAAGTATTCGATATTAGAACACAGGACATTATCTTTGGACTCCCTGGCCTGGAAAAACATGGGATTAGGGTGAATATCCAAGCTAGGTGCCTAAAGCATAATCATTTTGGCTTAGTTATCTATTGTTTCATTAGATGGATTCTTCATGTTACGGTTTTGGATTTGAAGGTCAAGCCACTAGAAGCTGGTAGGATAGTATTGATTATTGATACAAGTGAATGATATTCTTGTTATGCAAAATCTTTCTCCGCTGGGCAGGCAGCCAGACTTCCTGAACATAAGACTTGATATCTTGAAATTCCCCTCCTAGACACCAAAGCTATGATACCCACTGGAGCTATCTAGGAGATAATATAAGAAGAAAATGAAGGCCTCCAAACCTACAGCCAACAAAACCTACCAAATAATACGGTTCTTTGAATATGGTCTGCTGCATGCGCACTCATTCTCTTTGCTCACAGAAAAGATGGGTCCTTGAGACTCTGGCCAGACTACATGGCTCTCAATTGATTCATAATCCTTAACATGTACCCCTTACCCTTCATTAGGACTCTACTTGATAAAACTTGAGTATGGAAAGGGTTCACCAGGTTGGACTTCTAGAATGAGTACCACCTTAACAGGATCGTAGTCCTAGAGGAGTGGAAGTTAGCCTTCTGTATTAAGAAGGGTTACTTCAAGTATGTAGTTATACCGTTCATACTAACTAACACATCTAAAATATTTCATAAAATGATAGATACTATTCTTAAGGACATGGAAAGATTTATTTGTGTAATGAGCGATGCCAAAAGTAGTCCCGCAGGCCGTTTAACCGAGTCTATACTATTACGGAAGTGATAGTGTATATCTTATATTGTTTCTGCTAAGTCGTAGACTCACAGTGTAATGGGCGATGCCAATAGTAGTACCGCGGGCCGTTTAACCGAGTCTTAACTATCACCGAAATGATAGTGTATGTCTGTTATTGGTTCCGCTAAGTCGAGGACTCAGAGGGTCTCTGAGAGCATACAGATTTCCCAAGCGGGAAGAGAATTAACAGGTGTAATCTCTCTGT
>Ga0307511_10002614_pt1 | contig 18782 bp, 11 predicted proteins | sample 13_EM_MG_FD_200266 | JGI IMG/M metagenome (GOLD analysis project Ga0307511, IMG submission 200266) | Populus trichocarpa ectomycorrhiza microbial communities from riparian zone in the Pacific Northwest, United States - 13_EM | ecosystem: Host-associated > Plants > Roots > Unclassified | place... | reverse complement strand
ATCATCTTTTTCTTTATATTTCTTTTTTGGTCCCTGAATTAAAAATAATTAGCTGCGCCTTCACCTAATCAGAACAAGAGAATGTGTATGGTAAGGGCTAGCTAGAAGAAAATACCACATGTGGTCAAGCTCAGTGAGCTTCACCACCAGCACGTGTAAAGACCAAAGTAACCACCATCCTTTTATAGGATGTGCTAATTATTCGCGTCCTAATAAAGAAAAAGGTTTATTACTTATAAAATGTTGGTATTAATCCTAATAACAAATATTCAAAAATCAAAAGAAAAAATTTTTAAAAGAGAGAATTTTTATCTTTTTAGGTGGATTCAAATGTGACTTTTTTATATTTATTTCTCTTTTATATTATAAGTATTGGTATTTATAATCTGAGCACATTTTAATTTTTTATTTGGCTAAATATAAACCTACTTTATTACATAATAATAATAAAAAATCATAAAGAATCGAAATAATTTTATTAAAAGCTATTAGGAAACTATTTGGAAATGCAGTTAAAACCGTGTTTTCTCATGTTTTAATTTTTTTTATCTTAAAAATTATTTTTTTTTATATTTTCAGATCGTTTTGATGTGTTGATCACAAAAATAATTTTTTTATAAAAAAAAACATCATTTTGATGCATTTCTAAATAAAAAATACTTTAAACTGCAATCAATATCACAATCTCAAACATGCATACAAGACTATTAGGGTTAATTTTATATTAATAATCTAGATTCAAAACCAAAAGAAAGTTTTATTTTAAAAAAAAATTATAAATGTAGAGCTCGAATTTAGTAAAGATTGTGAAAAAAAAAAAGTACATAGACACGTCTATCCGAATACGAATAACATGTTTAAAATTCAACTCCATTGAAGAAAGATTTAAAAAATAATAATAAAAAAGGTATTTCATTGTCATAAAAATTTGTATTGATCTGTCTATTTCCTTTTGTTATAAAGTTAAAAAGCTATAAATTCCATTGGTTCGTTACAAGCAGGTGGCTAGCTCGAGCAAGATGGACAATGAAGAAGTCAGATCACTTTCTTGATTTGACACCCCTTTTCCTTGCTTTGGATGGTCGTGATCTCCTTGTTTTTCCCGGAATATTCGTTATGCAGAATCAAGCATTCCCGATGCCACCCCCTCGAAGCTGAGAAGGGTAATATTGTCATTTCAGCTAAAGCAAGAAGCAACTGGATTTTCCTTCCAAGGAAAGCAAAATCACAACCAAACAAAAAGTGAAGAAAGTTGAAAACAAAAAACGAAAAATCGAGTGGCTGTGAGAAGCTGACCGTTTTGTGACCGTTAGGAGAGGGGCAGCCTTTTTGAAAGGAGAACGAGGTGGAGTTAACGGCTAGTTGGGCAAACGGCTATTGAAAGAGTGAAAGAGCAGTAAATATTGTTTTTTATAGTGTTTTTTTTAGAAATATATTAAAATAATATTTTTTTAATTTTAATTTTTTTATATTAATATATCAAAGATATTTAAAAACACTAAGAGATAAGTTGTTTTTTTTTTAAATCAAATTTTGAAAAAGAAATTCAGCCTCAGTTACAATCTTAAAATTACAGTTGCGTCCTTCTTGCATAACAACGGACTGACATGAACGGTGGTGGGGTCCAAAAATAATCAAAGAAGTAGTAGGTGGGCAAGGGACCCCACTTACTCCATAGTGAACTTTGATTGTCTGAAAAGGAAGATAGTTATTAACTTCTCTTGTCCTGCCTGGATCATCATGGATTGCATCTATTTATTAAAAAAACAAATAATAATAATAACCCATCATTCAAGCTATTCGAATTTCATCACTCCCCACCAAGTTTTATTACCAGAAACCAGCGGCGCTTATTAAAGTTTTTTTTTTTTTTCCGGTCTACGACAAACATCTCCTCGCTTAAGCAGTTTTAATTATAAATATATTAAAATAATATGTTTTTTATTTTTAATATTCCCATATCAAAACAATTTAAAAGATATAAATTTATTTTTTTTCAATAATACTATAATAAACACTATCTTTGGGAGGTTTACATGGATTTAATAATCATTTGCATGACAATCAAACAGTAGAGATTGGGACCACATGCTTTCTTCTCTCTCTCCCTCTCTCTCTCCTGTTCTATGTCTATCCCCTCCTTTCTTTTCTTTGTAATATGCTTTTTTTTAAAAAAAGAAAAGGTGCATGAATGATATCATGCTGGACAACTCATACTCATGGGATACCCTTCTGGTACCGTCCCTGCCCTCACATGCAGCCTCCGGCCCCATTTCCAACCATTTGTGACATTGAAAATGAGCACCAACTGAGAGAAAAAAAGAAGATAAAAAGACACCCACAGAAACCCTAAAACCTGGAAGTGCACTCCAAACAAACACACGTCATCTCCAACCGTCCAAGCCTCTATCCCCCAGACACGTGTCGTAGCCTGATGTCAGCCTGGTCTGTTCCTATAATTCTCCGCTGTGTCACCTACAGCTAGCTAGACTGACCCACCAATCCATAAGGGGTGCACCATGTGGTCCCTTCCTGAGAACCAAAAGCGCTCAACTACATGCTTCAAGATCTTGCCACAGCTCACCTTGCCTTTAGCCAGAACATGCTTTGACTGCAAGTGATTAGATTACAACAGATCATGTGTTTATTGTAATTAGGTTCGTTGGGAGGGAAGAGAACTCTAGCTCCAGTGAGAGGAAAAAAGATGGGTTGGATGCATCTTTTTCCAAGGTGAAGGACATTCTGTAGCAGACACACGGATAGATACAAGACTAGGGCATCGATCTTCACCGGGAATATTATGAACTGGCTTCTAATTTTCTTATTTGATAAAGAATTGATGATGGTTCTTTCGTGATACACGGATGAGATTAAGTTTTTTTTTTTTCTGTATACAACAAACACTATGCAAGAATCATGGGTTTGATTAAAGATTCTTGAGGAGATTATATTCTTATCATAACAGATATATGCCAATTATTTAATCAACAACCAATAATTTCGTAGTCAACAATTCTAGATCACTGGTAAACCCTAGGTAGTGCACTGGTGTTATAAAAATTGTTTCAACACCGAAATTCAATTCAATGGGTCCAAATTTGTATATTTACGAGAAACGTGAGAGTTTGACGTCTTTGCATGTAAAGATAATCTATATCCTACACGTCCCAACTTTTTCTCCTTGCTTCATGAATTTATGTTGATAATACTTTACATTAAGCTAAAAAAAATAACAAAAAAAAAATCAAATTATTTACAAGATTGTTAATGTTATATTTTAATCAATAACTAAAAAATCTTGATATTAAATATTACAAGTTTTTCATTAAAAACAAAAATCGAAACCACCATATATCGTTGCAGCCAATGAAGCAGCCCCTCCGCGGCTCCGCCAGTGTTGCAGCAGCTCCTCTCACGAATAGAGATCCTTTATGTCCATGGATCCACAGAGCTTCTGGGTTTACAAGTAACATTGTTGAAACTCTTACATTTTGTTATTTGTAATTGTTAAACTATAACATTTTGTTATAGTAGATTCAAACTATAAGCTTGGTGGGAAAAAGAAAAACTGTTGTTACATTTTAATATTAAAAATGTTTTTAAATTAAGTGCAATTTAACTAAGATATTAATTAACTTAACTTACTAATTATGTTTATTTAAAACATTAATTAACTTATAAGTTTCTTCCACACTATCACTTTACTAAATATACTAGAACATTTGGACTGTTAGTTTTTATATGAACAATAATACCGTTTGTTTTATGCTTAAAACCCTTTTTTTTCTGGCTGCATTCAGAAAACCAATTTAATGAGCTTGGTTTAAATTTGTAAGAAATAAATTCAAAGAAAAAGGATCTAAACATAAAACGCGAGAAACTCACATGGCTAACCTGACATTTACGTGAAGACTTATTTTAGCTCAAAAATTCATAATTTTGTTTATTTTTTTAATTACTGAATTTGAGAAAGGAAGATAAACTCGTTGAAAAACGATAAAGTTGTCAAGTGGCTATGTTTTGAGAATAAAAAAGAATAATCTTAATATCGAGGAGTTTCATTAATATGTTATTTTTTACTTTAACTTACTAGAAGAAAAAAAAAAGAGATTGGGATTGAAGAAGATTTATTTATTTTATTTTGTATTTTTAGACTATTTTCATAGTGTTTTGTGTTGATAAATTAATTCATTAACACTTTAAAAATATTTATTAAGTGTTTATAAATAAAAATAAATTAAAAAATAAATTTTAAAATCCTAAAAATCTCAACCCTAATTTTCCACCTACCTAATGGTTGAAAACTAGGTTTGCTTATGTATGTCTCCTTTCTTTTTTAAAAAGAAAAAGAAAATGACTTGTCATCAACTCTTTTAACCGAAGAGAATTTAAATCATCCTACGGAGAGTGACACGGAACAGACTTCGACGGGAGTATTCATTGCAGCAGAACCACCTGCCAAGAAACAACGCTTCTTAGTTCCATCCTCTTGAGAGATAACAACTACATCATTTCATTACTGTTGTTCTCAATGCTTTCTTCTTCACACAACTAGGCTAAGATCCATTGACCTCTCATTAAAAAAGGCTTACAGTTGTGCGCTCCTCGACGATTATATTACGATTTCCTTTTAATGCAGCAGTAGCTTTCATTGGTTTAATACGCACTCTTGCTTCGTCAGAGGTCAAATAGCTGTGAGCTCCTCGACGATTCTTGTTTCTGTTGGGATTCGGACGAGTATGCATCTCCATCACCACCTCTGTTAATCACTGCATTTTGTTCCCAATATCTTGAGCCATCAATTGTTACCATTTACACTTTTCTCAACAAAAAACCATGCATCGTCAACTTTTGAAACCATACGTTTAGAAAACTTCATCGCGCGGGCACTGTATATATATATATATATATAAGACTAAGTGTGCTAGGATTGTTAAATAGAGTAAGAGAAAACATTGAAGTGAATAGATATTTATATATAATGTTAATTCATATAATAATTAACCTTTTGGAATTTGACTGGTCGAAGAGGGTGTTGATCTAGTGGTGGAGTTTGGGCTATGTCACCTGTTCAGAGATAAAGTAGAGTCGAATAATGAACAGTCATGGAGAAGAAAGTTCACAGAGTGTTAGTGTTTACTGTGCCGATTATATATTGGCCCTTTGCCTATCACAGAGAGCATGGATTTCCTTTATAAAAAAGGCGAGATACTTGTGCTTTAGCTTGTACTACGTCGTCAGCTAATGTTTTAGTTCTCTAAATATATTATAATCTACTGTAATAACACCAATAATTTTAAATAGATCCAAGAAAAACTGTCGGGATCTCTATCTAACAGTTTTATGAAGAATTAAGAATAATACTAAAAACTATATATCGGCAGCACCATCTAACAATGTCGGGCCGGGAAGTCCAAGGAAATTGTTGAAAAAACATCAAACAGTTTTAAAGATTCTAGAAGTTAAGTTGGCGAAGTACAACTTAATGTATTTCTAACAATATCAAGAAGATTCAAATAATTTGTACAGAGAATGTAAAGTGTTGATTCCTGAAAAAAATCAATACAAAGCATGCATGTGATGATCCAATTAAGGACTCTCTCTCTCTCTCTCTCTCTCTCTCTCTATATATATATATATATATATATATATATATATGAAAGATATCACGATTATCATCTAATATTAAAAATAACATTAATTAATACCTCATATTTGTTTTGAAAAAAGTTTTTTTTTTAAAATGAAGAATCAAATCTTATGTATTGTCAATAACTAGAGCACCTGAAAAGATCACTATATATGAAATAAAGTTATTGGCTAGAGAATCTTTTTAAAAGGAAAAATAAATTCATTTCTCTCAGAAAAATATGTTAGTGGACAGATATTCCTATTGTATAAAAGGTTCAATGATGTCTTAATTAACACTCCTATTGTACAATGGCATACTGATATGCTTAAAAGAATGATATCGATGTGTTGATATATTATTTCTACTTTATAGGTGTCGCTGCTGGGTGGGCTGCATTTTCTTTAGTGTAAAAATGAGATGCTCAAGTATTTTCAATGTATTTTAAAGATTTCAAAAATATTTACGACTTGACATTATAAAACAAATTTACGATTGTCAATCTTTAAAAATCCAAACATATAAAAATGAAATTAATAAACAAAAAAATCTAAATAAATAAAGATCTAGTAAATTCGAGTGAGGTGATGATCAAATTCGTGAGTAAGATTAATATATGAATAAGATAACTCAATAGAAAATAAAATAGTGAGTTAACCTATGACCTGAGACTTAGAGCCGGTCGAGTTTCAAAATAAATCTAAGAAGAATTGACTTGATGTGAAATGATAAAAAACACGGGTTGACCTGTGACAAACTTAGTTAAAACTTGTTGATTGTTATTATTTTTTTGAAAAAAAGGATGTTACTTTTACTTTTTTTCTTATAAAATAAAAAAAAATTATTTGACTTGAAGTTAACTCATGTCAACTCGTATGACACGTGACTTGGTACTTGTCCGACTCTTGAAAATTGAGAGGGAAGCCTAAAATTTTGAATTAAATGGCAAAGTAAAAAAAAATCAATTTAACAAAACAATCCAAAATAAAAAAAATAAAAACCAAATAAAAAAAATAAAAAATCAAGATTATGGATCCAATGATGAAATTAAAAATAAAATTAAAATTTAATAAAAGGGTTAAGAATCAAAATTTAAAATTAAAACATTTAGGGCCTAACTTTAAATATTAGAATTCAAGAGTAATTTTTTTTTAAAAAAAATCCAATTAACAAAAGAATCCAAAAAAAAATAAAGATGAAGATCAAATTTGAAAAAATAAAAATACCAAGATTATAATTCCAAAATAAAATTAAAGATAAATTAAAATTTGATAAAAAAACTAAAAATCAAAATTTAAAATAAAAAAATTAAAGATTTAACCTTAAAAATTATCAAAGTTGGATTTTTGTGCCTTTTTACTTGTGCAAAGATGAAGTAAAGCTAAAACATAAACAATTGAACTGTTATATTATGGAAAGGACAAGTCATAAACTGTCTTTATATTAGATTTTTGCCTTCAATAAAGACAAAATACCGATGCCTTAACTTGCAATACGAATCGCCTACTACCTTTTAACTTAGAAAATTTATTGTAATAACACCATCATATATATATATATATATATATATATCAAACTGTTTCTTATAAAATTGAATTTACAAGGTTCAATTGTCTTTTTTCTTCTTCTTTTTTAATCGAAGGCTTATTGTGAAGCTGCCCACACGCACAAAAATCTTCCAATATTCACCTGCAATTAAAGACTTCTTAGCACAATAACACCTTATATTAGACATTTTCTGTCTTTTTTTATTTATTTATTTAATAGGAGGTCTCACAGGCTTTTCCCTTCCCGTCTCTTAAAACTCCTGCCCATCAAAGGTCAAATCTAAAATGAAAATCTCAAGGTGTTAACCATCTAATTCTTCCTACAGAAACTATCACAAATACCCTGGAGAATTTTAAAACACTAGAAATGATTTGGATCGTTGCCATGCACAAGTGAAACGGTTTTGTCCGTGTGATTCCATGGCATCCGGCCGTCGCATAGAGGGAGCCTGGTCTCCCAGTGGCCAGACAACATCAGCTCAAGGTCCTTGTTCAAACCATTCCTCTCAAAGCAGTAAATTTCAACCAATAAATAGCATCCAGGAGAAACAATGTTTAAACCAACAAGCTTTCCCATGAAGTTTCACCTAGCCCTCACCTTTTCCCATGAGCGTGCAGCGCCCTGATGTCTCTGTGGTACTTGCCAGAAAACAGAAGAGAGTTTTCTTGGAACAATAATGCACTCTCGTTATGTTAACTTATAGTCAGCCCAAGGTTGATCTGAAGGGCCTGAAGATTTGATACAATATTTCCAATTTATGTTATTCTTGTCTGGCTGCTTTCTCACCACCAGCTTCCCCGTGGATGAGCAATAAACTACAAAATACTACAAATATAATTACACAAGGAGTCTTATTTTTCCTAGTCCAATTCTTCACTATGTTGGAGACGGACATGGGAACATGGTGTTTCTGGTTCTCCTTGGGTCCATAAGACTCTGAGATCCCCTCTTTTCTTCCCCAGTGCCAGAAAAGTTCCTGCATCAATGTGTGAATTTTTTCATAAGGTGAAGTAAATGTTAAACCAACTTGCATTTTCAGGTTGTTTTCCTTTCTTCTTGTGTGAAAAAGAATTACCAAGGGTGAATGGGACAATATAGAGCAGTGCTGGTTGCCCATGGCCATCCATCAAGTTCAGTGCCACATAAGTAACGAGAAGACCTGCCACGTTTAATGATTAAAAGGGGGAATCGGTAAAAATATTATTATTGCAATTTAAAAATCCCGAAGCACAAGAACAGCACAACAGTCCTCTTTATCTTTTCATTTTGGAAACACAGTACAGTGTTCCAACAGAGAAAGGGAATGGCTTTTATTATTCCATACCTAGTCCATAAGCAAGCATTGCCCATGGGAAGTACCCAGCTCGAAGACTCTTAGTTGCTAACCAATCATACCTGCAAGAGCGATCAATTTTTTTTAGCATAGAAATCTTGTTGAAGTCCACGTGATCAGAACTTGCTGACTGAAAAACAAGCTCAAGACCAAAGGTGGAGCGGCATGCGTCATTGTTTTTCCACTCCTCTAAAAATGCCAAGAGTACAATTTTCTTTACTTTATTTCCTTACATGACAGATTCTTACAACTTAGAGAGCTAGAACTACTGTTGCAAATGTTCTTATAACAACTTAGAGAGCTAGAGCTAAAGTGAGCATCATAGCTTTGAAATAGAATGGAAGGAGAAAAATATTGCAAGAAGAAAGTACAGTCGCCAATTCTGTGATCCAAATTGGAAAAAGAATTTCATAATCACATAAATATAAAAAATTAACTTAACCTGGGGGAAAAAATGAGGAAGGAACACCAGAGAATGCTAGCAAATATTGAGTTTACAAGAATAGAAGCAGGTTAAGAATATACTTCCTGCAAATACATGCCAGAGGATCACTGAGTGAAGTGTAAACCTGAGGGAAAATGCTATCAGCAATCCAGGTAAAAGGATGTCACCAAATCCTATGATGCTGTAACCACCCCAAGGATCAAACAAGCGTGGGATCTTTAACAGCATCGGTATTCCATCCTCTCCACTTCTATCACCACGAGCCACCTAAGGAAAAACATACAATCAACCGAGTTATGCTTCAGAAAGCGAATGCATTGATATTCAAAAGTCAAAACCAAAAGTTATGCATGATAAATGGTAAAATTAGCAGGATTACTTACCACAATCATGACGCTTTCATGGAACACCTTCTTAGAAACAAACACCCAAAAGATGTCATACAAGAACGCACAACTGAGAAGAACTGTACCCACCTGATTTACAAAACATATGTAATTCATTTCAGAAGAAAAACCACTGAGTTACCAGAAATATCCATAGTCCTCAAATCTGCTCTATCTAAATTGATGCCAAGTGATACTAAACCTGGTAAAACTAGACCACGAGCACAGTTGATCAAATAAAAGGATTGCATCTTTGTATGGAATTAAAGGAAATTTGAATGATACTATCACAAATGCAACCAAAATAAATTTTGTGACTTGACAGAAGAAATCATGTGAGCATGTGCAGAGCAACACTGGAACAAAGAAAAAAAGGGTCATTGCTAGAGCTCTTTGACTTAAAAAACAGCCAATGATTGCCTATTTAGAAAGGAAATCCACTGGACACATACTAGGTCCAAGAGCAATTAAGAAAGGAAAAAACTGATGAGTCGGATTAAAGAAAGAATCTAAGGAGCAGTCTATGCAGGCCCGTTACTTGGTGCGATGGCAAAAATTTTGAACTTGCAATCACAAGGAACAATTCTTCCTCACATCCACCTTGGTGGGGCCATAACCATTGCAATAACTTCTACATATTTGCCCGTCTATTTAAGAACATTACCTTGAGATTAGGCACATGGACAATTTGCAGAACGGTGATTATCAGTGCAATTCCCTGATTTAAGAACAAATAAATGAGAAGGATTATTAGCTAAATTGCCCCATCAGTCTTGTCTAACAACTTCCCAAAAAAAGATATATATATATATATAAGAGAGATGGCAAAAGGCTATAATGTATGCTTCGTAATATTCATTTCATTTTGGAGTCAATAATCATTAGTGTTGGAATGAAAAATATAGCAGATGGAACAACCAAAACAGAAATCAGAGAGATGATGTTCTATCATCTTGATAAATGGAAATTAAAAGTTGCAGAAACATCAACCAATAAGGAAAAAAAGAAGAGAAGGTATCCTTACGAGTATATCTTGACCTATCCAGGCAAAGGAAACAGTGCGATACACAGCCCAAACAACTGCAAATGCTATGCAGAATGGAGCAACAGCCAAAGTTAGGTATGAGAGAGGTCCAAAGAATGGCACCTTAATGTATGATTCTCCAGCATGCTTGAACCACCTGTACAATTATTGTAACTTTAGTTCTTGACCACTGAACTGGCAGAAAATACTCAAGTGATCCAACAACAAGCATCCATGGGTAACCAGCTTCATAAAAACTCCCAGGCAGAACCTTCAAATACATAATAGCTGCATTTGATACATTAACACTTGTTGCACTGAATTGGAATCACAAGATGAGTTAATGAACTTTCCTTAGGAGGAGCGTGCAATTTTCACTAACATACTACTTTCATGGCAACTTACTGACGAATGGGAACTTTAACCAAAGTTCCCCAAATCAAAGATAAAAGAATCATTATGAACAGCTCAAACATGGAATGTGGCTAGCAAGGAGTTAAAAGCAAAAATCTCAGTAAAGTTAAGTCACATATCAATAAGAGATTGATTAATATACCTTGACAACAAAGCGACCAGGCAAGTTTGCAATCCCTGCAGATGCATAAAACTACATAGTTAAAATTGATCCAAGCAAACAGAAAGGGGAAATGATGGAAAACATAACAATCAGGATGTTCATGTGTCAAATAGTTTGATCGCAGTTTGCATAACAATCACTACTTGTAACATGTGCATAAATGCTTAAGTATTTGCTTCCGGCACCACATTCCATCATGATTTCATTGTGAAACAGGAAAAGTCATACCTCCACACCACCTATGCAGAAGAGGACCACCAAAAGCTCTATGAACCAATATGACATGAGTTTGTAAAGTATGACCAAGAAGCATGAAGCAATGACAACAAACAGAACAGCTGACGTTGTATTAATGTCTACAACAGTACTAAAACCCACAGCCTTTTCATTTGGAATTTCATCCACAGCATCCTACATGAAGATGACGGTCATGAATCAGAGTGTATATAAAAGTTGTAATGATAAGAATACCACTTCCGGAAAGAAAGCACTAAGTTGATGCTATTTTGCAAATATTGTCAAAAGATCACCTTCAATAGCTTGTCTTGTTCAATAGCTGCTTCTCTGGCACTCCATGCAGACCAATAAGAGGCGCACAAGATGGTACCGACTGCCATCAACCACAAAAAGACTTCAGCAATATCAACTAATGGTCGCCTTGGAGAGTAAAGCTGCACAGACACTGCAAACAGGGAAATATTTTTAAACAACTCTCCCACAAGAAGGAAACTACCCGATAAATGTATGCAGTACATCAAAGCAGCAAGTTGTCATCGCCTAAACAAATGGACAATCATCTTCAGAAAAATGTAAAATCCAAATGCAGGCAAGGTCAAGTTATCAAATAGATTTGCATGTTATCTCACAACATGTGGAATATGGAAGAGCTTACCAGATGAATTAGTTAGCAGCATTTTTTCCAAGCTTGAACCTGCATCTTGTGGAAGCATAACAGCAGGTATGTGTATATCCAGATCAGTTTCATCTGGCTCACAGACCATCTTGTAAAGTTCTGCAGAAAAGGGAAACAAGTTCCATGCAAGATAAGACATAGTGGTAGAAATTGAGAGTAAAGTACATTATATAGGTTGTTCGCCCAAGTTAGCATTTGTGTAAGCAAGATGAAGATAAATTCAAGATCTGTTATTCATCCATGTCCACAAAGATTAAAAGAATGATGTGGTTAAAGAAAGATTTCAAGGAAGAATTTCAATGGTGAGTTCAAGGAAGGAGTTCAAGAATTTCTACATGCAATCCTAACATACCTCTTAAAAATGGCAGATTTATAGGACATTGGGCATTAACAAAATAAAATATTTGTAAAACAGGTGTGGCTAAAATGAAAAGGTGCAGATGGAGAAGGGAATGGGCAGAATAATGGAAAAAGATTCATATGCCCAGCCCAAGCCAGTTAGCATCAAGAATTAGTTAGGTTTAATTTTAATTGAGTTGACGAGTTTAATGCGAGGTAGCACAGCAAGACCATTATCGTTGCTTACTAAGATCTCACATTGAGATCTCTACTGATTACTAAACGCATCAAATGTAGCAGCAGATATGCTGGTTACCTTTTTGGTTATTTATAATGAGCAAGGCTGAAGCACCAGCAGCCTCAGCATTATTTGCTTTGGTAGTGAACTTGCAATGACCTCGGTGAACCATGATGACATCTCCATCAAGCTAACAAATTGAAGAACATCAACTTCAGTAAATGTCCACAACATATAACTGAAGTACACAGCTATGTGCAAATATCTAGAGCATAAATAGTGTCCTGAAGGAAAAACCTTATGCTTAGGTGCACTACAACAATCTAGAGGGTCTGAAAGTGTAAGGCGAATTTGGTTTGCATTTTTCTCTTTTGACACAATGGTAGTGCCAAATCTAGCACCCACACCAACAAATTCAGCATCCTCAACTCCATCGACCCAAGTTTGAACTTTTACCTACAAAAACCATCCACAAAGTTAGCAGGTAAATATTATGAACACAATCTGAGTCCAGAGCAGACTAAAGTACAATTTCCAAGCAAGAAAGTAGACAGGCCCATAAAATCTGGTGAATGTAACTTTCCTATAAAACCAGATAATAAGTGGTAGGCTTCAAAGGTATGCACTAAATCAAAGCAAGCGTGGCACTGACAACATTAAATGTCTTTCCCAATCAAAGCGCATAATTTATGCAGTTATGCATATTTGATATTAACCTAAGAAACCCAAAAGAGAACCAAAAGGATAGAAATGGACCCGCACTAAATTATGGTCATAAGAAGTAAAGAAACCATCTTCAAAACTACCTCCTATAACCTTTAAAGTTTCTAAAACATGGAAACCTAATTCAACCCAACAAGGCAAATCAGCACCAAATCCAAATACACAGAACCAAAACCTAAACAAGATCACAGATTTAGTAACTCCAACTTTTGATGGATCACATTACTAGCTCCAAATCGCACAAAATTGTAAAACAGATACAAGAAAAAAGGGGCATTAAAACATACAATCAAGTTGAAAAACTCTTAAAACAACCATTCATACAATTTGAAGCTACAACAAGACCATAAAATACACACACAAAATACAAAAAACCAAGAAACCATCAGAGAAAATACTCAAAATCCAGTTGAGAAACCATCAAAACAAAAACTGGGTCGATGTAAAAAAAACCAGCACTTAGAAGTTACCAAAACGAAGTCATTTTCGCAGCCTGGCTTTTTTGGGGCTAAATTATCATCATGAACTATATCTCCTGCGGTAACTGAAGATGGGTAACACACCAGTGAAATCACAGCTGTGACAGTGATTACAAGGCACAGTTTTTGCAAATCCATGGATTGTTTTTAAGAAACCTTTCTTGGTGTTGTCTTCTCTTCTCTCTGCTACATCAATAAAACTTTGGAGCAAGAGAGTGAGGGAGGGGGCGAGAAACAGAAGCTTTTGTCTTGTTTTGTTCTGTTCTGTTTACGTAAGAATTTTTTTTAATAAAATAAGAGTAGCGGTGACCGGTGAGGTATTGTCACTGGACATTGACAAAATTATGATCAACATTCAACAGTCATTATTTAAGGAAAAAAAAAAAACACAATAATGATTAACGTCATGAGCTAGTTGCTAACGCGGTTTGAATAGTATTTTATAAAAAAATTATTTATTTTTATTTAAAATTTATTTTTATATTTTTAATATGTTGATATTAAAAATATTATTTTTAAAAATATTATTATGATATATTTTTAATAAAAAATACTTTAAAAAAACTATTATTACATATTCCTTAATCATTAAAAAATGATTAAAATAAATAATGATTAACCGATTGAAAATTATTTATATATTTAGTGATTCAAATTTAAAATGCCTTTCACATATTTAAGTAATAAATGTGTTTTTCTTCTTTCTTTTTCATTTTTGATTTAAATCTTTTTAAAAAATAAAAATAAGAGAATTTCATGAATATATTAAAACCATCTAACTGAAAATTTGTTTTATTATTATATAGAAAAACTTCAAAAGCATGTGATAAAAAAAATATTAGGATCATTATATGCTTTAAAGGGATATTATTGATATTTTTCTAATCTTATAGTTAATTTTGAATTCAATGACATAAATTAGGTGAGAGAAAAATAATTAGTTTTTAAGTTGCTGATATTTTAATTTATTATATGCTAAATGGCATCCGTTCAATTTGAATGAGGTCTATATGTCTTATAAAAAAATTATTTAAAATTTTGAATCATAACATGTTTTTTTTTTTAAATCATATAAATAATTTATAATTAAATTACTTAAGATCACTATATATGTGCAAAGTAAACACTTGAAGTATCCTTTTGAAGAACAAAAATGGTATGAATGGAATTGGGTAAGATATAAGCTGAAAAACTTGAGCTTGCATGAGAAGTTTAATAAATTTAAACATGAACTTCAACATATTACATATCCACATAAATTTATCAAGAATAATAAGTAAGATGGATTTATCATAGTCATAAATTAATATAAATCTAGATCCATCCACTTATAAAAATAAATAATTGGCAAAGGTCCAATGATAAAAGCTTGGGATCAAGGGGTTTCCTTTCCCTATACTTTTAAGTTCGAGCCATGTGGTTGCTACTATAATGGCCACTTGAGGCTTACATGATCATTAATTTCAGGGTCCATGAGATTAGTCAAGGTGGGTGCAAGCTGATCCAGTTACCCACTTTAATAAAAAAAAAATTGGCATAGTAAATAAAGAAAAAGGGTAGATATTATATCAGTTTTCAACATGTTTTATAGTGAAAGCTTGATAATTACATCATCAAATCACAATTAATGACAGCAAGCATGGAACTTTAATATATTAAAAGTTGAAACAACATTGATGCTAAATATGGCTACAACTTTGTTTAATATCAATTAAATTTAGATAAATAAACCTTTTTTCCACACTAACTGATCATTAAAACACTTCAAGCTTGTTTTTTTAGTCCAATATACAAGATAATAAATTCACACAACTACTGATTAGATCAAATTATATATGATAAATAATCGAAGACATCAAAGTTATCAAGTTATCGATCTCTTATGCGTGCCAATGGAAACTTGAATATTCTTAATTATAAAGAATATAAAAACTTGCTTATTGAAATAATTATATAAGTCAAAGGATTTAAATCACATTTTCATTAAGTATCTTAAAATTTTTAGACCCTGTTTGTTTTTGTGTTTCAAAAGCGTTTTTGAAAAAATTTAAATTGTTTTTCTTTACTTCAATTTTTTTTTTGTGTTTTCAGATTATTTTGATGTGTTGATGTCAAAAATAATTTTTAAAAAATATAATTTTTTACATTTTTAAACGAAAAATACTTTGAAAAACAATCGCTACCATATTATCAAACACCTTTTACAAAACAAATGCATTCATTATATATTGTCAAAGTTAACAAAGCTAAAAGAGTCATAATTGTAACCAATGCATTTAATACTAGGTCATCAACCAAAAGTTTAATTAATAATTCTAGGATTCCTATCTTTTGATTAGCCATATAGAATTAGTATTTTCAAATAAGAATTCAGTCTTTTTAAAAATAAAATTTGATAAATAAAATAGCTAATTTGGATCATCATAATCAAGTCTCTATTATAGAAGAAACCAACTCAAAGCTTTCTTGAATTATAATAGATGCCTAATTATGGCTATAAACCATTTTAATTTAAGAAAATTCAGTTTTGAGTCTTTTCCCACTTTTAACCAAAAGATTTTCATTTAGTATTTATAAACTAGTAATAAAAATCTAGCATTTTAGAATCATATTCTCAACTAATTTAACAAAGTTTGGATACAAACTTTATCCAATTTCAACTAAAAATTGCATTGCTTTTGATGTTGAACCATCAACAACTTTCTTTTCCATCTTCAAATCATCAATTGCTTTTTTTTATCCCCTATGACCTAAATTTTTTAGGCATTCATTATCTACTCATTGACTTAACCCTCTAAGTTTGTGTACGTGTATAAACATAGATAAAAGCCTGTATTAGCACAAAAACATTATTTAAGCTCAATCTGTTATGCTAAAGAACTAGTTTAATCCAAAAATTTAAGATGTCGAGTGAGGTCTCATAAATGATTTTATATTATTCTCTAACATGCCATCTCAAATGAAAGTTCTTGAAACCTATGAAACTCACCTCAAGTCAATTCTTTATTCTTCAATTCACAACAACCACCTCTTCTTCTCTATCCCTCCTTCTGCATCTCTTATAATCTCTGTTGATCCATCTTTCTTTCTTTTTTTCTCCTTGTTAATTGAAATAATAAGAAAAAGATAACCCAAACTCTTTTTACATATATCCCTTTCACTCATGTCCCTCTCCCTTTATATTGAATCTTATTAATTTTCTCTCATTTCCAGTAAGGTAAATGATTAAGAAAAGGACAAGGTCTGTATATATGACAAGCAACAATTGGTGTTTGAAGATTACAACCTCGTCAATAACAGAAAATTAAAGATTGTATCACCACTAAAACGAACTTAGACAATTATGATGAACTTACAGACACAAAAGAGCATAAACAAAATGTATGAAGCATTGTAACACAAGACAATGATATTGTATGCAAAGTCCTCCTAATAATATTCTATTGATCTACTCAGGTGTTGTACCATAACTTAAAAGCATGGATCATCTTTAACTTTTATGATCTTAGCACCAAACTCACCTCCCATTTCAATACAAGCATACTAGCTAAAAAAAAAGCATCATTGAGCTATTTGCCATCACACAACGAAAATATAAAAGCATTGAAGCATATCTTCAAAAGGTCTAATAAGAAAATATTTAAGTCTACTCGAACCCATTGAGAATGAAGTCCTGAGTTGTGAGGTCTAAACTAATCTTTATGAGAACAACTGTATATTTTCCCTGGTTGAAATCTCCTTAATGTGAAACAGGCGATGGAAAACCATATTTGAATAAAATAATCAAGCGTGAACAAACATGAACACCCTTGTTTTTTTCCATTAAAAGTAGGAATGTTTTGTCACGTCTCCAATAAAATCTCCATTTCTCTAAATGAATTCTCCATGTCTCCAAATGAGTCTCTATGTCTCTAATAAAATCTCTACAATGAGATCTTTATGTCTCTATTGAAATTTCCATGTCTCCAATAAAATATTCACGATGAGATCTCCATATCTCCAATAAAAGTCTTCATATTTTTATATAATGTCTCCTTACATAATGCTTTAACATTGCTTTTATTATCGCAAAGCAGTCTCTACTTTCTAAGTAATAATGTTCTTTTTTCTAAGAGAAAAAAGCAAATTAATTAAACTCACATCTCTCTTCCAGTCCCATTAATAAAAACCACGACAAGTAACTTGACATGTATAAGATAATAAGTGTTTTCTTTTCCTCTTACTTGTAATGATTAACTCTTTCAAATATGAATGATTAGAAGACTTAAGGGGCAAATGGTTGTGCGAAAAAAATAATCTTAGTCATTCATACCTTTTCTAGCCATTTAGGCCAAGCCTAAGTGGCCTCCCCCTTACCTCATCTTCACCAAGCCACAAATGGGCTTTATGCAATGCTTTTAGGCCTTGATTCAAAACCCTTGTCACACATGCACTTCAATGTATTTTCTAGTTCCAAGATGTAGAACAATGTTGCACACCACCCACTAGCGCACACCAAGTTTTCTATGTAGAGTATATGCACATTATTTCTTTATAATAGTTATTCCATGTCCATATGTTGTCTTAAAAAGCATGGTTAATCACCAATCCTTCCACCAATTGTATAACAAGGCACCATAACCAATGATGAACACTAACCTCTTTATTAATAGTACAATAACCGACAACTCACCATAAAATACTTGTGACATCATTCTCTACTCTCTATGAGTAAATTGATATAACAAAAATCTATAAATACATCAGGTCATTAAATAAACATTTAAGTAATTCAAATTCAAGTTTCTTCACAACAGTTCATTCAACAATCACACACCCCTACATTTTTTGTTCTTCTTTTCTTTTTTATACAATACTTCTTTTATATTTACAAGCTTAAACAATGAAGTGTCCCATGTTACGATAAAGAACTTGTTTTTGTAGTTTCAAGCCCAAACACATAGATCGTTGAAAAGCCTAATCCAAATCTAAAGTTTTCATGATTATTAGAAGTAGTCATCAAATTTTGTATACGATGGTCTAATGAGGGGTTATTTTAAGATATAGGCCATGTTTGTTTCCCGGAATTCACTTTCCGGGAAACCACTTTCCAAACTTTCCTGTGTTTGTTTGCCATTAGAAAAGTTGGTCAACGGAAAACACTTTCCG
>Ga0307511_10002613_pt1 | contig 18783 bp, 22 predicted proteins | sample 13_EM_MG_FD_200266 | JGI IMG/M metagenome (GOLD analysis project Ga0307511, IMG submission 200266) | Populus trichocarpa ectomycorrhiza microbial communities from riparian zone in the Pacific Northwest, United States - 13_EM | ecosystem: Host-associated > Plants > Roots > Unclassified | place... | reverse complement strand
TGGCAAAGTCGGAACCTTTGATCCATCGTAATTTGGCGGGGTTCTTTTCGCAATTAAACAAGCAACAGTGACAACTCCCTCCGCCCTCACCCTCCAATCCGGATGGTTCAGTTGATCTACAAGTGACATTTTCTTGGTACTCAGTTGCGAGCCTTGCTGCTTGAGTGGGGTCTTTGCCATCCTGAGTGACTGTGGTGGAGAACCTGGTGGCTGTGGTGAACGTCGAGAGAAGTGTACTGGAGTCTCTTTGGTCGAAGAGTGTGTTGAGACTGGACTAACAGCACGGTTGGCAGCAGCTCGCTCACCACTCCCGATGTTAGCAGGCGTGGACCTGGCCGCCGCTCCCTCAGGCGCAGCCCTAATCTTCGGTCTCGTTGGACGTACCGGAGCGGACGACAATCCCGCTAGTTGAGCCGGCGCCGGAGCTGGTGGGGCTTCCATTTGCGCAGGAAGCGTATCTGCTCGTTGGAGCTTAGCCATCTGAGCCTGTTGCCTCTTCTGTGCAAGAATAGCCTCCTTGATGGAAGGCCGCGTAACTGGGGCTGTAGCCGTGCGAGTAAGGGTAGGAGCTCGCGAGTTACTCCCTTTCGCCGAAGCATTGGGATTCTCCTTCTCGAGCAATTTCTTCATGGTGTTATCAAGTCCATTCATAATCACATCGGCTCTATCCGGCCAGACCACTGCAAACTTCCAAAAAGTGCCTCGCATCCCCTCTCTTACACCAGGATTTGCATCGGCCAATCCCCTCTTGATACACTTCTCAATGACATCTAGACCACCTGTATGCTCGAGATAACCCTTGTGGTCTGCATGCACCTCGATTAGTAGCCTCAACCATCCTGTTGCAAAAGATCGCGGCTGCACATTCTTGTCCTGAACCGCACCCCATACGTGATTGAGAATCTTCGGCTGATATGAGATATTCGCAAGCAAAATCGCCGTAGTAACTTGCCCCATCTGAGCTGTAATCTTCTTTGTGTTTGCGCACAACTTAATCAGATTCATCAACAGCAGTTCCGCCATAGGGTCCATTCCCGGCCCACAAATAATCCCCAAATCTTTGACAAGCTGACAGCCATTAGTAGACAGTGTTGTTCTTAAAGAATTAACAGCCTTCAGAATGCCATCCAAGTGAGTTTTAAGACCTGCCAGGAAAGTTTGCTGATAGTCCTTGTATGCGTTCCCTCGAGCCAATCGTCGGATCCTTGTACAGCTCTTTTCTCTCGCAAGCCAATTCTGCTCCGACTCCCTGCCATCAAAGCACGCAATCATACCTGCAAAAATCTCTTCCAATTCCCGATTCGTATTAACGTACTCCGGATCCAGCGCCTCAAGCTCAGTGCCTGGAAGGGTCTCAAGAAATTTCGATGCCGGGTTCCCCCCTGCTACACTCTTCGCCTTACTCGGCCCTACACTCCCTGATGGCCCCTCCCCTTCCCCAGCTGCCCCACTAGCAATCGCCTCCGCCTCTGCAGCTCCCCCGGGTATACCAAGCTGGCTGACTATATATGTAGCGATTGCCTTCCTCACCCCATTCCTCACCAACTCCTTCTTCAAATCCGCCTTTGCGTGATCCGGTGCATTCTTAAACAGCTCCACCACTGCCTCCTTCGCATTATCCCTGACCGCGGCATCCGCATCCTCGAGCATCTTCATCAACAGCGGAGTGTAACTCCTGAACGAAAACCCTGGAACTTGACTATACACCCGCATCAACCAATTCACACTATGCTCTCGCGTCCTCGGACTCTTGCTTTGCATTCCATGCTCCTTGACCGCTTTCTCTGTTTCGGCTGGTAAGTGTTTGTACATATCGAGAACACAACTCAGTGCCTGCGCGTTTATTCGGACTTTCGAGTCGCCTAGTTTGTCGACAAAGACGGGTAGGAGGGAGGCGAATTGTGCGCGGACATGCTTTGGGTCTTGGAGGCCTAATCGCCTGATGAGGTGGCCAATACAGGAGAATGTGTGTTGGAAGAGGAGGATATTTGTCGATGTGAGGCCAATTCGAAGAGCTTCACATAATGGAGCTATTCCCTCGTTCTATGTTGATTGCAAAGAAGTTAAAAAGGGATCATCCGTTTCCCCTTCCTAACGGAAAACCTACCTGCACAAGATTTTGTTTTATCTGACCCTTGACTTTCTGTATCTCCGTGGTCTTGACATCAGGGTCCTCTATATCGATTCGTCCCAAACAATCAGCTTCTGGACTCGAGACCACACGTTCAGACTCGGGAAAGGTAGGTACGCACTATTGCTGTGCATCAGGTTCAGTAGATCCTGTGCCTGTTCAAGCGTCACCACCGACATTTTGTTAACGTCTTCTTCTTCTCTTCTCGTCCTGCTGTGTATATCTGTCGCCCCGAGCTCAAGCACAGTAGTAGTGTGCGTAACTCGTGTGCCGTTTGTGCTGTGTGTATGTATATTCTAGACCCGACCAACCACTTCGTCTCGTTTCGTATCGCCGCACCCCTTAACCCTTTCTCACTATTAATCGATCAGTATCTGCGTAACTATCCGTTTGTCTGTCTGTCTGTCTTCTCGTTCGTGAAATGTTCTTTCCAAAGCCCGTCGTCCGTAGCTATTCTTCTCGTTCGCCTCCTTGTGATTAAAACCGATGGCGGGGTGGAGGGGAGCCTAAGAAGTCGACTCGTAGCTCAGGCGTGCTTATTACGTCCGTCCCTGCAGCTGTGTTTTGTTTTTGTTTACGTGCCTCAGGAAGTATGGTTGGCTGGGGGAAGAAGGTCGGTTCGGTTCGGTTTGTGCGTGAGTGGCCAGGGTGTGGGGGGGCGGTGGAAAGAAAGAACGGCGGGACTTAAATAAAATGCACCAGGGTTGGTAGGCTTAATGCAGCACTATCCACGCAAGGGACTCTGAGCAAACCTGCCAATTGACTTCACTGGAAGCTGAATTCGAATGCAGGAGATTAATTTGTGAGCAGTACATACGGTAAGTAGGTACAGTATGTAGGTAGAGAATCCTGCTGCAATGAGAGCACACACACGCGATGCCCCTCAATCTTAAGTACTACTGTAGGCCATTCACCACGCGCAAATCACAATAGGGGTACATTAGGTATCGCATCGCATCCTCCTCCAGTCCTCCTATCGGGGAAATATACCTAGGTACTCCTCTCCTGACTATCCATTCCGCTCCCTCCTCCCATGCCGCTCAATTAATTTTGTTTAAAACTTTAGACCACCTAACAATACTGATCACATGCCACCCCCAGCCGTCGCCCTGGAAACCAAATCCCAAGAATCTTCTCTAGCATTCTGTTTATTTGTTCCCTACCCCTTCGTGGGGTGGAGGTGAGTTACATCGTTACATCAGTGTGCATTGGTACTAGGTATATATGCACGATAATGCCTGTTTTCGACGATCACTTGATCACTTGAGCAATTTCCGAAAAGCAGCGGCAGGTAGGAGCGTACAGAAGATGGCGCGGTTAGGGCGGCTATTCTGCATATTGTCTGTTACAGTTTCCAGAGTGAGTGTCACACACATATGTACAAAGAAAAAATAAGTTTAATAGATACTATGGGATTTAAACAAACGAGACAAAATAAACAAACACAGCAGAGGATGCCGGTCGGAATAGAGCCTGGCTCCCGTGGGATGAGATGGATGAATCATGTTACTCCCAGCTTCCCAATCAGAAAAAATCACAGTACTGCATTATTTAGATATCATAATACCAATAACAAATGCTCTTCCGGAAAGGACATATGAACCAAATCCCAAAATAAACCACCCTTCCAAAATAACTACCATGAGTATCATATCAACAATCAGCACAATACCGCCACCAATTACGCCTCCACTCACGCCTCAAAAACATCATGCAAATAACCCCCCGCCCACCCCTTCGCCATCACAACCGCAAACACCCCAACCACCCCCCCCAACAACACCAACACCTTCACACTCATCAAATCAAGCTCTACCGCTCTCCACCACTGTCTTCCCCTCTGCCACCTCTCCCTGATCCCCAATCCCAATCCCAGCGGTCTCTCCCTACTAACCTCCCTCCCTCTCTCCGGGATCCCCAAATCCGTCAAATACCCAACCATAACCTCCTCTTCTTCTTCCTCCTCCGCCTCCCAATCCTCCCCATCCAATCCCATCCCCACAACCTCCACTTTCTCCATATGCTTCCCCCTGCCCATCCCCCCCCTCTCCACCAACCTCTCCCGAAAATTTGCCCCCCTCTTCCTCCCCACCGTCCCATCCTCCTCCTGGTAATTCAGAAGCACCCACACTCCCCCCATCCACCCATCATCCGGGCTTCTCGAATACCAGTCCCGCCTCTCTACCTTCCGCCCATTACTCCAGACCCCCCGCACCCGCTTCTTAACCATATCCCACACCCAAAACTGGTCACTTGTAGTGGCACCTAGATAGCGCCCACAGGTGCTGAGGGTTATGGCAGAGTACTGCCTCCCAACAAACATCCCTTGCATTGCATCACTCGGCACTGAGCCGGTAAGATCAGGATTGTGTTTATAGAAGGGTGAGTTGGGGGTCCATGGAACAGGAAGGGAGTACAATGGTTTATTCCCGTCGTCGAGGGGACTACCTGCGGGACTCAATGCATCAGCAGGAGTGGAGGGGGGTTTGTGGCGGTGAGTATAGTTATAAACATGTAGACCACCCCCAGGGCCTCCGCAAACAAGATAATTGTCTGTTATCAGAAAGTCGTGATTGAATGCTGTAGTAAAGGCAGCGGGAGTTGTGGGAGGTGGTGCAGGATTTGGCTGGAGAACGTGGTTCGGGCCAGCGGTTGCCGGTGTAACCGGTGGTGCAGCTGAGGCTGGTATTATCGTTCCTGCAGCGCCTGCGGAACTACTTGTCGGGGTGGGTATCCGTTTCCGGAGCTTAATCTTGTTGACCAGCTTCCCAGTTTGCATATCAAGTACGTGGAAGAAGGTTCCAGTTAGTTTCTGGGCTAATGCCGTTGGATGGCGTGTGACGAGTGCAACGGCGTGGTGTCTACCCAGGCCCAAAAATATCCCAGATCAGCATACTATCTAGATATACATAGGATATTGGAGCAGGAGACATACTTTGTAATATGCCAATTTTTCAAATGTGCAAATGCGGTATAAGATGATTCCTCTGCCCACTCTGTTGAAGTATCCACTTGCCATCTTACCCTACTCCGCCATGTCTCACCATTTCCTAACCATCCAACAGATTTGTCCTTAAACCTCTCCACACACACTAAATTTGAAGGCATCCTCTGCCCCATTTCATCGCCAAGTCCAGCCTCATCTAAGTCATCAAAGCACAAAGCCACAACCACATCACCGTCGCCCACGAGCCTGTCTGGTCTACGTCCCCCAAGATCCCATATCCTATCTTCCACCAATGCACCATTCAGTGGATCAACTGCTTTAATAACCCACCCAGGCACCGGCTTCCCAGCTGCATCTTTCCGCTCTCTCTCCACAGCCACAAACCCACCGAACCCCGGATAAGGTGTCATCGTAAATTTCAGTCCTCGCTGTACCTCCTCATATACAACCTTACTCGTACCCTTCCTCCTTATCCTCGATCCCACCCTCGCACCTCCCTTCCCCAGTAGATCAACCACAGCAGTAACCGTCCTAGTCTTCACCTGACTCACCGGCCCCACTCCCACCTGCCGAATTGGGCCCTCCCTCCTCCTAACCTGAAAAGTAATCCTCCCCTCGTCGCCATCTCCAACTGGCATCTTCGCCTCAAACTTCTGGGTCCTTCCGTCCCCATCCCCGGGACACACCATTTCCACTGCCCACCCGTTATCCCTCTCACTTCCCCGTGGGGCCGGCAAGGGCCGAAAGCTTCTCAGTGCCTTCTTCACTTTCCACTCCCCCTCTGGACCTACCGTGCCGTCATCTTGTTGTTTAGGGTCGAATGGCCGCTCCCAAGCAACGCCCAACTTGACGACATCTCGCCATCGCTTCTGGCCCCCACGGAGTTTCTGCCTCTTTGCGCTGAGCCCAGGGTAAATGACCTGGTCGAGTGGCAAACTTGGATGCGTCCCGAGCCTAGTGGTAGCTATATGCCGCCATATTGCCTCGTCACTCTCACGACAGAACACCGTGTAACAAAGAGTTCTGCACGACTGTGATAGGTTGATGAGTGATTGTAGGCCCGTCGGTTTTCCATCGTGTGATCCTGGCGGTGGAGAGGATGACGCGAACTGGATTATGAGGAGTAGGAGCTCGGTGGGGAGGTTGAGTAAGTGGCGTCTGGGTAGCTCTAGCTCTGGGTTGTGCGATGAAGGAGATATGGCCTGTGACATTCTTGGATGAAAGCCTCACTAGTGAGTAGGGTTTCGAACTAAATCAAGACTGGATATCCTAGAAACAGCAGGAAACTATAGCTAACACCGTAAGCGACTGGATGGAAGCAAAGCCTGATGGAATCTAGAAGGTAGCAAGCTGGCTTTATAGATATAACAATAGTTTTGAAGTGCGCATAGACGTGCCGAGACTGAGAAGCTCATCAAAAGCAAGGGATGGGAAAAGTCAATTGGCTAGTATGGCGGGAGGCAAATTAAGTGAAGGAAACAGAGATGCGTCAACGAAGATGAATATGTACTCATAGTCAAAGGAACCAGAAGAGAAGATCATGATGGTGATGCCTTTTAGCTTCTGCATACAAGCAGGTTGCTGGGATAACTAGCCCCGGGTAACACCTGTGCCCCTGCACAATTGCATGGATCCCGTTCCCTGGACATGTCGAACTCGGCCACGTTTTACTTTCAAGTACATATATATGATATGCTCTCACTCACTTCATGTTACCCCAAATTTGCACCAATTTGACTCATGATCATCTAACCAAAAGAATACCGGTATGACTCGATCAAAAGCCCTGCATGATGAACATGGCAGCGAGGTCTTGCGATGGCTGTGAATCATCATCAAACCCACTGATATAAATAAAGCAAAGGCCAGGTGGCCCTAGAGCTCGGCGCTCATTGAATAAAAGTAGGCATTGATCGGTAGGTATCCCCGTGGACTATAACGTAGCCACCAAGCACTGAAAAGACTCCCAACGCCTCATAATACTGCACGCAAAGCCTCAAATAATGTCCTCCTCACCAAATCATAAGTCAAGCAGAGCCCCGCCATCCAGTTTTTTGCTCCTTCTGCTCATTCCCTTGAAGGCATCAATAAATGCTGCCTTAAGCTCCTCATAAGGCATTGAATCATCCACATCCAGCTCCTCGTACCAGACGTTGACGGCCTGCCCAGTGAAACTCGTAGTCTGTCAAAAGTGAATACATGTTAGCCTCAAGTAAAAGCATCTCCTATATTGGGTTTTTCCATACCAGAAGCATTCGTTTATCATCATCGCTCATATCTGGCTGCGCCCTATCCACCAGCTTCTCGAACTCCTTGATAAACCTAGCTCCATCAATATCACCAGCAAACTTCAAGCTTGCAAGCTTCTTTCTTGCAATCATTGAGATCGAGTCAATTCCCGGACTGTAAGTAGAAGTCCCAGAGGATGAAGATGCAGATGATGTATCAATCTCAAGCATCTCATTCACTATCGGCCTCCGTCCCATGTCATGCCCCATTGGTACCCCCCTTGGCGTGGAATGTGATAACACTGTCTCTGAGGTTTGGGACCCGGTTTCCGCCATCGAAGATGCGTATGATACTACTGTCGACTCGTGGATTGTAGAGACGTAGCTTTGTTCATACTCAGTATGATCCTCGTCATCTGATTCTGAAATGTCACTTGCGCCGTCATATCCTAACACTGACACAGGATGCACATGCACAAGTGCTCTATTGTCCTGTTGTTCCGCGTCTGCCAGGAGAGGCAGTACTCCTGTCTGTCTACGAATTTCATGTGCCTCTCTTTGAATTTCCACAGGCATCTTTTTCAGCCATCCCTCGCTCGCACCCAACAAGACTGCACTGCGGAGAGTCGGGTTCAGGCCTGATAGAATATCATCTGGCGTAGGAGTATCGCTTTGGATTGGTGAGCCAATTTGGTCTTCAGTGGGTTCTTTTGGCAAGGTAGCGCTCCATTTTTCTACAAGAGCACGAGCGCGGGCCTTGAAGTTGTAATGAGCTTCGACAACTTCTGGATCTTCAAGCCGGCTGATGAACTTCAACACCTTGGGCAGTTTTGACTTTAGCAGAATGGAGGAAGGCACATCCTCCATGGATTCAAGGAAGGTGAAATATGTATCTGCGTCAGAAAATTCCTAAAAACTCCCATTAGAAGCTAAACTAACGGATGGCCTTCATGGGGACCCTACATTGACATTTGGCTTCTCATCGTTTGGTGGAAGGAATGTCCGCTGCAATCGGTGTCTCAGAAATAGGGCCTCTTTCTCCTCTGGCAGCCAGTCACCAGTCCCTTCCTGGTCCAGCCCAAGCCTATTATCATCGACTCCATCAATATTCTGTATATCTTCGGTTGCTTCCTCCCTTCGGACAACATCTACACTCCCATCGTCACTGCCCTCGCCTTTGGCTACACTATGATCAACCCCTCCTTCGCCACCTGAATCCTCCGAATCATCAGAGCCATCATGCGTTTCAATATCAAATTGCCTCCGATACTCCTTCCACAGCTCCTGAACGCTTGTTCCAGAAAGCTCTGTCCATATATCTGGCGAATACTCTCTATCCTCCATGCGGCCGTTCAGGCGTTTTACGAACCCTACACCACATTTTTGCTCACACCACTCGAGGAAATAAGCCGTGACTTGGTACCTGATTTTGCATAGGTTAGTGAGTTCGCGGATTCAGGGCCAGGGGGTGGGGTACCCATCATCCCAGTGCTTGCCACCTCTTTTCCAATGAGGGGGAGCAAGATCATCCTTCAGTCTTACATAATCTGCTATACCCTCTATCAAGCCTCCCGGGCATGTCCCCAACCCATTATATTGCCAACAGTGCACCTATCGAAAGCTCTGTTAGTTCTCCATAACCCCAAAAGCATAATAGCTGATATTACCATCTCATGTCTCACAACTCCCAATATCTCATGCTTAACTCTATCAGCGGAAAGGCCCCCAATATAGTCCGTTGAAAAATGTATTTCCTTGTGATCATCATCAAGTTCTGAACCAGTCGTGTAGGCAATACCTCCCATCGACCGCAAAACCAGTGTAACCGATCGCACGCTAGATATCAGATCAGCTCTCTCACTCAACACACTACTACCACCGCTAGAGTAAATTCAACGGACCTCGATGGAACTGTCTCGGGTGTATATAGCCCCTCTAATACGCCCACTACAGCTTCCCTCAACAAAGTTGTTGCATTTATATGTTCAAAAAACGCCGCTGAACCCTCTGAAGAGACATCGTTGACTCGTAGCCTTAAAAGAGGTATCCGCCATTCCGGCTTCGGCTTCTTCTTTTCGACCTCCGACGCTAGTTCTATCGCTGGTGACATACTATTGTGAGGTGTCGGTGAAGCGGGGTGAGAGGCTCTGTTGTCATCCAAAAACAGGCCTCAAGTGAGAGGAATGTGAGATGGAAGCAGAAGGTGAGGAGAGAAGATGGCAGCTGGCTGGAGTAACGAATGGGGTTCCTAGGGAGTACTTATGTGCTGTAGTTGCAAAGGAAGTACAGTACCTGCTCATTGGAGACATGCAAGCACATGCACAATCCAGTCACGATTTGCATACCCGGACCAGGGTTATTAGCCGAGTTCGTGAGCACTTCTGTAAGTTCTAAGTTGTTTTAAGCTCCATATGCATATACACAAGCCTCAACCAGACTAACAATGTAAATCGCTGGAATAGATACTTCTGTCAGGTGACTTTTTACGGTACAGCTAGATGCACAAACATGAAATATGCATGTATACATACATAGGCTGGTTATGTACATACATATGTTTACAGGTAGTAGTTGGATACCTCGAGACTATATAGTTGGCTAGTAGTCTGTTTAGGTTGGTTGGTTGCATTCAACTAGATGAATAGAAATCTACCTATGTAACCAATCTCATAGGTATACTACTATGTACAAATCCATCGCGTTATCGCCCCCCGCATAAGCCTAGCGATTTGGTCTCTAAAGCAGCGCAATCGCAACCATCTAGTCTGGTTGGCACAAGCCCCGCTCCGCCGATAAGGGCCGATAAGCGAGCTGGCCCCTCATTTGAACTAGGTGAAATGCATGGGACTACCAACTAAATACTGAAATAGCCTCTATAATTACACTCAACAGTTACGGGTGGCACACCATCCTTTCAACCCCCGAACAGCATATACCACCAGCTAAATACCTCCAATTCAAAAGGGCATTCAGCAGCAAACATAACTTTAGCTATAGGTCATTCGGCTGCGAGTGGGTGTAGGCGTCGTTGCCGTCGTCGTCAGCATCACTGTCAAAAGGTGCTTCTTCCTCTTCCTCTTCTTCTGGTCCTGCTCGATCACTCTCCGTTGGTGGGAAGTATTTTCTATAACATTCATATCAGCGCCAGTCACAGAGCACGGTAAATTTGAGTATACATACGGTATAGCATCCCTGTAAGCATTCCAATCCTTCGGCTCAAACATCACAAAGGCAACCATTTCAATGCCCCTCCCAGCCTCTGACTCAAGGAACTCCCGCACCGTCGAAGCAGCAACATCAGCAGCCTCAGATGGGGGGTATCCGTAAATGCCAGTTGAGATGCACGGAAAGGCAATGGTCTTCAGCTGGCGCTCAACTAACAGCTCCAATGATCGCTTATAACAGCCGGAAAGTAGAGCACTACGTTCTTCCATATGAACTATGGGGCCAACCTGGAACAATACTCAATACGGAGTCAGCCATTGTGGTGGGTCGGCTGCTTGAAGAGTAGATGAGGCATACAGCGTGTATTATGATCTTGCACGGCAACCTGTATGCGTTTGTGGCTTTCGCGTTGCCAGTCTCGCATCCGTTAAGAGTTTCACATTCATTGAAGAGCTCTGGCCCAGCTGCGCGATGTATGACACCATCCACACCCCCTCCACCCAGCAAAGACGAATTTGCAGCCTATTGTCATGTCAATCGGCTTCATTGTTGCAAGTAATTAAAAGGGGGGATTGGCCTACATTCACTATTGCATCCAATTCAAGGTGTGTTATGTTGGCTTTGATAAGACCAACTCTGGAATTCAATGCTTGAGACGATTTGGCCACGGTATCATCTTCCTTGGGTGGAGCTAGAACCCTATCCTGGTATAATTCTCTAACGGTGAGGACATCGTCGACATTGTAAAGTGGCATGGCTGAAGATTTCTTGCCCCGATGGAGCAGCGAGAGTAGAGTTGTACGCTTTGGAAGTGTATTGTTTGCGAGTCGGCGCCCCTCACGCTTATATAGATGTGCAGATGTACAGTGACGCCGAATTCGTATTAATATGTGGTTTGACGGTGGGTATATGGAATATTCTGGCGCAGTCCCAAGCGCATCTACTTTTTCCGATAGTTTCCTTCGCAGGCCGGGGTAGTAGTGGGGCTATCGGCAAAGTGAACATGGCTTTCTGATTGGAGTCGCTAACGGTGGCTCCTCCAAAAGCAAAGAGCGTTTTGCAATACGTACCTTTGTGTAGCAGTTTCACTTTGGATGTATGGGCTTAAAGTATGATAACCGGGCCTGGCCTATCTCAGCTTGGACAGTATATAGTAACCAGACTAGGCAGGTGGCTGGAGGATGGTGGGATGGTGGAAGTGGTTGGCGGGCTGTGGTGGATGTAGGGGGGAGGATGGAGGAGGCACGAAAAGCCACACCACCTACGGATACTTTGAGCTTGTCAGCTGTAGGTATGTACTGGGAGCACACAAGGTGACACCAGACAGCGTAGTGCAGAGTGCTCCGCAGGTCAGAGGCTAGAGCAGATCGAATTTGAAATGGAATAGAGGGAAGTGCATGGCGAACTCACCGAGAAGCTAGGGACGGGGAAGGCAGGGATGAAGGCTATCGCCAGTCGAATGTGGCCCGTGCACGCTTAATTATCGGCGGCAGGTAGCAGAAAGTATGGAGTGCAGCAGCAGAAAGTAGAGTGCAGCAGCAGCAGGCAGCCTGACGGTTTTCTATATTATTTGTGCCAACTTCTGTAGAACTACGGTATTGTTTGGCACGAGATCATGTATTGTTGACGGTCAGCGTTTCGTTTATAGGGTTCCGCATCTACGCGTACGCGTAAAGTGTAAACCGCAGCGATCTGCTAGTCTCGATCCCAGAACGCATACACGCTAGTGAGAGAGCAGGACGTATAACGGATTTCACAACCGGCCCACTGGGTTTCAAAAGATACACTGCGTTGTTTGCTGAATTTACTGGCTGTGCCACACTCGTTTATACTTTTAGGCTGACGATATCACTGAATACCTGTAGGACGGTAGGGGGCCTTTGGAGACGGCATAGCTGGCGGCAGTTGGCACATCATGGCCACCATCAGGCCCATTGAAGGGCGTTCGGTACGTTCATGATACCCTGCTCCTTCCCTGGGAATTTTTCTGACTGGCACTTCATATTCTTTAGGTTCATCAGATACAGTCAGGCCAGGTCATCGGCGACGGATTAAGCTCAGCTGTCAAGGAGTTGGTTGAGAACAGCTTCGACGCACATGCAACGTCCATTGGTATGTGTGGTTGCATTTAATAGCAGAAATTGCCAAACTAAGCTAGCTACTAGAGGTACGGTTCAAGAACTACGGACTGGATGCAATTGAGGTGGTGGATAATGGGGATGGAATAAGTCGTGACAACTATGAGAGCATCGGTACCTCCTTCAGTTGTTCGTCTGCACGCTCACGTGCTGATGCTGATAGGCGCCACCAGCTCTTAAACACTATACGTCAAAGCTCACCACGTACGACGACCTTGAGAATGTGCAGACTTTTGGCTTCCGGGGGGAGGCTCTTAGCTCGTTGTGCGCACTCTCAATCCTAACAGTCACAACGGCTACTAAAGAGGATACTCCAAAGGGCTCAAAGCTTGAATTCGAGGTCTCAGGGAAGCTCAAGGGAACATCTATAGTGGCTGCGCAGAAAGGCACGACTGTCATGTCAGAAAACTTATTCAGGACCCTGCCAGTCCGGCGTAAAGAGCTGGAGAGAAACATTAAAAGGGAATATACGAAGGTTCTGGGGCTACTACAAGCTTATGCCTCTATAAAAACGGGACTCAAATTTTCTGTTTACAACCAACCTCCAAAAGGGTGAATATATTCGATCCATTTACGTAGATGGAAACTGAATTGGGGAAATGAAAGGAAGAAAACCCTGGTTTTTGCAACCAAAGCCAATCCTACAACCAGAGAGAATATATCCAATGTATTTGGGGCCAAATCTCTTGCTGCTCTCGTCACTCTTGACCTGGAATTCGAAATGCAATCGAAACCACGCCCACCTGTCAGTAGCTGGACTAGCAGAGGGGAGGAGTAGGTTTTATCTCTATTGCCTTGATAAGTCGATGCTCATGGAGTACATAGGTCCAAGAAAGTCAAGATCTCGGGTCACATTTCGAAGCCCATCGTAGGCGAAGGCCGGCTAGCGCCCGACAGGCAAATGTTTTTCGTCAACCAGAGGCCTTGCAATTTACCACAGGTATGTTGTCCATATATCTAGGTAAATAGCCGGGTGGTGGAGTCTTTGCTGAGGGGTGATAGGTTTCCCGTGCATTCAACGAAGTGTACAAGCAGTTCAATGTGACCCAGTCACCTTTTATATTTGCAGATTTACAGATGGACACAAGTATGCAACCATTTCCTAGGAAAGTAATATTACTGACGGTCCGGTCCGTAGATGCCTACGATGTAAATGTGTCACCCGACAAGAGGACTATCCTATTACATGACCAGAATGAGCTGCTCGAATCACTAAAGGTAAGACTGTACGAGTCTTAGTCAAAAATTTCAGGGTAACACTGTCCTAGGCATCTCTCACGGAGCTTTTCAACAATCACGAACAATATGTTCCCCACACCCAATTATGCACACAACAGAAATTCTCTGCCTTCAAGCCACCCACACTACAAAATGTGCGAACTGGCTCCTCCCCCGCCCCATCATCCTCTTTCCTCCCAGAGGGAGATGCACTCGTCGATGTAAATGAACAGGAGGAGGAGGAGGAGGCACAGGACAAGCTCTCACCAGCCACCAAGCCTCTCATTGATAGATTCGCAGAACGGAATGCAAATGATAGAAGTTTTCTAAAGTCCATAATTGCAAGAGCGAATTCTATACCCCCTAAGATCCAGACAAGAGCAAAGCCACCTACCGACCGTGAGAGTAGTCCTGTGCGTACCCCACCGTCTCTCCGTTCTGATTCAGAGGCGGAGGTTGATGATGAGGCCGTGCCGTCATCCCCTCCGGCCGCAAGAGTACCACCATATCGACTCTCTAAGCGGGCACCACCCGAGCCAGCGACCATAACCATTGGGAGTACAACGATCACTTCAACGGGTGAATCACCAGCCCGGAAGAAGCAGAGGCTTGGCCCTTCATCACGCGCCAGTAATATAGCGAAAATCCCTGTAACATCGAGGCTTCTCAATATGGTTCGAAATCTGGCTGCACCTGGTACCCAGGTCAATCTTCCAGTCGCTGAGGAAACTGAAGGCGGAGGCGACTTGAGTGAGAGTGAGGAGGGTAGTGACGATGAGGACAGTATTATAGATGAAGTTGATGCATCAAATCTACCAAGCTCTCCCAAACGAACGGAAGTAAGCGCAGGTATTGTGGACTATGAAGACGATACCCCTGTTGCTGCCAACTCAGAGGGAAACGATGAAGGAAACGCACTTTTCTTACCAGGCACAGATGAACTGAGCCATGTGGTAGATGAGGGCAATGAAGAACAAGAACAGGAAGGCCTGCCACGAAGACAAGGTGACGAGGAAGACGGGGGGGACGACGAGGAATATATCGATGACGAAGAGCTTCGTGTGAGGGAGAAGCGGAAAGTTGAGAAGCTAATTGAAGAAGCCGAGGCACATGTGGCAGCACCGTCTACCGAGAGTAAGGCGCGTGCAGAAAGGGTATTAAAGGGACGTCCCCAAAGCTCCATTAAAGGAAGAACACAGGTTGTGTCTGTAAGCCTTGATAGTATCAGTCAACATCTGGCGAGTATACGAAGATGTGCTTCTGAGTATGATTACATTCATAATAAACCGCAAGAGGCCACGAAGGAGCTTCAGGATACATCACCTGAAGAACGCCTCACGTTGACAATTTCCAAATCAGATTTTGCCAGAATGCGGATCATTGGTCAGTTCAATCGCGGCTTTATAATCGTTACTCGATCCACGCCCCCAAACCCAACCTCTACTGCCTCATCGAATATCTTGGGCTCGGACGATCTATTCATCATTGACCAGCATGCCTCGGATGAGAAGTACAACTTCGAACAGCTCCAAGCTACTACGATCATGCATTCACAACCTCTAGTGCGACCCAAGCAGTTAGACCTAATGGCTATGGACGAGGAGATTGTCAAAGATAATATCGACACATTGAAAGCTAATGGTTTTTCGGTCGAGGTTGACGAGGATGCTCCGTCTGGACAGAAGTGCAAGTTACTCACACTGCCAATGAGCGAGAATACAGTTTTTGACCTGAGAGATCTGGAAGAGTTAATCCATCTGATGAGTCTTGATGGATCGGGGGGTATAAACTCCGACGCCAGCTTTGTAAAAGGCAAGGGTAAGGCTGAGGCTACTATCCCCCGCCCGTCAAAAGTACGCAAGACCTTTGCGATGCGGGCATGTAGAAGCAGTGTTATGGTTGGCAAGGCGCTGACCGTGGAGCAAATGAAGAAGGTTGTAAGACATATGGGGGAGTTGGATAAGCCCTGGAATTGTCCGCATGGAAGACCTACCATGAGACATTTGTGCGATTTAGGGCAGATGCAGAGTTGGAATGAGGACCTCCAGGAGTGTCAGTGGAGTGGGGAGAGGTGGAAGGAGTATATCGCGGAGTTTCGAGAGGAAGCTGGTGATGACGGAGGAGTGGAGGTTAAGGAGGAGAAAAGCTGAATACCTTGGATAAACCATCATGATTTACCACCGTGATGATATTGGACTCTGATTTTAGGGATAATTTAGGTATCAAGTTTGGGAGTCAGAGGCAAGCTATTTTGTTACTTGGAAGTAGTGAATACGTTGGGTGTGGTTTGGGCCTTATTTAGTATAATTGACGCAAATGCATTTTATAGCTGGTTCAAACCAATCAGAATTATAAAGTCAGAGACCCTGACGTATCTGACGAGATGAAGCCTGATTTGAATACCCCTAGTATTGGCGAATTGAAGAAATTCTACTTAATAAGCGTCCTGAATATCAACTTTGCATCATGGTATTGAAATTCATACTCATATACTAGAGCCTCCAACTGATTAATGTAAAAACAGCAAATTCTCCTAAAACGCCAACTCCATCCGAGGATACCTGTCACTTGAGGGTAATGCGCCCGCACTTCCATTCCCACTTCAACTTCCATGCTCGCTTCCCGGTCCCTATTCCCCTCCTTACAGCACGTTCCAAAAATAATTTGCATAAAAGAATTTGCTGAATCTCGACTCAATCTTCACCACATGTACATCTCCCTTCGCCGGATTCCTGACAATCGCCTTCGTAAACACCCCCGGCACCTCCTCGTCTTGCTCGACCTCAATCCCAAGACTCCGATACACCTTCAACTTAAGCAGCACATCATCTTCTGCGACGACCTTTGGGTCTGAAAGAACATCGTCTGCTTCCACACTCTCAAGCTCTCCTTTGGCTTGCTGCACTTTCCCTTCGAGGGCATGGTTCGAGGATTCAAGTTCGTTTATAGACTTTGCGAGTTGGAATTTCTCACGGTCGAGAGCGAGCATGGTCGAGCTATGGTCTTTGGCCGCGTGACTGTTGATGAGAGAGTTGGTGTTAGTTTTGGCGAGTTCGAGCTTGCGCGAGAGGGCTGGGGGGTAGAGAAGAGGGTTAGTTTTGGTTAATCGGGATAGTTTTTGAGAGGGGGGAGGGTACCGAGGAGGTTGTTCCGCGACTCGTCGACGACGGAGGTGCGCGCTTTGTGGATGGCTTGGAGGTGCTCGGCGATGCGCTCGAAGGAGTGGGTGTCCGATTTGAAGTTTGTCACAGTGGAGTTGATTAGGAAGGCGAGGTCTTCGTCCAGGAGAACCATTGTGATGGATAATGTGTATTTTCCCCAGTATCGTATAAATGTTCGTGTATTGGGATATTGATATACAGGTTGAATCGAATCTTTCCCACAGTGTTTATCTTAGCTCCGCTAGGTGACTGCTTGCAGGCTCGTTGCCCTGGCAACACCTGTGGCGCACTCAAGCATAGCCACACGATGACCATCCTTCGTGCGGTTCTAACCATTTCAGCTCATGACGCTGCACGCCACCAACGAGGGGAGCCACTTACCTCAAGGTTCCCAACCTAGTACCGGTAGAGCTTCTCATACCCGTGCCCTTGCAACCAACGAAACGAGTTACCAGTGTCACAAAGAAAAGCTACATACAACGCATATCGTATTTGCGCCCGTGAGAATAAAGATAGTCAGTTGTGGGATAAGACATCCATTCGGACAGAGGAAGTGAGATGGCGGATAGGCTACCATGTACGTGTGCACCGCTTCTAGTTTGCCCCGGGAGAGATGTGGTATGAATGAGAACAGATGGGAGATTTTTGCTGATATATGGGATCCGGAGGAGTAGATGCTGCTGATGCTGAGAGGTTGGAGATACCTTTTCCCCGAGACATCCGGAAGCTTGGAATAGCTGGCTGACTCGGCGCCACACAGTCCGTTAAAAGAAGCAGAACTCGCCGTCCTCCGAAAACAATACGAAGGCGAGGGTCAATTTGTCGGAGTGCAGACAAAGTTTAACTACGCCTGGGGATTAATCAAGAGCGATAAACGGGCGGAGCAGCAGTTGGGAGTGAGGTTATTGACCGGTATAGTATCTCAACCTCTTTAAAATATAGCTTACTTATCATTTTGGATAGATATATTCAAAGATTACCCGGAGCGGCGCCGTGAATGCGTTTATTACCTCGCATTGGGACATTACCGGCTGGGGAACTATGCGGAAGCAAGGCAGTATAACGAGATTTTGCTTGGAAAGGAGCCGGGAAATTTACAGGCGCAGAGTTTGAGGGGGTTGATTGATGATAAGGTTGCTAGAGGTACGTGAATGCGGGTTATCTCTCAATTCTATGGTACTGGGGCCAGGGGTTGATGCACGATGCCTGGTGTGTGTACATGTGCGTGTGCGCACATGGGCGTTAGCATGTTTTGTTTCAAAGTGATGGGATGAGATCTGCTAACGTGTGTGATGGTTTTCTAGAAGGATTACTAGGGGTAGCAATCATCGGAGGGGTAGCAATGGTGGCTACAATTGTGGGGAGCGCGATATGGAAAGGTGTGGCCAGGAAACGATAATTACTTTACGGGGGCTCTCCTCTCTAGCCGTTGCCAGTACCTCATTACACAAACATACCTGGATACTGGTGGCGAGGAACCAGACTAGTGGCGAGGGGGTTGGCTGATATCTGCTTTTTTGGTCTTTTGAATTGTGCGATAGGGGGTCCGGGAATGATGACATTTCATTGAATTTGTTTGTTGGGGGCATGGACTGATGAGGAGCTCGGGTGGTAGTTTGAGCGCTTCAATCCGATACCTTGACATCTATTCTGGATTCTATTCCGCTTGTTGCCAGTTATTACACTTTATCAGATGGGCATAATATCTACATAATAAGGTGGCGGAAAGGGAAATGAGTCTTTGAAGGTAACTGTTGGGAACTCAGTGTGGGGGGTTTCAGGTGAGAGCAAGCAG
>Ga0307511_10002612_pt1 | contig 18783 bp, 14 predicted proteins | sample 13_EM_MG_FD_200266 | JGI IMG/M metagenome (GOLD analysis project Ga0307511, IMG submission 200266) | Populus trichocarpa ectomycorrhiza microbial communities from riparian zone in the Pacific Northwest, United States - 13_EM | ecosystem: Host-associated > Plants > Roots > Unclassified | place... | reverse complement strand
AAGGAGGAGCCACAAACTGAACTAAGCTACACAGACTTGAAGAGATTATTACTCAAAGTTATAGTGCTTGTCTACACCAACTGCAACATCCCAAGTGCAGCTCATTCCTTTTGGGAACTCAACCAAATCACCGGCAGTAATCTCAACAGGCTCTTCTGCCCCATCAGGATACACCTTTACTTTGCCTTCCAGAAGATAGCATGTCTCTTTGGCAGAATATGTCCATGGAAATTTGCTGGGAGGACAACCCCACCTGTAAAAAATTGTACACAATCAACATCCAAATGTAGGAATTTCTATTGATGCGTGGAAAAAAAAACACAACTATAAGAGGCAGAACCTCCTTTTCCTTTTTTCTCCCCTCTTCTTTCAGTATGTGCAACTTTTGCAACTCATCAAATTCCAAAGTTCTTTAGAGTATTCATCTTAAACTAAAAAGCACAAGCACATTGTTCTAAAGATCTAAAATTAAAATATAAACTACTTCTTAGCTTTTAACTACATGAAAGGTTCCCAACACAAGCCAAGTGCATAATGGTGTGTAAGTATGCGTGTTGCAATATGTAGTTGTGTGTATGTGCTTGTTTTAAGATCAACACACAGAGTGTGTAGTTATATCACATTTAATTGCTCCAGAAAAGAAAACATAGGAATGGGAAAATCCAATCAGAGCTTCCATGCACGCAGAGATTCAGGTTTATGCAGAACATACAATAAAAAAATTCACAAGATTCCAGGAAAACCAACATCCAAACACAAAACGATCCAATCATCTTCCCAGCACAGAGGGATCAGTTTTGAGAACGGCCATTTAGAAAAAGAAGTAAGCAGTACAAGTGAGGTTGGTTCTCAAGATATTGAGGTTGCAGAAGGTGGGATCACTCCTAAAAGCAAGATTAATCTTATATATGAGAACAAGTATCCAACAATGGCAATAAACTTGGATGACTTCCGTTAGCAAAAGATAGCAATCCAGGAAACAGGAATCTGAATAGACAGAAACCTTGCCATGCCCCAAGGAAAAACAAAGAACAGGGGCATGGCCGACTCACAGTTTAGGTAAATTCTTCGGTCATTTCGTTAGTTTTTAAGGGCCCCTCAAAGTTTTTTTGTGATGGGAATTGCCTAACAGCACTCCAAAGTGAACACTAGACTTAAATGAACAATTCAAGAGACAAACTTGCTTCTTTAAAGGGGCCAGCTTTCGGAAGCAAAGCTTATTCCTTTCACACATAATGCGCATCGATCACCTTCCTTTTCTTCTTCTTTTTTTTTTTGGACATTGAGCGATCATTTTCTTTGCACAAGTGTATTGCTGGGAATCAAGTTTCAAAAACACCATAATTCCCCGCCACAGCTCCAAGATTATTGCTTTGATTTAAAACAAATGCGCAGTTGAAGAACAATGAACCAAACAATATCATTGAACCATTCATTGGAAGGGTTAAATGCTATCAATTATAGATCTAGATTTCAACAAGAAACTGCAAGCCTACACCTCTTTTTAACATCAAATTGGTACATAATTTTACGTATAAATAAGTTTCATGGATAATATAGTTTCGACATTCTACTCTTTCCTAAATCTGAAACTTTAACTTCTCATACATAAGGTTAATGGATAATTATGAAAAAAATGGTACATAAACCCGTTACAGAAAACGTAGTAATGAAAGCAAAACAACAACTAAAACTTTAGCTGCAAATTCAAAAACAAAGATATGGAAACAGATCGAGGGCTTTAGAGTTACTTACTTGGGCCACTTGCGGACACCAAGTTCAGTAAGTTTGGACTCCGGAGGATTCCTAACAACCTTAATTCCAGACTTCTCAATAGTCAAGGTCTCTGCTTTTACTATTGGTTTTGCCATACGCCTCAAGCCCACCTTTGTTCTTCTTCTTGCACTTGAAAAAGGAAGAGAAGCACCAAAAGATATAGATGAGTCGATACGTTGTTGACCCTTTTGGCTTTGAGGACCGAGCCTAGACTGGTTCAACAATATTAGTAAACTGGTGCTACTGCCACTCGCACATGCCATTTCGTTTTTCTATTACTCTTTGAGTACAGTGGTTTCTCGGTGGAAAGTGCCGAAGGGGTCTGGAGAGGGTTGATTGATTTTTCTCCATGGCTGGTCTCAGTCCCATTTCATTATGGGCCACTCATCCATCATCTTTCGGTTTACCCATTAGTTTTCCATTATTTCTTAAGGCTCGCAATTTTTGCATCAACTTTCTTTTCACTTTCGCGGATTTTTTTTTGTTTCCAATAAATTTTGTTTTTAATCAGCCCTTTTGTAACTTCAAGTTTTTTGTTCCAAATAATTCTATGGTAAAGTCAAACAATTTAAAAATTTTTGGGTATTATATCATTGTATTTGATTTGATGAGTTTTACATCCACACGTATTTTTGGCAATATAATATTATAAAAATGTATATTCGTAATTAAAACCAAATTTAAATTGTACTATAATCCTAAAATAAAACTTAAACATATCCACATTTATTTATTACAATTTTAAATATAAATAGCATATCACCCCAACATAAAATAGAATATATGGAAAATTGATTCTTTAAAGAAAAATTATAAAATATAAATTAGTTCTTAAAATTTGAATAAGTGGTTAGTTATAATTCAAGGAAAGATAAAAATCACCCTTAATGTATCTTTTTCAATAAAAAAATATATTTTTCTATATGTTTCTTTCTTAAATTTATTTTATATATACCATGTCTAAATTATTTTCTAAACTTATTGACAAGTTAATTATTGTTAATGGAGTGTTCGTATAGTTAAAGTTGACCTCTAAATCAAGAGTCTTACAACTTGATGAATTTTTAGTTCTTTAAATTAATTAACTATTTATTTGTTTATAATTTTCATCCTTCATCATTTTTTATTTTTCTTATTCACTTTGCATAGGATTTTTTAGTTATTTTAAAAATAACACAGGTTGCCTCAATTTTTTTGGCCTTTATTAAATTTAGCTTTGTAAAGAAATTTTATTTTTAAATTAAATTAAATTAATAGATCTCATCCTCCAACATTTAATTCTTCAAGTGTTGAGTTTCTAGGTTAAGTCCAGATCAAGAATTTAATAAATTGTGGATTTGAGAGTTTAACTTGAGTTTAAAATGTTTACTCGGACTTACTTGATTTTTTTTTATTTTTTTAAGTTTTTTTTTGTGATTTTATCTTCCAACATTCATTTTATTCTCTTTTTATGAGATTTTGTTTTTAAATAACAAGGGTTGCCTTAGGTTTTTTTGGTATTTGTTAAATTTAGCTTTTTTAAAATGAATTTTGTTTTTTTTAATTAAACTCAATTAATTGATTTCATTCTCTGACATTAATTGGGCGAATGTTGAGCTTATTAATTTAGTTAATGTCTATAATTTAACGGGTCGTAAGTTTAAGAGATTAACCCGGCTTTACAAAGTTCACTCATGCTTGCTTGGTTTTTTTTCTTTTTTTTTTATGTTTAATTTTTTTTAATTTCATCAACTAGTATTTTTTTGTTCGTTTTCTATTGGATTTTTCTGTGGTTTCGAAAGTAACAAGGGTTAACTCGAAATGTTTTTCGATCTTTGTTGAATCTAGCTTTTTCAAAAGAAATTTTATTTTTTAGTTAAATTAAATTAATTACGTGAGAGTAAGCATGAGATGCTCGACTCATGGTATTTTGTTTTTGTTTGCTTTTTAGATCATTTCTCTGATAACAAATACGACCTTTTCAGTTACCAAATTCTTAGATTTTTCTTACTACTTTTAAAACGTTAATATCACATGAATATGCTTTTGTACGTTGGCAAAAAAACTAACATGTCTCGCAGCGTAGCCCGAGCTATTTATCTAGTAAATATATATTTCAGGTTAAGTTCGGGTGATTTTTAGATCGAGTTTAATAATATCCATACCTTACCCATTATTCATCGGGTCCAAAAAATATTCATTCATTCAGGTCGAGTCAGGTCGATATCTATTGAGTTTGGATTAATGCCCTGTTTGTTTTTGCGTTTTAAAAATGCTTTTAAAAAAATTAATTTTTCTTATTTTTTATTTGCTTTAGATTAATATTTTTTTTTGTATTTTCAGATCATTTTGATGCGTTGATATTACAAATAATTTTTAAAAAATAATATAAATATTATTTTGATGCATTTTCAAGTAAAATCATTTTAAAATACAACCACAACAACACTTATCCCTGAATATATGGCCGAAAACTATTCCCAAACAGATAGACCCAAATTTCCCTGTGGACCACTGAATTTCATAATAGTGTACTTCCGTTGATAACATAGGGGTAAAACTTAAAACTCCAAAGAGCTGAGTTAGAACAATAGTTCTCTAACAAGGTTGTTTTCTCCCTTTTATACAAGTGTTGTGAGTGACCTCAGAGTTTGAAATAGTTTACACTAGTCAATGTCTTTGAGTTAGGGTAGTGTTTCGAGTTAATTTTAAACGTAAGAAAAGAAAGTTTATATGATTTTCATTATTATAAATACTTAATACAAATAAAATTAATTTATCTTAAATTTAATAAAAAAAGGATAAATTATAATAATATATTGGAGGTATTATGAGATTATAGAAGCCACCAAAAGAATTATTACTACTTAAAAAAACAATTAAACAAAAAAAAATTAAAGAGAAGATATTAATTAAAAAAATAAAAAAAAATTAACGAGCTAAAAAATTAAAAAGACAAAACATTGTTGGATCATATTCAAAACCTATTTTTATATAATTTTATGATAATGAAAATATACATTCATAAGAATTCTAATGATTTATATTCTTGAATAAAAATGTATTTTTCAATCCAAATTTCATTTTTTTTTATATAAGAATTCATAACAATTCTAAAACATGTCTTTTTTATATAAGAACCAAAGTGTTTTAAATAAAAACTTATCATGGTTTTTATAAAAACAAAACAAAAAAAGAAGAATAACTTTATATTTTTATGAGACATTATAAGAAAATAAAAGAATGATTGATTTGATAAAAATACATAAAAAATAACAATGAAAAAATAAAAATAAAATATTTTATTCTTAATGGATATTCCTTGTTGAATTTTCTAAAAAAATCAGGATGTTAGATTTATATATAATCATTCATGAAATAATTTTTAATATTACCATAAAAAACTATAATCTTATTTAAAAGTTATGACAAGATAGGAAAATTTTATAAATATTATCTTGATGGTCTTATTTGAAGAAATCTTTAAAAATAATTAATTAGAATAAGAAAATAGAAGGGAATGGGCCAATTTTTTTTTTTTTTTAAAAAAAATAGGCTAGGGGTTGAGTGAAAGGAGAGTTAGAGAAAGGTAGGAGAATCGAAAACACAAAAGGATGAAGAATATAGAGGGCCGACTGGGATAGCAGTAAAAGGAGAGAAAAACCTAGAGGATGAGTAATATCACTCCCTTGTTTATTGCTTTATGATTTCAAGATAAGGGAGAGGGAGAAACCTCAAAGTAAAAGACTTATGGTTTTTACAATTGTAAATTCACAAAAGCTAAATGAGAAGGTTGAAGAAGAATAGGGAATGAAGGGGACACAATTTTAGAATCTTTACTAGAAAAAAAAAATGATGTATATGGATGAAAAAACCCTAATTAAAGGCCGGCCAAATCGAAAGAAAGAAAAGAATATGAAATGAAGTGATGGAATGTATAGATTGTGATCTTGTTAAACATCTAGAAACATGTTTGAGCTGAAATAAAAATTATATTATGTTAATGCCTAGATTTTTGCTTATGTGATTGATGAACAAATGTGATTATAGCATGCTATTGTGAACATACTTGTGATATAAATGATGAATTGCATGTGTAAATTAGAAAAAAAAATAGGCTACAATGTCCACCCACGAGAAAAAACCATGAAAGAAAACTTTGCATGATGAACGCCCTTAAAGAAACAAGATATAAGGTGGAAATGGAACTCTTGCGTAATGTGGATTTGCTATTAATTTGTGTTGATGAATTGGAATAATACAATTAGGAATATGGAATGCATGATTGTTAACAACACTGTTCGGCCATGGAATAATGATTAGGAGAACTTTTAGGAATTGTATATGTTGAGACTTGATTGTGTATTGTTTGATAACCTTTTGATAAACTTGAAGAGATTATGGAATGTATATGGTTACGTAGTGAACTAGAATGTAACAACCCGACTTTTTCATAGCCAAAATCGATGGAATTTTGTTTTTTGTAAGTCATTAGGTTCTTGATACTTTTCACAATATCATTTTGTGAATTTATAAATATATTTCATTTATTAGCAAGGCACAACCCATACAGGGTAAAGTAAATCAACATCCCATAAAAGTGACAATACACATTCTCGCAACGATATTTAGGGTTTATTGTAACAGAATTCATCTCATAGTATAGTGCAATACTCATGGGATTTCATAATAGAACATTCTCATAAAAAAGAATATCACATACATCCATTCACCACATCATGTTTACAAGATCGTACTTTCACATTCGTATTTTGTTACAATTTTCGATACAAGTCTTTACAAAAATATCGAATGACAAATATTCAACTAGTTCGTTCGTTCTTATCAAACACATAACACCTAAAACATACTATTACATAGCACATTTTGAAAGTATGAGAGCTCGTGGAACAAGCTTTCCTACGCACCTTGATTGTGTGATGTCGTTGTTACAAAAACAATATGGATACAAGGATTGTAAATAATCTAAACATAATAATAATAAACAATTAAAAGGATGTTATTGTTACTTTTCGTTATAAACTGAAAATGAGTACATTCTTTCATTTACTTCTCATATGTGTTGTACAATCCTTATTATTTCGCTAAATATATTATTCTCACTCATATGCCCCAACCTCTCCATAGGATTTGTGGGGTCGAAGTTTAATAATTGGTCGGGGTTAATTACTTCACGTTAACCCATTCATCCACCTTGGATGCTTTTAGTTGTAGCTAATCGTAACATCTAATCTCGGTCATTTATCTCGGATGCCATTAACCAAAATGAATCTCAAAATCAAACCCATCATCTCTTACATATACTATTAGCCGAAACTAATTATCATAATCAACTTGGCCATCGATCTAGGATGCCATTAGCCTAAATTAATCATCATATTCAACCCAATCATCCCTTTAGGATGCCATTCACCGAGACTAATCATCAATGCAACCTGGTTGTTCATCTAGGATGTCATTAGCCGAAACTAATCATCAATGTAACCCGACCATCCTCTTAGGATGCTATTAGCCGAAGCGAATCATCAAACGCAACTCGCTCATCCATCTTGGATGCCATTAGCTGAAGCTAATCATCAATCACAACCCGATCATTCATCTCGGATGCTATTAGGCTAATCATTAATCATAACCCAGTCATCCATCTCGGATGCTATTAGCTGAAGTTATTCAATAACTCAATCAACATTTCATAATAGGTTTAACATTCATCAACAACTTAACCAACATTTCCTAATCGATTTAACATTCATTAACAAATCAATCAGCATTCTATAGTCGATTTAACATTCATCGACAACTCAATCAATATTTCATAATCAGTTTAACATTTGTTAACAACTCAATCAACATTCCATAGTCGGTTTAACATTCATCGACAACTCAATCAACATTTCATAATCGTTTTTACATTTGTCAACAACTCAATAACCATTTCATAGTCGGTTTAACATTCATCAACAACCCCAATTCATCAACAACTTGATCAACATTTCATAGTTGGTTTAACATTCTTCACAACGCAATAATATATCATCCCTAAACAAGTCATTTCATAACATTAACATTATACAAAGAAAAAAAAAGGTGGAAACCACCTACCTGCTCCTCCTGTGGGATGTTCTTATTCGGTCGCGAGTCCGATCCCGGTCATACCACCTACCACATCAATGGTCACAAATCTGTATATTTGCATTCGGTAATCACACGGCTCATCACCATACAAATTTCAAGAATACATATGTTCACATTCTAGTGTTCATAGATTACAATCATACAATGCAATCATTTTAATTATTGAACCAGTTCTGATATGTAATCTGCCGCAAAAATTCATCAACGAAACTTGTTCGCGGGTGACGCAGAGTCGTCAGTGAACTGATTCGCTGGGACACAGAATCGTTAGCAAAATTGGTTCGCCGATGACGCACACTCGTCAACGTACTGATTCGCTAGAACACATAATTTAGCAGCAAAATTGGTTCGCTGGTGATGCAAACTCGTCAGCGAACTGATTAGCTGGAACATAAAATCATCAGCAACACTAGTTCGCTAGGGACGCAAACTTGTTAGTGAATTGATTCACTGGAACACAAAATCATTAGCAAAACTGGTTCGCTGGTGACTCTCATTCGGCAGAAATCGCCATCGCATATAGGCCACTACTGACACAGAAATTGTTGACAAGAACTGAGTCACTACCGACTCAGAAATCATCAATACAACACAGTTTTGAAGCTGATGCTGAAATCATCAGAGCATTAGTTTTCGACTAACACATAAATCGTTGATGAAAACTAAGCCGTGATCGACTCAACAATCATCTACGCAACACAGTTGCACAGCTGAAGCTAAAATCTTCAGCGTACGTGGTTTACAGCTAACTCAGAATTCATTGACGTCTTTGGCAAACAAGGTGAAGGACTGACTTTATTAACTTCCTTCAGGATCAATACTAACATGGAATGATTTGAAGAAAAAGTTGGAAAAATTCTTTCCAGCATCACGGGCTGGAACAATTTGTAAATAAATTAGTGGAATTCACCAAAACAATGGGGAAACGTTATATGAATACTGGGAATGTTTTGATCAGTTATGCGCAAGTTGCCCACATCACCAAATTTCTAACCAATTATTGTTGCAATAATTTCATGAAGGATTATTTCCCATGGACTGAAGCATGATAGATGCTATATGTGGTGGTGCACTTGTAGAAAAGACTCTTGTACAAGCAAGGTAAATGAGGTGATGCATTCTAATATTGAGACATAACTTTCAGAACTAACTTCTCTTGTGAGACAAGTAGTGTTGGGACAAGTTAGGCAATCCAAAATGTATGGCATTTATGCAGTCCCAAAACATTCTACTAATATGTGCCCACAGCTTTAAAAAGATACAACCCCTTAAGGTGAATGCGATAAGTGGGTTTGGCAGTAAACTAAGGAAATATGAACCATATTCAAACCATTACACCCCTAGTTGGATAGATCACCCAAACCTTAAATATGGTCAGCCCTCAAACCAGCAACCATTTCGGTCATATGCCAATGGCAATCCAACTTTTCCTCCTCGAACATCAAATTCAGGTATGTATTTAGAAAAAATTGTGAAATTTTTAGCCACTAATATGTAGATGCTCCAACAAGAAACAAGAGCTAGCATTCAGAATTTGGAGACTCAAATTTCACAACTTGCATCGCATGTAAGAAGCATTGAGGCAAATAAAAGGAAGCTGTCATCTTAAGCTGAAATTAATCAAAGAGAAAACGCAAGTGCTATTACTCTTAAAAGTGGAAAGGAAGTACAGACCATGCTGCTAGTCCCAACGCTAGAATCAGTAACAAATATGCTGCTAGTTGCAAACCAGATTCATCAGGAAATATACCACTAGTTGCAACCCCAGATTCAGCAGCTACTATGGTACAGACTACCCAGCTAGCTGCAATGCCAGGATTAGCAACTATTATGGTGCAGGTCATATTGTCAGCTGCAACACTAGATTCAGTAGCTATCAGAAATAACAAGCTGGAAATAGAACAAATAATTTTGGATGCACTACGAACAGAGCCAGATTCAGCAGCTACTGTGGTGCAAACTACCCTGCCAGCTGCAACACCAGAATCAACAGCAAATATGTTGCCATCTTCAACACCAGAATCAACAGCAACCAAGAAGAACAAGCTGGAAATAGAATCAACAATCTTGGATGCACCGAGAACAGAGTTAAGTGGTAAGTCCATCTTTCCTATTAATAAGAATCTGGTTGCACCTCCATTTCCTGGTAGATTAAAAAAGGCAAAGAAGGAAGAGTCAGAACATGATATTTTTTAAACCTTTTGAAATGTTGAAGTTAACATTACACTATTGGATGCGATCAAACAAATTCCATAATATGCAAAATTTCTTAAGGAATTGTGCACCAATAAAAAGAAGTTGAACATTGATAAGAAAATAAGAGTTGGAGAGAACGTGTTTGCAGTCATATAAAGAAAACTGCCTAAAAATACAAAGACCCATGTATGTTCACTATACCATCTGTAATTGGAAATCATAGGGTATAAAGAGTTATACTTGATTTAGGAGCTTTGATCAATGTTATGCCACTTTTAATTTATAAGGTTTTAAATCTAGGACCTTTAAAAGAAACAAAGGTAATAATTCAATTGGTAGATAGGTCTAATTCATACCCAAAAGGTGTTGTTGAGGATGTTTTAATTAGAATAAATGAATTGATTTTTCCTATGAAATTTTATATTATAGATATGGATGATCATTTGCGTTTGATCAATGTGTATAAATGAATTTTATCTTGTGAGTTTGATGGGGAAATAGTAACATTTAACATTTTTTATGCTATGAAATATCCTGATGACTCTGAATCTGTTTTTCATATTGATGTAATTGACCCCATTGTGCAAAATGATTTTGAACAATTGTTTTTGCAAGATGAGTTGAACTTTGTATTATAGCAAAGCAAGACAGATAGGGATGCAAGGCTAGAGAATAATGAAGACATAAAAGAAGCAGTTATGTCTTTGCATTCACTATCTCAAATGCCAAACAGGTTAGTAAACTCTCCTTTGTAACTACCGAATTCTCTTGAAAGGGTTTCACCTTATGTTGAACAAGCTCCAAAGTTGGAATTGAAGTCTTTGCCCAAGCATTTGAAGTATAAGTACTTAGGAGAAAGTGAGACATTATCGGTGATCATTGCAAATGATCTCACGACAACAAGAAAAGAAAAATTGTTGAGAGTTTTAAGAGAATGTAAAACAGCTACCGGATGAACCTTAGCTGATATAAAAGGCATAAATCTTGCAATCTTCATGTATACAATCTTACTAAAAGATGATGTCAAACCCGTGAGAGAGCCTCAACGTAAGCTGAACCCAACCATGAAGGAAGTGGTAATGAAGGAAATTCTGAAGCTACTTGACCAAGGAATCATTTATCTCATATCCGATAGTCAATGGGTTAGTCTAGTACATGTAGTTCCTAAGAAGACAAGTTTGACTCTTGTTCCCAATGAACAAAATAAACTTGTTCCCATAAGAGTTCAGAATGGGTGGAGAATGTGCATAAATTTCAGGAAATTAAATGTTACCACAAGAAAAGATCATTTCGCAATTCTTTTCATTAATGAAATGCTAGAAATACTGGCAGGTAAGTCATTTTTCTATTTCTTAGATGGGTTTTCTAGTTATTATCAAATTGTTATAGCTCGCGAACATTAGGAAAAAACAATTTTCACCTATCCATTTGGGACCTTCACTTACAGACATATGCGTTTTAGATTGTATAATGCTCTTAGTACGTTTTAGAGATGCATGATGAGCATTTTTTATGACTTAATTGGAAATTGCAATGAAATTTTTATGGATGACTTTACTGTTTATGACAATTCTTTCGATTAATGTTTAGATAATTTGACCAAGTTTTGAAACGATGCATTAACACCAACTTGGTTCTAAATTATGAAAAATATCATTTCATGGTCCAATAAGGAATTGTTTTTGGTCATGTAGTTTCAACTAGGGGTATTGAGGTTGATAAGGCCAAGGTTGATTTGATTACAATCTTACTATATCCTACTAATGTTAAGGACATTCGTAATTTTCTTGGCCATGAAGATTTTTATAGGAGGTTGGTTCATCAAAGATTTTAAAAAAACTACACAACCATTGTCAAGGTTATTGCAAAAGGATGTATCATTTGACTTCAAGGAAGATTGTCAAATAACATTTGACAAAATTGAAGACATTGTTCATTTCAACGCCGATTATACAACCACCAAATTAGGATATGCCTTTTGAGATCATATACGATGCTAGTAATTATGTTGTAGGAGTTGTACTTAGCCAATAAAGAAAAAGAAAAGTCATGTCATTTGCTATGCGTGAAGGACACTAAACTTTGCTCAATACAACTATTCAACCACTAAAAAGGAGCTTTTAGCTATTGTATTTGTCGTAGACAAGTTTAGATCATATTTATTAGGATCTAAAGTGATTGTTTTTTCTGATGGATTCTTTTGTTGCAAGAGTTTGATTTGGAAATCAAGGATTGAAGAGGAGCTGAAAATTTTATGGTAGATCATTTGTGTAGAATTGTATGTGAGGAAGAACCATTGCCCATTGTCAAAACATTCCCCGATGAGCAGCTACTGCATCTGCAAGGTAAGGAACCTTGGTTTGCTGATATGGTAAATTTCATAGTTATTGGAATGTTACCTAATGATTTGAATAAGGCAAAGAAAAACAAAATAAAGCTACCAGTATTAATGATTCTAAGGTTATTGTAGGATTTCTCAAATCTAACATTTTCAGTAGGTTTGGAATTCCAAGAGCAATGATAAGTGATTAAGGTCCCTATTTTTGAAACCGAACTGTTGAAGCATTGATGCGAAAATATAGAGTACATCGAGTAGCCACAACTTTCCACCCACAAACCAACGGACAAACTGAGGTTTCAAACCGAGAAATAAAGCACATCTTGGAAAAGATGGTGAACCCCAACCGAAAGGATTGGAGCCTGCATTTAAAGGATGCACTTTGGGCATACTGTATAACATACAAAACTCCAAATAGAATGTCACTATATAGGTTGGTTTTCACTAAGTTATGTCATTTACTAGTGGAAATTGAACATCGTGCCTTCTGGGCAGTGAAACAATGCAATCTTGATGCTAAAAAGGCGGGAGAAGAATGAAAGTTACAGCTACAAGAACTTGAAGAAATTCGATTGGAAGCATATAACAATGCAAGGCTATATAGAGAGCGAACCAAATCTCTTCATGATAAGTTTTTACAGCGCAAACAATTTTTTATTGCGCAGAAAGTATTACTTTTCAACTCTAGATTGAAATTCATGCCTGTAAAATTACGATCAAGATGGATTAGACCATTTGTTGTTTTAAACGTTTTTTCTCATGATGCGAAAATATGGAGTACATCGAGTAGCCATAACTTTCCACCCACAAACCAACCGAGAAATAAAGCACATCTTGGAAAAGATGGTGAACTCTAACCGAAAGGATTGGAGCCTGTATTTAAAGGATGCACTTTGGGCATACTGTATAACATACAAAACTCCAATCAGAATGTCACTGTATAGGTTAGTTTTCACTAAGTTATGTCATTTACTAGTGGAAATTGAACATCGTGCCTTCTGGGTAGTGAAACAATGCAATCTTGATGCTGAAAAGGCGGGAGAAGAATGAAAGTTACAGCTACAAGAACTTGAAGAAATTCGATTGGAAGCATATGACAATGCAAGGCTATATAGAGAGCGAACCAAATCTCTTCATGATAAGTTTTTACAGCGCAAACAATTTTTTGTTGCACATAAAGTATTACTTTTCAACTCTAGATTGAAATTCATGCCTGGAAAATTACGATCAAGATGGATTAGACCATTTGTTGTTTTAAATGTTTTTTCTCATGGTGCTATTGATATCCAAAGCATTTTAACTAAAAAAGTTTTCAAGGTGAATGGCCACAGACTTGAGCCTTTTCGTTGAGAATTTTGAAGACACTACTGAGAAGGAAGTAAAATTGGTTGATCCAATATACAAGGATGCATGACACGTAGAAAACTCTGTCTAGCCAAAGACAATGAAGAAAGACAATTTAGAGAGGCAACCCAGCGTGGAGACATTCCACACAAAAAAAAAAGAAAAAAAAATTGCAATCATGGATGCCAAAATAAGGCAAACCCAATAGGTTATTAGGGCAGTTTTCTTTATTTCTCCATCTCTCTTTACTATGTACATTGAGGACAATGTCCATGCTAAGTATGAGGGACGTAGGGGCTGTCTATAGTGGTAGCACTGTGCTATGTTTTTATCATTCATATTTTGATGAAATAATGCTCTGATTCATGCTCTGTTCTAGCAATTTTTTTGTAAAATGCACCCGTATCTTGATAGCAGGTTAATCTTTGAGGGGCTGTGTTACATCTTTAGCAAAACCAAAATTTGTTATGTTTGGAAATGTTTTGATTGTTAATATCATTAATGAATTTTCAATTGAGTTTATAAAAAAAATCATAACATGATTGAATTGTGACCTTGTTTTTTAAGATTGTTTAGTCAAGCTATGTTCTATGGTTTAAAGTAACTGGATTTAATAGACACAAACCTGTGAGACTTTGAGCTTTATGACCGACACATCTATATCAGTCTCTATTTTCCTTTTATGTGTGATTTTCTTCCATTGGTTTTGTTCCCCTAGAACTTGCTCTGATTCTAATCAAGACCATACTTCTACATGCATACATGAACATGATTAAGATATTTTTTTGTTATGTACCTTATATAGCCTAGCAACCCACCTTTGGATAAATTGTTTCCTTGAAACCTCTTTTGAGTTGATGGACTTTTTCTTTGATTATAAACTCACAATACAAGCCGTAAACAATATAGTGTCTCACCTAAGCTGTAGAACTAATGGAACATCATAAATCATTATATAAGCATGGGAATACATGAAATAAATGTAGGGGTGTTTTGAATTCAGAGACGCTATGTCAGGTGCAGAAGAAAAAAATGAAAAAAAAGGAAAGAAAGGAAAGAAAAAAGATAAAAAGGTCTTGTAAAGGTTTGAAGTTTTAAAAAGGTAAAATATCATCCATTAGTTTGAACCAAAATCTTGTTCTGTTGGACAATAAATTTTCCAATAAAGAAGGACAATGTAGCTTTAATTTTTGCCAAGTTCAAAATGGTTGGAGGGAGTGTTTAATATTCTGTCTTGTTTTGGGGTTATTTTGTTTTGTTGGTTTCAGCGGCTTTTAAGCTACCTTTCCAAAGATCTCCTACCTTGAACCAAGCCACATTACAACCCTTGAAAATACCTTATGATTTGTGAAATGCATGTAATCTAAATGACGGAGAGTGAGATGACTTGCAAGCTTATGGTAGATCATTTCCATTGGAAGGAATTGGAGTAAAACACTAACCTTTTAAACACATGAGAATTGAGCGATTATTCTTGTAGGGCCTACTATTTGGTTGTTTTATTCTGAAATAAAAACGCTTGATAAACAATTTTAAAGTGATTGGAATTTAATTCATGATATGTTATGATGTTTTAAGAATTTAATTGTTGTTCGTTGATGGCATTACATTTTTTACATTGAAAAAGTAAAATTGAAATTTTGTCTGAGGACGTGCAAAAGCTAAGTGTGGGGGGATTTGATTAGTGTAAAATATACATATGTTTTTACTCCTTTTACACTATGCTTTTTAATACATTCTGAGCTTAATTGAGTTTATTGGAAGTTATTTTGAGTTTGGCATGCCTAATAGACTTTGTGAATTAACTGTTAAAGATAAGAAATTCTGCATTTTATGTTTTGGACCTAGCTTTTTGTGATAGGATTTTGTCCAAGTTAGAGTTCTCGAATGAGAATGTGGGGTTAATCTAAGTCGAAGTATACATGTCAAGCTTTTCAGGAAGGTATTATGGGAAAAAATCCGATCTCATTTGGATCTCTAATCAAACCTGCAATCTTGGGCCAGAATTCTACTCGCAGCAAGATTCTCTGCTTTCACACTAGATATTCAAACGGGAATATCTTGAGCTTCAGATATTGAAATCATACAATTTAAAAGCCCAATATTACATTCTTTTTATGCCGAAGTCTAAAGGAAATAAATAAGAAGGTGACTTACCTTACGATTTTAAGTAGTCTTAGGAAAGGTTTTAGTAGTTTCTTTTTCTTTCTATCTGTTCCAGCCGGCCCTCTAGGCTCCTTTTTCTTTCATGTTTTTGGTTTTTCTCTTATTTTTCTAACTCACCTATCACTCAACACTCAAGAAAGTCGGCATGCAAGCTGGTTGGGTTCAGTTTTCTCTTTAAGAAGGAGTGTGTGTTGCAACAATGGTTGCTGTTGATTATGGAGGAGAGGTCTAGGCTCCTTTTTCTTCCATGTTTTAGGTTTTCTCTCATTTTCCTAACTTACCTCTCACTCAATACTCAAGGAGGTTGGTATGCAAGCTAGTTGGGTTTAGTTTTCTCCTTGGGAAGGAGTGTGTGCTATAGCAATAGCTGCTGCCGGTTTCGGGGGAGGGGAAGAGTCATCTCTTTCCCCCCCTTACATTTATATCACTCATAAATGTAATGGGGATGTGGGGGGGGGGGGTTTGTTTACCTTATTCTTATTCCTCTTTTGGTTAATCTAGAACTGATTTCCCCCCTCCCAAATCCTCCCTAGAGTAGGCCAACTTGATCCACTTAATTCTTGCTTAGTATAGGTCGACTTTTTACCTAAATATTTATCGACTTTTACAATAATCATACAAAAATATAAAAAAATTTAGTAATCTTGCAATCACAACAAAAAACTAGCATGCATACTAAAAAAAATATAAACTTACAAAACATATAGGATAAATATTCCTAGCATACAAACTAAACAATTATAGAAATTATACTCAATATCTCTCCACAAACACCAAACTTAAGCTTTAGAGTAGAAAGAATAAGTATAAGAGCAAGTCTAAGAAAAACCAACAATAAATGGAAGTTATTTACTCCTTTTACTCTATATTTTTTAATGTATTTTAAGCTTAATTGAGTTTATTGGAAGTTATTTTTATGAGTTTGGCATGCCTAAGAGACTTTGTGAATTAATTGCTAAAGATAAGAAATTCTGCATTTTATGTTTTGGACCTAACTTCTTGTGACAGGTGTTTTGCCAAGTTAGAGTTCTTGAATGAGAACGTGGGCTTAATCTAAGTCGAAGTATACATGTCAAGCTTTCCAGGAAGGTATTATGAGCAAAACTTTGATCTCATTTGGATCTCTAATCAAACCTGCAAACTCAGGCCAGAATTCTACTTGCGGTAGGATTCATTGCTTTCACACTAGATATTCAAATAAGAATATCTTGAGCTTTTGATATCAAAATCAGGAGATTTAAAAGCCAAAATTCATATATACATCCAAGACTACAACTTTCATTAAGGACTCAAAGTCAGATAAAATCGTTTTCAAGGCCAAACTCTGGACATAATCTGAAGGATGAGATGGGTCTCCTGATCTGATCAGGAAACTAACGGTACCGAGCATTCCATTACGACTGAGAGTCTGGCATAAAAACAGTGGGCCTTAGGACCCAAGAAAGATTCAAATCAAGCCTCTAACATGCAATGATTGAATGAATACAGCTGGGATGATCAGATATTGCAAGAAACCAAGTTAGAAACAAAGTCTAAGTTGCAGCAGAGTTGGAATTATAGTACAGTTGTGATACCAACAGAGTCAGTTTTCAACACAAATTTTAAGAGATTTATCCAACTTTAAGGACCAGATAAAGAAGTAACAAATTAAGTATCATGAAGACTTCTAATTAGCCTAATAGTCCTGAAGAAATTTCGTTGCCAAGTGAGAGGATAAATAGAGTAGAATACAACTGAAATAGGGTTCGACGAACATTCCTTTCTTCTCTGCATTTGTCAATTTTCCAGCAACTATGAAATAAACTCCTGAATTTGGTTCAAGAGGGATACACAACATCTCTATTAGCAAGTTGTGAGAAGTAACGTTATCATTGTAATTCTTTCAGATTCAAGTATTTATTTTTTCTTGTTTAGAATTATGCTATTGATTATTATTCAACCTTATTGAATTGTTTTGACATGTATGGTTTCTAGTTTCTTTCAATTCATAATTGCTGCAACTCTCATCTTGATTTGTTAGGGAAGAATAAATCAAGTTAAATTGTCAAGCTTTTAAATGTTTGATTAGAATAAATGCACAAATTTTATTCCTAGACTACTGTCGACTGAATGAAAATTGCTTTCAATATTACATTTGCTAAATGATAAGAAATTGATTAGAGAGCTTTTTCTAATTAATATACTCTAATCTCATCGATTTTCCTCAACTTTAAAGGATATCAAATTTATTTGTTTGATGTGAAAGAATATTTATTTTACTTCGATGATCAACATAATTATAGGAATGGATGTGTGGACCCTTGAACTGATTTAATGACATATCAATTTATTACTTTTGAAATTATTGTTTCTTGAATTTTTCATTCAAATCCCCCGTTCTTTCTCATTTCAGTATATTGTAGGAAGATTAAACGAAATTTCCCTTGGGTTCAACCTGGTTTTCATGATCATACTACAAAATTATTTTGTTTGTGATAATTAAGTCAGTATTATATTTTAGTGATTTCGACGACCGACCATGATTTCTTTAAAAAATCATGCTAGGTAATAAATCAAGATTTATTAATTTTTATTTAAAATTATAATTCACATAACTTGACATGTCATGCCACACATATCACAAGACTTAAGCTGGTATGAAGAATATGCATTATTATTATTATTCTTTTTCTCATTTGTGTTTACAATAGTCATAACATTCATTTTAAAGAGGTCATCACAAAGACACCCATATCCTATAAACACTCTATTTTTAAAGAGTACTTGACCACAAGTGAAAAAATTTCTTCAAAATCAATTTTTTTTTTTTTTACTGAAACCTTACACAA
>Ga0307511_10002611_pt1 | contig 18784 bp, 17 predicted proteins | sample 13_EM_MG_FD_200266 | JGI IMG/M metagenome (GOLD analysis project Ga0307511, IMG submission 200266) | Populus trichocarpa ectomycorrhiza microbial communities from riparian zone in the Pacific Northwest, United States - 13_EM | ecosystem: Host-associated > Plants > Roots > Unclassified | place... | reverse complement strand
TCAGACTATAGCGATCTCTACATAGCCCTGACGAATATATATATATATATATCTCAAGATTCCTCCGCTCGTAACCTCGTAATCTTACACTCAGTTCTTGCTGGTTATTACCCTTCAACATGTCATTCTTCTCCTCTACCTTATTGTACTAATTTCGCTATCAGTTTCAGAGCAACTTGGCAGGTCCTAGTTCGCCATCAACATCACCTCCTACATACATCTATCATTAAAGATGGGATGATAGAACTCCTCATATGGCTTATGAAGAAGCTCCTAAAGATGATCTGAAATTAGAGCAGCTATATAGGCTTTTGGGGATTTACAAGAAGATATCAGCCCAAGCAATTCTTCCTGAGCTGAACTCAATGTTGTACTGAGTTGTGCCAAGTCTGGCCTAGTTTCCTTTGCAGGATGCCATTCCAAAATTATTGACCTGCCCTTCTTTACAATAAACGATCCCCATACCTACACTTCGGAACGTCACAACACACACTTTGATGTTTGGTCTCGATATTTAAGCTGGCTAGTGGATTAATAATGTACTTGTGAACTGTCAGCCTGAGCTTCTACGCTTTGCGATAGGATCATTCGCATATGGGGTTCCAAGGTGTTTCCCACGCCAGGCTTATAGTGCTGAAATAGTTTGCTGATAAATCGTGTTCATAAGTTGTCTGTTTGTGGAAATCAGTCAGTATTGTGTACGGTGGACTAGGGGCCAAAAGTGACAACATAACCTGTGCGCGCACATAAACCGTAACCACAACCCTATATACCAATACCCTGCGGTAGTCACAGCAACAATGGGAATATGCAAAGCCCTGTTAAGATATGAGCGGAAGAATAGGTTGGTAGAATTTGATTGATTGAATTATCGGTGGTCTTTACCACCATATATATACATGAATATTCCTATACTTTCTGCATACATCATATCCCGGCATTATATGCTTTCTACCATAATATAGGCTTCATGCGGTCCCTGCTTTTATACTTTCACCATAATATAGGCTCTATGCGGTTTCTCGGGTGTGAGCGGTACCATCTCGGGTGTGATCGGTAGAGTGTATTCCTTACAAGCCCAAGCCGCAATCAAATGTTGCAAGCCACGGAAGGTTATTCTAGTAAGATATGGTGGATTAGATGTGGGTGAAGTAGGATCAAGACCCAGAACTTATTCTTTCACCTTAGTCAACTATTTGCATTTACATTGCCAGATATTACCCAAAATCCTATCGCTCCGCCAAACATTCCAGATATTAAAGATGAAGAATGGACGGAAATCTAATGCATAAATCACAAGATGAAAGTATAATATACATCCTGTGTCTTTTGTTTCCATTATTTTGCCCCCATCTTGGTCCAGTGGTGTTTCTCTACCTAGCTCCTCTAGTTGGATTTTTTTTTTATCTAAGCTTCCTTTTACATTTCCACTCTAAATCTCTTACTTTTGCTGTGTCCGGTATCCTTTTGACAGTCTTTGAAAATCCAGGGGAAGGAGTAATTTTCAAGCCGGGTCGTACCCATAACCGCAGTAGGTCTCCAAGGTGAATAGCCTCTAGTTGATAGACTTATTACTTATATTCTTTTAGCTGTCCCGCTTTAAACGTTCCAACCACTGTTCAGCTTTTTCTCCGCCTCTTTCTCATTCAAATGAACAACTCTATCTCTTATACTCTCTCTGGCTTTCTTGACTTGAATTTCTTCTGTGCAGCACGTGAGACTTCATCGCATCCTTCGTAGATTTGTTGTGTCCTGCATCATTGAGATAATTACTGTTTGGGTTCCATTGCTCGCATTGCTGACACCCTCGCTTAATTAATTACATGAGATCACCGCTTGCCTAGACTACATACACGTGATTGATAATGGATCGATAGACAGACATACATAAGTCTTGGGAAAACGCCACACCAAAAGTAGACATCATGCAGAAGATAATAAGAGCTAAGCCCGGCAAATAATTAATTAAAAGAAATTTTTGACCTAAGAGAAAAGCACATAGTCTCTGCTGTAGGCTGGTTAAAACGTCTTGGACAAGCACAATGATCTGAATACAGAAGCAATTTCTAAAACCGCACTAAACTGTATATGGAATGACATATTTTCGGAACCCGATGTGCCGCTTTACTTATCAAGGCAAGGAGCGGCAAGGGCATAGCTTAGAACTCTAGCTGTTTTGGTTATGACAAGTAATCTCTCTACGAGATGCTTAGACTGCTATACCTAACTAGGTAAAGCTCGCTTATAGCCTAATGCACGGTAGCAACCATGACACAGCAGATTCTTTATGGTATGCTTCGGAATAACAGAATGAGAGTGTCTATAGGATAATTATAGTCGCTGGATTCAATTATCATATCGACGTCCCATTTAGATTTGCCCTCAACTCTCTAGGGCGCTCACAATCTCAGCAGCGACTTCAATCCCCCCTCGTTAGATCATTTCGTGTCCAAAGAGTGCATGCTGTATAAATCTACTTATTGTGGTCCCTGCTGATACCAAGATGAATTAGCTGACAGCGGATTAGATCATTTCTTTTCTAAAGGGAATGCAGACCACTCATTGTGAGCAATACGGTACTCCGAGTGAATGAATACAGTGGAATGAAAAATGACGGGGAATGTTCTCAAATACCCCAATTGTTTCTCTTGTAATTTTTTATGTTGCCATCAATGAGGGGAGGTTTGCACACAAGCAGGAGCGGCAGGGAAATTATACCCTCTTTGCTCTTTCTGCCTAGTCCGAGGGGAGGTGATAGTACCACATGTGGAAGGAGACTGTATTATGTACGGACTTGGCTAAAGTTCCGGAGATGTCATGTCTCCGTACCTAGAATATCACCGAACATCATTATGCTCAGTCATCTCTCATTCTCTCATCCTCAGTAGCAGTCCCTCTGTGATTTTCTGAAGACCAAAATGATAGGAAAATGTGCTATTTTAGTACAGTTTCTGCGATTATAGAAATCTATAGGCTCTACCTGTTCAAAACTTTGACCTGGCTGCAAAAATCAGAGAAACGACTGTCTAGTTTAATCTTAAATCTACACGTTTTCCATGTAATATTTGCCAAACTTGGTTTTTAACATTTTTCGCACTACGGCCACTTTTCGTATGATTTTGTATTTTTACCAAAACTTATGCCCACTCTCTGTAGTTACTTACCCACATAGTAGACAGGAGAAGAGGAAAGGGTACGGGATAGGCCTAGGGAAGGTCGCAACAGGGAAGTAGTAGGGCTTAGGGGAGGACTGACCCATGCACCCAGAGGCAGAAAGCTACTGATACTCTCCGACTCGCAGGCAGCTATCGCAGTGACGAAACTAGCAGGGAAAACAGGGAAGGCTAGAACCGACCACCTCCGCTGGGTAGTCAAGGAAATTGGAAGAAGGAAGGAACTCTGGGAAGGGGCAGTATCCTTAGGTTGGGTAAAAGCACAAATGGGGATATACGGAAGCGAGAAGGCAGACGAACTGGCGAAGGAAGGAGCAGAGAAAACCCAAACAAGACCTAGATCACGGAGGGGGGGTTGAAACAGGCCTGGGTTAAGATGAGGAAAGCAGAAAGATGCGTGAAAGGAACAGAGTTGGGGAGGGTACTAAGATGGAACCGGAAAGGCATTATATAATTATACCCAACGCCGAACCGGGAAGGGAAGACTAGGGTGGTGGAGATACACTTTGGACCCATGGGAAGATCCAACTTGCGCAAAGTGCCATGAACTGGAAATTCGCCGACATGTCGCGCTGGTATGTACCTCCGGGGAATGGATAAGCAGGAGATGGAGCTCTTGGGAGCAGGCGGACGACAAGAAGGTGTGGGTGAGGAAAGAGAAGGATGGGGACAAAGAGGTTGTGATAGACCTGGTAGAGGATTTCTTTACCAAGTTGAGCCTTTGAGTCCCAGGCCCTTTTACATAGGATGATGCGAGTATTTACACGGGTTTCCTTTGTTATTTCTTAGGATTGGAAGGCTGGACGTTTATGTAGCCCGTTACTCCGTGAGGTGTCAAATCCTTTTAAGGAAGAGGCGACGGAGTCGCCGCATGACACTTAGGTCGAATCGGCGTATAGACTTTAAAAAATAAAATAAAAAACCCACATAGTAGAGGTAGCAAATGTGTTAGTAATCATAGTCAATTTGCATCTTACTCTCCTCTACCTGTCTTTCCAAGTCCTGCCTAAAAACAACTTCTAACACATGAGTGCCTCCCCTACCCTCAGACCCCGGTCCATTTGGGGCCCTAAATCTTCGCCATGACCATGTAGTTGTGCTAAACTCTTCTGGCAACTCAAACTCGTGTTTTGTTTGCGTAATTATATACTGCTCCTGAATTGGCCCACCCATTTCCCGCATGAGCTCTTCACTGACTAAGCCCCGGTGGAACGAGCTGTGCCTAAACTTGACAAAGATGGTGCGAGTGCCAGGTTTGACATGCACACGAGGGAACAGGTGGCCAGTGGTAAATGATTCAAAGTAGAGGGAGAGGCGCCCCGGAGAATTATGTCGTGCCACCCGGATTGTGAGAACTGGCGTATGTGAGACGAGGGCCTGCGGTTCGCAAGTGGCACCATTCGCGGCATTGTGGGGGGGGAGTACTGACCAGGCTGGCCGAGGGCGATTTGCGAGGTGATTTGAGCTATTGGCGCCGCTCATGATTACCCACACTTGCTGAAGTATTTTCCGTTAGCTGGGGTAAGGTTCTACAAAGTGTATTGACTAAGTTTTAGTAGAGTCTGTTGACAAATCTGTAACCATATAGTAGGAGGTAACAAGAGTATGGCGGGAATACACCCTCTTTAAGGGGGTGATTTATTTGTTCAACTTGGCTATAGTAGGCCATATCTCTATTATATGTCAAACCCGCCTAAGAAAGGAGCAGACACTTTTAACGGATGGCCACATTTAACCCTTTTGGTTAGACATCTCATGTCATCCGTTCTTCCAAGAATATCCGCCAATGTAAGAAAATACTTCACAGAAAGAGAAATTGATAGTTGGCGCACTGCCTCACTATCAACCACCCAGCTTTTACTTATGTAGCGCCCTCCCCTCCGGTTAATATCACAACAAAATGCTGGACTTTTGACGCTAGAAAATGTTACTTGTAAGAAATAAGTGTGCTTCACTATGAAATCAAGCCCGTTGGCTGAGTGGGGAGACGACAAGTTCAATGATGATAGTGATAATGTCTAACTAAGGGGGGGGGGGTTTCAGATTTGGATCTTGTGGTACTTAGTCACTGTTAGCCACCGTGTAGTTGAATTTAACTTTAGGGAATTACTTCTCAAAGGTCAACCGAGAATTATTGCTTATTGTTCGAAAATACTCTTCAAAATTGGTACGAGCGGAACTCGAACACAGCTTTTGAGCCCCCTACCGTCCAATTCCACCAAAAGCTCACTGAGTCCTACCTAGATCGTTTTGTTGCATTGCCCCGTCGGATGCAGTATGTATGTATGGATTAGGGTCGTTAATTGAGGGTAACTAGGGTAGTGTTAGCGCTTAGCGCTAGGATTTCCTTTCTTTTGTAAGTGGGTTATGGGGTTCCTGTTGTATTTTTTTTTACCATCACCATGTCAATCATTCATACGTCAAGCAATGTAGCATGCTCGCTCGCAAGTACGTTCTAGATAGGTTCTGGTCGCGCTCCTTATTGACACCCTTATATCCTTCTGTAATATACAGAAAGTATCCGGGATGCACAAGAAAGATATACCGGCTATTCTGCATATGGCTAGTGGTGCCTGGAGGAGTGTCTCCGTTGCCGGTTATACCAGCTATATGTGGAATAGCCGCGCCAAGCTATTCGTTTGCATCTGGGGCTTGGCAAGAACCGGACTAAGTACCGGTAAAGCTTAGCGATTAAGCGAGGCACGATCGCGATTTCTACAAAACCTAGATAGCCCCGCCACCACGACGTGTCCAGTTCCCGACTACCCCCCTCTGCAATGCCTGCACATATTAATAGGCCTGTCCATGCGGAGAGCCAATTCGCTGGCCACCCACGGCATCAGTCCAGCTTACCACCGCCTTCACCCACCCATACCACTAGACACAATGACACGCGCCCTTGGAAGGCGACGGGGGAACCCAGGACCGCTCCTGCCTCGCTTGCGACATACTCCACGCCTGTCAAACGCAAAGCCTCCAGCATCATCCTGTCAACCGACTCAGGTTCTAATTCGAAACGACTGCGTACCACCAGCACCATCACACCCATTTTGCGCGAGGAGTTTAGCATTTTTCAAGACGTCAATTTTTTGCAGCATTTCGTCCTTAACAACACGTGCAACATGGATGATCTGATGGCGCGAAATGCTCTGGACGCAATCCGGCTTGACAGGATTGACTTTGGCATAAGCTACGATCCTGCCACGGGTGACTATACATGTACACCTAACGGATATAGCGATATACACTTCCCTCCTTGGTTTTGTTCACTGGCGAATGCCATCGCCGAATACTCTCAGCCAGGGCTTTCGCTAACTCGCAAGTGGGTCACGCACAGCAAGCATGCATTACCTGGTAAGCGCAATAATTCTGTGCGTCCTGACTTTGTCCTAGCTTTTGCCTCCAACGATCCAACGAAAGATTCTACTCAATTGCAAGCTCCTCCGCTTGATTCACCTCCCACCAGAACCCCCCCAATGGTAGCCCAATCTCCCGGCATAGGCAATGGGGTTCCCGATCCCACCCCTCCCCCTTGGGACTCCGTCCTCATTGTCGGAGAACATGAATCATCTGGTTCCACCATCGATCGCCGCATTTCGAAACTCGCGACTTATGCCGAACAAGTATTCATTGCACAGCCCTTTCGCATGGGGGTGTTTGCAATACTCACCTCGAAAAAAAGCACCAATGTTAGCTTTTGGTGGTTCGATCGCGCCGGCGCTGTGGGGTCAGAGGAGCTTGAGTACGGATCGTCCCAGGCGCACTTACTTACCCTGGTCCGTGCTTTACATGCATTGCACAGCATGCCATCAGTTCCCCTTGGATTTCACGCAACCGGTATTTTGTGGAACCCTCAAATGCCATTTCCGACTAATGAGCAGTCTAAAATTGTCTGCTGTCTGGATATCTTGGATATCCCATTGGATCAGAGCCCATTTGTTGCAACAGGGATAGTTGGCCGTGGTACAAGGGTCTGGCAGAGTATAGTATCCCATGCTGGGACTAGTACTGCAGTCGCTGTCAAATACAGCTGGCGAAGCACTGGTCGCGTTCCAGAGGGGGAACTGTACAACCTAGCGTACTCACGGGGTGCAGTAGGTCTTGCTAAGTTGATCGACTTTGAATCCTACGAGGACATCCAAGGTGGGCTCCGGCGGAATTACATCCCTAGCTCAAACCCACAAATCTACAAAACGCACATGGACAGTCATAACCGCATATTCAACCGCCTTATTTTTGGAACAACAGGTGCTACCCTGCGGGATGCAGCCCTTGCACCGCTAGATATTGCCCGCGCATTGCTTGCAGCACTTATAGGGCATGCATCACTATTTTTCGAAGCCCATATCCTCCACAGAGACCTCTCACCGAGCAATATCCTCTTCTGCCATGACCCTATTTCGATTTCATCGCCCACGAAGACATGTCCAGAGGGAACCAAGTTGTATGGTTGCATCATTGACCTCGACTATGCCATTGACATAATTGATTATCGAACTTCGGGTGCTGCGGATCGCACGGGGACTTATCCGTACATCGCAATTGACATCCTTAGTGGCAAACCGCACCGGTACAGACATGATGTGGAGAGCTTATTTTACGTCCTCTTATGGGTATGCTGTTACCCTTGTGGCGACTCGAAGGCGGCAGATGGCAAGCTTAGCAGTGCAAGACAGGGATCGAAATCACGGTCGTCGACAAGGCAAGAATCATACCGTCCAGCGCCGAACTCGAGACCCGCAGAGATATGGCCCACTGGTGACCCGCTCCGGATTTGGTACACCGCAGACATGGAAACAGTTGCGGCTCACAAGATCAGCAATGTCATCACACGCTTGTCGGAGTTTGAGTCATTATTTGAGCACTTCCGGGAAGGTTTTGAGGCGTTTGAGGGGACGGCTCAACGCTTGAGAGAGGCACTTTGGGGAGTCGATGGCACACCAGTGGTTCAACTGGCACAGGAGAGGCGCTCTCCTGATGAAGCCGTGAGGGGGCCTCGAGAAGAGGCTGGGGAATCTGGGGTTGGATATTCGGAGCGGAGAGAACAGTGGGTACGGGATACGGAACCACAGGGTACTGCCTGCAAGGAGAAACAGACTCCCAAACCCAAACGGAGGGGCAAAGGATACAGTGATCACGGCAGCAAAAAACAACTTCTGGTGGAGGCAAGCGAGCTTCGACCGGGAGTCAGTGACTGGGAAGGGTACCTGGAGGTCCGCACCATATTAGAAGAATTAGTCCAAGACTTGCAGGAGGAGTGGGATACAGAGAACATGGATGACGACAAGGGGACCACTAGTGAGGACAGAAGAACGGTGGGGGTGCAGAGATAGAAGTGTAGGAAGGCGGCCAAACAGCAGGCGCCTGGATATGGCTTTAGTCAGGGGCTTCATCTACACCCATCGTTCGCTTCCCTGCAAAAATTCCAAACATACATATACTCTCTTGGGATATCACTGCGGACAGGTAACATTGTTGGAACAATCTGATGGTCGACACATGGGATGATCACTGCATAAGCGAGACCTGGAGGCTGAAAGGTGAGGATGGTTGGATAAATTCATTATCTCGGGTTGATTATGTCCCGTGGGACAAGGGTATTTAGGGCGGGGCAATTTCCTTATGCTCATCAAGAAAGTCTTCCGTAGTATACAAATATACTTCTTTATACCTCGCGAACGAGTGACCGGTGTAGACGATTTCTACATTTTTTGGGGTAGCAACACATCGCCGATCGCGCGCCGTTCTACTACAAATATCCATCAAGCTTGCGAACAAGCTCGATTTATTCCGACATCTCTATTAACGAGCAACCGAGCCCCCCTATAATCAGACCAGATATCCAAGCTTGCGATTCAGCTTGATTGAATGTGACTGATACCGGTACCAACGCTCTGACACACCGATACCGACACCGATACCGATACAGACATATATTCTCCACCTTGCGACCAAGCTTAACAGACCTTTCGATTACACATATCATTAATTCAGCTATAGCGATGGGCGGGGGTAACGCAAATCTCACAGAAATGGAATGGCATGAACGATATGCACATCTTCCTTTCCCGGCATTCTCCAAGATATCCGAAGCACCAGTACACCTCCGTCATTCCAAGCTCCAATATAATACTGCGTGAAGACAAAAAGTCACCTTCACCCAGACCAGATATTCGAACATCTATGGTTGGATATCTTGTGCACTCTACCCTGCGCGTCTTTTTCCTACTACAGATATTAGAGGCAACTAATATATGATTACACTGGTAGATGTGCCAGAAGCACTACAGGAGATGATCCTCAAGTTTGAGAGTAGGACGGGATGTCATATAGAGAACCTATGGACCAACTGGGGCGCACAAGTTTCTTCTATGCCTGGAACAAAAAGATATTGTCTCTCACTACATTAAGACCAATGCTGTAGCCGAGCAAAGTACACAATCGATATTGAGGATGGTCTATGTTAACCTCTACTCATGTCCACCCCTCTGGAGCAATGCTATGTACTATGGTACATTGATGAAGAACCAACTTCCTCATAAATGTCTTGAAGGAAAAGCCCACTCGAGGTAGCCGTACCTCAGACCAAAAAATCAAAAGAATGCTCTCGTTTTCCGTCCCTTTGGTCAACTGGTGTATTGCTCAGACCTAGCAATAAAGGCCAGGATGGTAGGCTTCACAACTACATGGGGGTCATATATGGTAATACTCCTCAATCGGCGTCTAGCAAGAACCAAAAATCCCACTCCTAGGCAACCTATATTATCAATACCGGTACAGGTTCCGATATACACCTCACCAGCCCCGTCTAGCAGCACAGTCAGCTAAACTGAACAGATTCGACCTCAGAAACAAACTCGACTTCCGGACACTACCAACTATCACATCTGCCATGCCAGGGACCTTCCCTGAGTCCACTGAGAAGGTAGTATCATCTCCGCCACCACCTCCGCCGCAATTAACCCTCCAAAGCAGCATACAGTGAAACCACAACCATCCGAATCATTTTGGAGAGCATTTGCCGATACCTGACCAGAAGCCCTCAGAGTCATGCGAGATGAACGAGAAGCAAGTAACCAACTTAGGTCAATGCAACTCACCCACCAGCCAACCAATCCCACTGCCAGAGGCAGCACCGACCAGCCGGCCAATTAGATCAACAGCCGGAAAACCTCCTCTTCACCCCTCAGATGACAAATACACGCAAGGAGGGTCCCGAGCCACTCCCGTAGTCCCGGGGAAGTCACACCTCACTATCAGGAACCTTTGGCATCTATTGAAGCGGGGAATGAAGCTAGTCGGAGGGAACTTTCAACGGTGGAAAGACACGACATATATGAATTGGTGGCTTGGGTTATATTAGCGATGCAGAATAAGACAAAGAGATTGAGCGGATTTTTAGATATGCGGGTTTAAGCTTGTGGTTAGGGACGAGGGTCATGGGATTGAAGATTAGGACGTACATATAATGAATCGTGATATAGATCAGGAGGGCGTCGTCCCATTACATAGGAGGGCGTGTTGGAACAAAGTAATGGTCGACACATGGCATAATGACTTGTATAACCGAGACCTGAAGGCTGAAAGGTGAGGATGGTTGAATAAAGTCATTATCTCGGGTTAACTATGTTTCGTGGGACAAGGGTATTTAAGGCAGGGTAATTTCCTTATGTTCATCATCAAGCAAGTCTTCCGTAGTATACGAATATACTTCATTATACGCGTGAACGAGTGACCGGTGTAGACCGATTTCTACAAACATAACATAGCAGAAGTTGCATATTACATGATTATGACTTGCTTCATATTTATTATCTGAGATTTATTATCTGAGATTTATTATTCAACTGGAATTTGTGATTTACTGGACTCGCGGAGAAAACTATAGATTTAGGTAGCTACCGTATACATACTCCGCCCATCCTAACAGGTGGCGACGACAACTTCTTGCCAGTTTTGTATTTCGAATATGTATGCTCAGGAACTAGGTGACAGGCTTCCGCTGCCCCCACGACTCTCTAGTTGGACATTTTCCAGTACAAAATATGATAGATTTTACTCGTGGTGGATTTAGGATGTCGCTTCGGTTTGTACCAATGTGAGGTTTGTACTCAACACAAGCCCGGTCAATCTCCTGCTATGCTGGTATCTCACCTTTTAAGTTTACCATTGGCAGCTTAAGGATGTACGTCCACCGCAGGATGAACCCACTCCTATAGGTGTACCTTCTTAGGCCATGGTGTGAAACATAGTGGTGAGTATACCCAATACTGAATACCACTAAATTTCCTGATAATGGGTCTATGATCACTAGGAGGCATTTACCTATCTGAGTCAAAATTCCTAATGAGGGGCACCTACCTCTACACAGCGAGTGTGCTCATGGGATTCACCAAATCTTCTTTATTTATGCTATAGCCCGTTTCCAAGTGGCTCGCCATGGTATCTTTACCGGGAGAACTGGGTTAATAGAAAAAAAACTACTAATTTATGTTTCCCTCAACCCCCACCCCAAGCTAGGTTAGACAGTTCCTAAACAAAAGCTCCTCTGCTCTCCCGACCCCCGTGGTACAAAATGCATGTTCTCCCGACCATTAAGTCGCTGGGTGAAAAGGGGCATCGCCAACTCACTGGGTTTTATCTCGAGTTTTTGGCTAGTGCCTTCTGGTGGGTGTCGTACAAAATTATGCTTAAGAAGGAAGGCAGAGTACCGCATATCGACATATTGAGCAACCACAACAAATCAACATCATCGGAGACAGTATGTTTGATGTAGATAGTAAACTTGCGGTATCTCAGGAGTGAATTCTGCAATACGAAATCAATTCTGCAATGAGGTTCATCCATTTATTATGCTTAAATCTATTCACATATTGTGTTCAGGGAGCACCACCAAGGCGAGTTCGAATATCCTATATCCTATATCAGCGTCTGGTGCCAATACTCCATGGCATCCACGGAAGGCTACCTTTGAAGATAGACCATCCAAAGCGAGAGGGCCTATACGAAGTGTAAAACGAAGTTAATAATGTCAAAGTGTTCATGTGTCTAACGCCCTCTGGGCTGGAAACCTGTAGCAAATGTTCACCAGCCAATAGGGGTGATACAGATGCATTGGAGTACAGCTTGGTTGTTGAAACTGTTCGCTCATTGAGGCAGTTCGGTTGCACAGCTCACAGCGCGCTATCCAATAAGGGTAGGTACATGCTAAGCCCGCTAACTCTGTCAGCCCGGTCTTGGCTATGCCAAAACTCAGTTCCAGGAAAAAATGGCGCTAGCCCCAAAGTTGATCAGTCCTGAGATGAGCGGTATTTCGAGTGACTTTAGGCCTAAATTAAGGGATCAATCAGCCCTCAGACACGCCTCGTCCGGTATACCAAGGGAGAAATATATGGTGACAGGTGAGAACCTCCGCACTTTGTCCGGTCCGGTATTGTATGGCCGTCGGGGAAATTTGGGTTACGAAATCTTGAAGCCACTGAGTCTGTCAGGTATAGCAAGGATCCATTTTAGCGAGATCCGTTATCGCAAGGGTAGACTGTATAAGACAAGCTAGATATGCGACGGAAACGTGCACTTACAATGTCTTACCAATGGGCGAGGTTTTGGACCCCTGTAGGAATGGTTACAACAGTAACCACCACGAGCCACTGTACTGGTAATGCACCTGCAGGGTTCATGCTTAAGACAACCATGGGTAAAAAGATATCAATAAGTACAACATCTTTTGGGCAATCGTCAATAACAAATCCCTTAATAGGGTTAGACCCTTCATTTGACAAGATATTCCCCTATTCAGGTGGCAATCATCTCGAAAGAAATATGTGCCACCATACGAAAGGAATACTCTGAAGGAATCATCAGTATAATGTCACAATTTACAACTGCCACAAGGATACTGATATACTGCCTATCAGTATTCGTAGTCTGGTAGGGGGCAGCCGCCATGGTATATATAGTCCCTAGACATAAGTCTTGGTAAAACACCGAAAACAAACCAAAAGCGCCCTTCGTAGCTTCGTAGACACCTGCATAATTACACTCGCCCTAGATATGAGGTGCCTCAGTCCAGATTCTCAGGCCTATAGAAGTTCTTTGGCTGCCCTGGAGATTTTTTGAAGTCCCCCGGAAGCTGAAGAGTTGTGAAAATATTCACCATACAGGTTAGTGCAATTTTTTTTGGCGATTTTCAAAATGGCTTCAGTTCCACAGATCACTGTACATCTCCGAGACTTTGAACCAGGCAGCAAAAATCAGAGCAGAGACTATGTGCCTTTCTATTAAACATACAATTTTCTTTTGGTACTTACTTTCCGTGCTCGGTTTTTAACATTTTTCGCACGATGCCCACTTTTGGTGTGACTTATGTCTAGGGAATGTATGTTGTTGCACGTTTGTTGTTGCACGTTGATGATTACCAAGTGGAGATAGAAACAAGAGATATTCATGGAACTCCAAAACCTCCTTCAACTTTTGCACACGGGGTCAAAGTGCTGCTACATGGGTGAAGAGTTGTTATTCTTACAGGGGTCCAAAACGTAGGATACCTGAGAGAAGCTCTATGGTTCAATAAGGCACGGCACAAAGAAGAATCTCGTCACATCCCGTAATGATCAATATAATAGCATATCACAGTGAATAACATGTCCATACTTCAAATAGTGCAGAATCAGGGTAATGATATCTCCAATAACTCCCCCAATATTGCCAAACATCAATACAAGTCCCAGAAACACCCAGACCCACACACTCTCGAATTGTGAGCACTCAGTGCGCAACACCGCTTACAGAAAAAAAGGAATATCCGATGCCTTCACCTCCTGTCACCCATTTCTCTCCATTTTCCTCCATTTTCTGCACGACTATCGCCAAATCGCCCTCCTATGACCGCGCTTATAACCCCTGTCATTGCCCTACCACAGCTTGTAGTCGCACCCCCATTCATCACCGCTGGTCACTTCTGTCTCGCTACGGGCCAGCGTAGCGATGCAATCACTGAATGCCGTGATGATCCTATCGTATATCTAGAACCATCACAAGCTGGGAAATTAAGTTGAATCTTTCTTGTCAATCCCTTCACCACCAAATCCTCCAACTCATGGGAATCCATTGGTTTGTAGAATATAATCTCGCGAAGTCCCCGCGCAAGCGTTTTGATGGGAGTTAACGTCTCAAGGAAGTTATCCAATACCCGCTCCTCAAAAACTCTTTTAACGTCCTCCTTCTTCTTGGACGCAAGCGATGGATTCGACAAGCACTGCACCCATGGATTCAAATTGTTGTAGGGTCCAAGGACGCATAAGCAAATAAGCATATAATAAAGGTCTCCAAGTCGTGTCTCCAGGTAGGGCATGTAGGGGTACCAGGGTCTTGCAGAAGCTCAAGGACCATGAAGGGAGCAGTACCAGTGATACGCGGTGACTGGGCTTGTACATCGGAGAGCCGATGTGCATAATCGAGGTCAATCAAGGTGCCACATGTTCTCATGATATCGTAAACCGATATATCGCGATGCAATATCCCGGCTTTCTCATATAGTTAGTGATCGATGGCCTATTCAAACGAGTAAGTTAGTGTACCAGTCGTGGGATGGAGAGACATACTAGTAGTGGAATAGTGTCATACGCGCATCCGATAGCATCACGCAACGTTTCGGCAAGTTCCCGAGGTTGGATCTCACTACTTTCGAACAACCATAAAACTGCGAGTTCGAGATTGCACCGCATCCGAATCCTTGATCCTATTGGTCTTGGAAGGGCGACCGGATTCAAGTTGACCCCCCAATGAGCTTATTTTCGGTATGGAGCCGGTATTAACGTCTTTTGCTTTTGATACCGAAGCTCTTCCACGCCCTCATCCTAGTGTATTTTCGGCATGAGAACTACACCACTCTTTCAACGACCCTTGCTCTTTCAATAGATGTGGTAATTGGAGGCTCCATATCCTCCGGTAGGATCTTCCAGTCGACAGTGGTTGCTTTTTTATAGTTCAAGCGTTGGCAAATCATATTCTCCCCCCCCCCTATTCCTACTTCCACATTGAACCCTCTAACTCGTTCTGCAGCAACGGATTTAACTCATCCTACTTCTGATTGCAATCAGAGCTCATGGAAGACGATTTTTATTTGTAGGTGATGCGCGACCAGCACGGGGAGCACGAGGGAATCGATTCCGGATAAGACATAAATAGGGGGGATTCCAGTTTTCTTCCACTGGTGATGAGTGCTTGAGTAATGGAGTAAGTGTTAGCGATCGGATCAACTCTACTGGCAATGGGCGGGGTTTACCTGAACCTACTCTACCTTTCTGCTTATTTTGGATCCCAGTCAACCCCTTACTCAACCTTTCGATTCTTGCTGCCGCACCATGAGGTAAATTGTAGCCACTGTAAAGCTTATCCTAGGCCGGCGACCTAATTGCGACAAATGGCATTGATGTGCTGGGCATTAAGGAAAACCCCGCTTTGTTGGCATCGAGGAATTTCGACACATCTGCTGGGCTCCATCGCGTTGGGATAATCGGGGATGACCACTCTGTGGCCATCATCCTCTCTGTTGGACATTGTAACTCTTGGGGCTTGAATTTATCAACTGGTGGATATTGTGGAGTTGATCCTGGAAGGAGTAGTTTATTGGGATGAAAACAAACAGGGCAACGATGCGTAACAAGTCAGGCTGCAACCCACCAGACTATAATCTACCCGCTACCAGACTAGGATCTACCTAGGACGAATCTTGGCACAATCACTGTATACCAATCCCAACTCATCTCGCAACAAGAACACCGGGCTCGTAATAAATCTTCAATCAATTACAGATCGGAAGCCCTGGTTCGAGTCACAGCTATCCCGCCAAGTTATTTATTTCCTTTGCGATACACAAGCAGCGACGAGCATAGAAGCCACTTGCAAACACCCGTACCTGAAAGGACAGACACCAAAGCCGAAACCAAAAATACTCTATCGTGACCAGACTAGTTTGAGTGGATAGGGTATCTGGGTAGAAGAGAAATACTTAAGATCATTCCCACTCAAGTACCCATAGAATTGGAGTTGAGTACTGTGATCATACTTTAGTTAGCTCAAGTAATTACGCGACAAAAAGAGTCTTGGCACGAGATCAATGTGTTGAGATATACCCTTGGCCGACCAATACCGGAGAAGCGACCACTGTCTAAGACATGCAGCTTCACCTACCTCCTGAGCCTTTCGGCAGCCCCCAATACCCCAACCTTGACACAATAATGGACGCAACGTAGACTAGTCGGATCACCAGGTTCGGATAACACTATTAATACCTTTGGATGACAAGCATGCCAAAATATACAGAACAGCAGTGACAGGAAGAAATCAAGCATGCAAAACGAGAGCCAGATGTACCCTACGTATTGCCCACCTATATGGAGTAGACCGCCAGACATTACGTCGGGGTGCTGGAACGCAGCAGGAGCGGCCTACAGCACATCGGGATCAGCACTTGTTCTCTCAAAGTGATGAGACGGCAATCGCAGGCTATGCTAGTATCACGGCGGATGCCGGATTTCCGCTTGGTCCTGAGCTTTTACGGCAAATTGCGCAAGGGACTGTTAATGAGAGGTAGATACCCCAGCAAGGCCACTTACGCTCTTCCGGCAACCCTTCCACCTCTAACAACCTCCCTTCTACCTCTGATAACCTCCTTAGCCCCATCAACTCCTCTATTCATGTGGTTGGTATAGGTGGATAGATACCTTGGTCGCAACCCCGGCTTCAAAAGGTCTATGTTCGCTATCAGGAGAGGGCAAGGGTAGTAGCAACCAATGATATAGAACTACAGGCTGATTTCTTGCGAAAGTTGGCAAATCTAATACGGCGGAAGAAGATAGCTCAGGATGATATCTGGGATTGGGATCACAATGCGGAGAAATAGTAGGCGGACGATGGCTATTGTACGAGTTGGGGGTAAGAGTACAACCATGACTGAGGGGCCTCGAGAGTTTTGCAGTGTATTGGAGACAGTCAGTGCTGGAGGAGAGATATACAGTCATCGAGAGGGGGGGGGGTAAAGTATGAAGCAAGGTTTTCAGTATTTTTATGTGGGTATATGGATGGTGAGCTTGGTCTTGAATATATAAGGCAGCATTCGGAGCCTTATACTCGTTGGGGGTGTTGGGGTGCTTGTGAGCATGATGGGGATCCACCACCACGAGTCTAATTGTGGATGGCCATTCCTCCCATGTATTGATCGCTCTTTCCTACCCTCTCAGCCACCAGCTCCTGCTATGTCAATTGGAAGCGCTATTTCAGCCTCAGCTGCAGGCGCTGTCTTAGATACCCTTGTAGAGAAGGCGCAGCAGAATGACGATGATGAGCTTAAGGGCATGGTATATGAGCTAATTGATTTTATAGCAGAAAAGGTGACTAAGTATAGGGATAATGCTCCTCATGCGGAAACTCTGAATAAGCTCCTCGGGATGGAAAAATAGGCAAGAAAGGTATCTAGCCATGTTGGAGAAGGCCATGTACTAATCTACCAATATGTTAATGGAGGGATTCAGAAGGTTGCAGATACAGAGACATCAAAAGTTGAGAGATGGCGGGCTGCAGAAGAGAGGAAAAGAAATGCAGGAGAGAAGAAGGTTGTGAAAGAGGCTCTGGAAAAACAGTGGAAGAGTGATTTGAAGAGATACCAAGAAGTCCAGATACCAGCATGGCAAGCAGAGTGTGCCGAGATTAATTGAGCTTGGGCTGCTTTGAAGGCTACTAGGGGATCAAAGGCTACTGGGACAGCAAAGGCCACTGTGGGGTCAAAGGGCATTAGAAAAAACCCTACCTACCCTCCTGGACCGAAGCGACCTCTCAAACCCAAAGAGGGGCTATAGCAGGTAGTAATCCCACTATAGTGGCAGAGCATGTGTTGGATGAGGGGACCGATAACGAGACTGAAGAGGGGGATGAGGAGAGTGTCGATGAGGAAGATTTGATGGATTCAATGCGAGCCCGTTCCTATTGCTTATTTTGCGGAGGTTAGTACTCTTGTCTATTGGCCTGCCGTTTGCCTCTTTGGCAACCTTTATTCTGTACGTTTACCTGACATATATATAGATGCATGGTTGAACCCTCCTGGTATTTATGAGCATATTAGCTACGTATTCAGTAGGGGAGAGTAGGGGGGGGGGGGTTAGGCCGGTCCTGAGCTACCTCTTCACCCATCTCCCTCAGTTCATTTGCGAGGGATTCTATGTGAGCAACCATGAGCTGATCGACTGACCAGGCTTCTTTCGAGCTTTTCCACAAGTCTCTTCAACTTTCAAAGATATTTGCCACGTCTGTTGAAGCGTATTTCTCAGCCAGGATCTCCCAAGCATCGATCCCCGTCTCTGCATCGGAGAGTAAAAGCGTTGGTTCACGTTCACACTGGAGGTGAATAATGGTGGTTATGGAGGAGGGCGTACTCACCGGGGTGGGGGAGGGTTATTAGGTAACGTATTTGACGGGGATCCGGCGCACTTCCGGGATGCATGTATTTAATTGTTAAAAAAATCGAATTATAATGCAAATAGGCTCAAATTAAAACCAGAGTTTCATTATATACATAGAAGCCATCTGCAAGTCCCACCCTAGGGTGAGCATTG
>Ga0307511_10002610_pt1 | contig 18784 bp, 15 predicted proteins | sample 13_EM_MG_FD_200266 | JGI IMG/M metagenome (GOLD analysis project Ga0307511, IMG submission 200266) | Populus trichocarpa ectomycorrhiza microbial communities from riparian zone in the Pacific Northwest, United States - 13_EM | ecosystem: Host-associated > Plants > Roots > Unclassified | place... | reverse complement strand
CAGTGATCTTTCATGAGGGGACATATTGGTGCTATTGGAAGCCTCTCTGTGGTGGTGAAGAATACTGTGAATGGGTATCTGCAGCAGATTGAGAGCAGGAGGTTCAGGGTAGCATAAATCAAGGAAAAATCATGAATTCTCAAATACACTTATTTTGCAGCGGTGATGACTTTTTTGATAGCATACGATTTCAATATATTGTAGGCTGCTGCTATAAAAGCTGTTTTAATATGAATATAGATGCTTGGTAAAGGCCTCCTAGTGCTCATGGGCTGCCATGTGGTAGAGCGTAGTTGTTTCCATAGATTCGAATTTAGCCGGAATGGGCTCTTACCACTCTGCTTGCCTAGTATCACAGGATTGCCGGAAATGGCTAGCGTGTTGACCCCGGTCATATTACGGTGGTCGGTCATCCTTAGGTAGCCAATGGTAGTATGTATCTACTCAAGGCTCGATAAATTAGTTTCCGTTATAGCAAGGGGGAAGATAGCAGGGAATTCTCTGTGCCGCAGTCCGGTCCGGTACCTATTAAGAGCCGCAAAAGTTCGGCAAAGGTTACTTATTTCGAGATGCATGATGACACGCATGATAAACAAAATGCCTGTAGCGATTGGTCTGGGATTCCGATAAATATCCTTGCTCATCCGAACGCCCTAAGTACCTAGGGAGCTGCAGGTACCAAACAAGTGGATACTGGTATTGAGGTGGTTAAAAATTGTACAAACGTTAAATGGGCCCATGGACTCGCAGAATATACTGGCCTGACCGTCAGGCTTCGCACCTTCGCGACCGTGATATCTTGTGAATCTGCCATACAATTAAACGACGTTCATTTCTCGGTAATACTTGCCACCAGCTAACACACCACGCAGGCGGGTCTCGCGTATCCTGAAGGTATTGCTGAAGAAGATATCTCTATAGCTATATAAATTCCGTATGCAAGTCGGGGCCAGTCTAGATTCATACGATCATGCTATCTAGACTAACGCCATCAGCTTTAGTACACACATTCTTTGCATACTGTTTAACCGACCCCCGATAAGGAATGTACCTAGGCCTGCCGGCTCGAGCTCCACGTGACTAGCTGACTTGTGGCCAGATCGGCCGGATCGACGTTTTGCGGAAATTCAGTCTATGAAAATTACAAAGGAAAATTCGCGTTAAAAGTTGCTATTTATCATTTCAGTCCCGAAACCTTGCGCTCGGGCCTTTTCTACCTTGGGTATACGCACTAACTACATGGTTGATATTACCAGCGCTACCTGCAAAAGTTAATGAACGAAACAAGAAGGCTAGACCTGTATATAACTACCTAGGCCCCCAATGTTACTCGTTCCATAACCCCACCAAAATAGCTCCTCCACAACTCAGGCCTGGGTATATCACCTACAGATTTACTTCCGCTTTCATTACCACTAGGGAGGCCTACCTACAAGCTAGTTGCGGTATGGTTGTTTTGATGCTATGCCCAGATTCTCATACCATATAACACGCATACACGTTTGCCACCTAGAATTGCTGTTAACGCTCTTGCAATTAAGCTTGATTTCCAGGCTAAAGCGATTGCAGCGTCGATGTTGACCAAGCTCACCTTTCGTCCACCTACCAACAGATCACACCAAGGTCTTCTAATACCATAGATTTCCTAACCAATATCAAAAGCGGGGTCCCAAAATGTTGTTTCTTATACTCGGGGGTTTCTTATAAACGGGGCCTTTTTGCCCAGGCTATATTAGGACAAAAATCAATCAACAACCTCTTCTCTAAGCCTCATGGGTAGTGTTTGAGCTATTTTCAACTGACTTTGGACCTCAGCAACTGCAACAGCCTCTCCCTCCGTGGCATACATACTGCGCACCAATCATATCAGTATCTCCATCCTCAGAGAAGGCCCTTTGCCCCTCTTGTCCATGCTGGTGGAATCTTTCGTGGTTGAACCGCAAGCACCTTCGTTGGTGCACCAGGTCTGATTATCATAATTGTATGCTTCTCAATATTTCGATATTCAATGCGCATCTGCTGAGTTTCAATGTATGTATTTCCTCTCTTCTTATTTACGCTAGAGAATCTGAGTAAGGTGCAGGGCCCTGCCGTTTCCTATATTCGGGTACTTTCTTACTATGCGGTACTTTCTTATAGGCGGGATTCTACGGTATTCTTCTTCCGAGTCAAAGTGGCGATAAGCACGCTCCCTAGATACCCGTTCGTAGGTGCACTTCTGTAGGATCAATTCGAGGCAGGGCTGGTTTGATGTAAGTCCTGCCCTAGATACGCCCCAGGAGGATATCTGCATTGACTATTTTTGTTATAGGAAAATCTTAGCGAACATATCGAATCGACCCTATGTTTGCCGTGTGTTGAATTGCAGACACCGTTTCTCAAGAATAAGCAACCTCAACCGCTATCGGCAAACACAACACTCAATTCCCAAGAGATACCGTTTGCGAACCAGCGGTGTTCTAGCAGAAGGGGGAGCCCATCATAGGATTCGAAGACACCAGACTCGTGGCGAGCTGGTACTCCTGCTGCAGTCCCTCAGGTACCACTGCTGCAGTCCCTCAGGTACCACTGCTCCTAAGTCAGGATAAGAGCCTAGCTATAAGTCTGGATGTTGTAGTTAATCGGACATAGCAGAGGCATGCGTGGGGTTTCACCTTGTGGATTAAGCTGTGCAGATGTCCGTCAGACCGGTGATTCTCTATTTTTCTGTTCACGTTTCCTTTTCACCTATTATCAGAGATTTTTACCCTAGAATGTGGCATTTTGAATGGCATTTGTCTTTCTTGTTCTTCTGCTCTGAGATGGTTCAATAAAACCTGCAAATACGGAGGTCCCCATTGATAGTCTTTCCATCCTTCCTATCCACATATACTCCGTATGCACGGTTAAGGTTCAACATTACGCTACCTACCTACGAGCAGCTACATCTCAATTCACCCCCTCCCAGCTCCCCTAGATTCCCCAGCTCGGCCCCTCCCTGCTCAACCCTCCCTGCTCAACCCCTTCCCTGCTCAACCCCCTCCCAGCTCGACCATCTCGCAGTTGTACCTCCGGCTATGCACGCAATCTGGAGCCAAGCCGTGGAAAATCATCTACAGATTACTTAGTACCAGGTTTGCTGTGGGCACAATGTGTATGGATATATTTGGGTTTGATTTTTCCTTTTTTGAGTTTCGTCGGACAGGCCAAATATATGGTAAACTCTGAGGCTCGGCTCATTTTCACCTGTTTATTCGTCAACTAACTTACTGCCCTTAGCCCTTTCCTTCCTCTCCTGCCCCTACTACCTCTTTCCCTACTTTCTTCACCTCCACGCTTTCCAACTCTTCTCTATCTCTATCATGTTCCCCCCTACCCGACTGCTCTATTTCTCAAATTTCTCTTTCCAGTCGCCTGCCTCAGCAAGATGCAGAACATACCCACCTGGAAGGGTCGTGTTCTCTCCCAACTTCGCCCCCCTTGACGTTGCTGCCTGATAGGTCGTCCTTTGCCTCTTGCAGCTCCTCATATACCGACGGTCTCTATCTCCTCCTCGTTATTTTCCCACTTCCTCCTTCCTCTGTACAATCTCGCTCTGAAGGTCAGCTATCTTCTGGCCACCTCTCTTGATTTTCCTGGCAAATTCTACTTCCTAGTCATTCCCCTCCTTCAGCCCAGTTGCCTCCCCCCACAATCTTTGCAATCACCACCTTCCCACTCTCTATCAGGCCCCTTGTCATCCCTTCTTCATCATCGCCCTCCTTAATCAACTGTGAGACTTATCAACCTGCAAACATCTTCCCATTGTACCTCCTCCTTTTCCTCTCAGTCCCCTCCTCTTCTTTGACAATTCCCGAGCCACTTTGGTGCTACCGGGGTCGTGGCAGGCAAAAGAAACTGACATTGCTCTGACTCTGAGGTCTTATACTCCGATGGGGCATTCGGTGTTAGCTGGCATTTGGCTAGTGCCGGCTCCCTTGCCTTTGCCCTTACCCGAGTTTGGCATTATTGCTACTACTTGTTCGACTGGGTTGCAATGCGCCGCTCTACCTGTCAAATGGGACTTTTCGAGACAGCTGCGAATAGCAGGTCGACATGGTTGCAACGTTGAAAATCGCCCCACGATCAAGCTCGGAGACGTTGGAATTTTGGCCCTCTGGAAGATCTTGTAGTTCCGTAGGTATTTGCATAAAAATTAGATGTTCGTGCCCCGCTCGCTGTCCTCTTATTTAATTCTGTTGTTTCCGACGTCGGAAACCCTCGGTTATTGAGATAAACCAAGTAGACTTGTCCTGCACAGGGTTGTCGCGGCCCGGTCAATGAGTGGGGAGGCACCTACATGGAGAGTAGTCTGGTTGGGGAGAGGTGGTTTTGAGAAGATTGAGGGGCGTTGGGATGCATCCGAGTCAGGTGTGAATAAGTTACGATTTTGCTTACCGTTTCCCAAGGCACTGGGTTGAGCTTCCTCACTGATACAGATGAATCGATTAGTTTCGCAAGGTGTCTTAGAGTCCGCAGTGACCACACTCGTTGCCCCGAAGGTTTGCACAGTGTACGGGGCAGGGGAGTAGGCCTCAGATTAGGGCTGCTCACCGCACCGTGCGGTGGCACCCACCAGTAGCCTAAAGCCTGAAATAGTGGGTAGCGATTGAAGTCAGCGCTGTGTTCGATGGGGCAAAGGACTGAGGGAAGGAAATGGGGAAGAATGAAGCCGCTAGGCGACGGTGCACTGATATGGCGCAAACTTCTATTCGCTTTATAATTTAAGAGTTAGGGCTAGACCTCTGCTAGGGGTTGCCGCTAGGCTTTGTACTATACCGGAAAAGGTCGCAAGTGAAAACCTATTCCTCTAACCAGACTATATTCCTCTAGTCTGGTTGGCACAAGCCGCTCGTACAGAGGTAGACTCAACCATATTCTTATCTATTATGTTGCAGATCCGCCTTGGGTCAGTCGGCTAAATAACTCCAAAACGTAGGCGGGGGATTGTTCCGGTCAACTATATCGTATTTAGTATAGTGCAAAACGTTAACAAATAGAGTTTGCAGTACATAATAACCGACCCAACGTGTTCTGGGAAAACTCCAAGATGCAAATATGACCAACAATGCGCAGGCTTACGCGTGCCTCATTTTACTTCCAATTGGCTTTGATATTCCACTCGGTCCCCGAATTAGGAGCAGTTGAACCCAATGCGAACCAATTCATCAAGAGGCTGATGCCTCCGAGTTCTGCGATGAACTTCCCCCACCTCCTTCCCTCAAATAGTATTCCTGAGGGATTTGATGTTGTTTTTTCCTATAGTGATTGAGGTTGTTTATTCTTGAAAAGCGGGCCCACAATTCTTCACCGAGCAGGCGTAGGGTTGAGTGTGTGATTCGAAATATTCACTAGAGGTTTCCGGGGCAAAATAACTCGATATCGACACAATGATACATAGGCGTATGTGAAGTAGGACTCACATGAAATTAGCCCTGCCTCTCCTCGATCCCCCATAAGGATATTCAACTATGGGACATCTAAAATGGGTGTTTACAGCCATTTTGACCGATGTATGCAGTTGCTTCACAAGAGGGGGTCCGTAACAAGGTGTGTGCCGGTTGAAGCAGCGGTTTGGACTATGGGGTATCTTGACGTTGTAGGGAGTTAAGAGCAAGAGCGTTGACACCGAGTAGGTGTAATCGTAGGAGTGATGCGCCAAAAGCCTGTATGGTAGGTATGAAAAGTTAGTATCAACAGATGGATACCACGACAGCCTATCAGCTATACATGCGCATGAGAAAGGTGATAAATGGGGGTGGCGACCGGTCTGCAGGCCTAAGAGGAAACGATGAACGGACGCGTGGATGGACACCATCGCAAGGCCAGAAGAGATATACCCACACAGTTTCCAAGAGCGTGGATGTAGGGGTCAACAAAACAACGGCAACTTAGCATTCCGCTGCTGATTAGTTCAAGTGAATCGACCTAGGGGGTTTTTTTTTAAATTTTTTTTTTATAAATTCGATACTCATATACGGCCCCGATGGAGGGGGCACGATAAGCCACCCAGAAGTCCGGGTGGATTCAAGGGGGCCAAGTTAATCTGGCGGCCCGCGCGAGTATGTATGTACAAAGAGTAGCAAACAGAACACCAAACCACAAAAAACCCAAACAGTTAATCTGGCTGCTGGAAGTGTGAGCTAATGACGAGCGACGCTATGAAATCTCGTAGAAGAACTGGAAATATGCCTCGCCGGAATCGACCTAGGGTGATATTATCGGCCCCGCCCGCAGTACCGGAAAGGTGACGTCAAGCATGTGTATCCCCTGAACTAGGGGTAGATAAAAATGATAAGAACGCACTAAAGACGCCATATAACCAGGGTCAGAAGCAGGGGTGGACGAAAATTAAGCGGGCAAAAGTCATAATCTCACTTGCCAACGGCAGCCGCTTGCAATCTAGCCAGAGCTTGGTTTAGTTCTGGAGTTCAACCTTGTCATAACCCCTGCAGCATACAGTAGGCTAAAATTTGCCTATGCGGGCAATTTAGGTGAGGCAGCTACTTGCTATACCAGATACGGTACCGGATGGGCTGGGAAGGGACTACAGGGATTGTCACAGGTAATGTATTGCTATAACGGACAAAGCTATGGAGTACAGGATGATAGCGCAACAATAGAACAACCATCAACCCACTCACAAAGATATATTTCCAATGATACTGTTTAGTTCATTTCTTCCTTTCCACACCATCCCACTACTAGTATTCAGAGCCAACCATCAGACCTTTTCCGTCAACACAACACATCACCGTGCCAAAGGCCTACCATCTCGGGGAAAAAAGAGCCTCATAAGAAAATTTCACATTCCGGGGATCTTGTCTTTTCACACACATCCAATGCCGCTCCAGATCACTTCCTCTTGTTTAGTCGCCTAGATATATATATATTCAAAGAATTCCTTACAAGAAGTCAACCGTTGAGCAGTAAGCAACCTCTTGAAGCACTCGAGTTCATCTTTTTACTCATACCCCACCTGCTTCCACTTCTGGAACGAGCCCCATGCTATTTGCTATACCGGATATTAGCTATACCGGACAGATTTCAGCGGATTTATGCAGTCCGGTATAGCTAGGTTTGAGTATATGCTGCTACCAGACCCCAGGCTTGACGCCATCCACTCATCCCGGCCTATTTTAATCTAGGCCTGGGCGTGAGGGAAAGCTCGAGCCAGCTCGTGCCCAGGCCTATCTTAATCCCACTAGTCTCCCCACCCCCAAGAATTATCCATCCCGGAGGTGAGGCTAAGGACCCCAGCCCAGATGCTTCCCTTAAGCACGCTTCGTGACTGGGTAAAGTTGCCATAATTGCCACCAAACTGAGTTTTAGCAATTTGAATTCTGTTGTGATACCGAAGGGCAAAATGCAAGTATCTGTATGATGCTCATTCAAAGTAGGGTGGCCCCTGCAAAATCCTGCAGACCAAGAGTTGGTACCTAGTTAGTCAAGGATGATAAAGCTTCGTAAGTACAGTACGGTTGACTGGTCAACGGGATAGCCTAGCCCAGTCTGGCAGTACTACGGTCGTGCGTTTTTAACAAGCAATAATGAATTTCTCCTACACCTGGGGGACCTACGCTTAATCCTAATATACTCTAGTCGCCCGCACCCCGTTGACTAGTCAATCGCTGAAGGTGATCGTAAAAGAATATAGGGAAGTATCGGTAGCGATGAAGCGTCCAAACGGAAAAGTATGCAAATTGCAATGCGACAAGAACTGAAACATGGAATTCGTTGAGGATCAAAGTAGAAGGAAAGTGGGTACTTGTAACCGGGCCTGTACAACCTCTGGTAAGGGCCTCGTGTGCGGCCCCCGCTACAAAAAGGTCACCAAGGTACAATAAAAATGAAGCTCAATACATACTGGTAGCTAGCTCTGGAATAATCCCGCGCGGCTTGAAATAATGAACCGGGCGGAGAAACACATGCTTTTTTTGTGACACGCAGGGCTGGCGCACATTGTAGGTACTTACTTCACACATATCGGTATGAATTAACAGGGCCACTCCCATGCATGTCTCACGACCCATGGGATAATACACTACAGGTGAGCCGGACTACCGATCAATGTATACATGAAGGGAGCACAACGCCCACTACCGCAAAAACTCAGAAATAAGAGCCTTTGTCGAAACTAATGTTGGTTGCTATGTACAAAAAGAACTAATGCTAATTCTACTTAGGCCAGCATCACCTGCAGCGCTCGTTGAAGCTGTATCAAATTCCAGTGTACCTATCCTCTTCTGTAGCATCCAATTCCTTAATTCTAAAGTTTGGAAGACCACGAATCTGGTGTTTGTGATCTTGACTGCCATCTGGGGGTAGAGATATAACGGTTTGCTCAAAAAATTTGGCTTCAGACATCGTTTGGTTGCTTTGGGATCGTGATCTGGCTTCTTGTTCTATGTTTTCGCTGCATTGTATGGTTGGTTGACATCAAAGACAGCAGTGTGGCTCTTGATTTTGGCAAGGGCTCTTATTTCTGGTTTTTTGCGGTAGATGAGGCTACCGTCGATCGTCCACATCCGGCAAGTCGAGGAGAGGCTGTGGTACTGAGTACCTGCCGGCAGAATTCTGAAGGAGATACCGTATAATCCCGCCAATAAGAAAGTACCACATAGTAAGAAAGTACCCGAATATAGGAAACGGCAGGCTACTAGTCCCGTAAGTAGGAAACAAGGATTTCTCTAGCGTAAATAAGAAAGAAGAGAGGGGATACATACATTGAAACTCAGCAGATGCGCATTGAATATCGAAATGATGAGAAGCATACAATTATGATAATCAGACCCGGTGCATCAACGAGGATGCTTGCGGTTCAACCACGAAAGATTCCACCAGCATGGACAAGAGGGGCAAAGGGCCTTCTCCGAGGATGGAGATATTGACATGATTGGTGCACAGTATGTATGTCACGGAGGGAGAGGCTGTTGCAGCTGCTGAGGTCTAAAGTCAGTTGAAGATGGCTCAAACACTGATTGATTTTTGTCCTGATGTAGCCTGGGCAAAAAGGCCCCGTTTATAAGAAACCCTCGAGTAAAAGAAAGTGCATTGGAGTGGCCTCGCTCTTGCTGTTGATTAGGAAACGTTTCTTATAAGCCGGATTCTACGGTAGGTATGAAGATACTGGGTTTAACATTGACCCTTACTTCTTTATGCCTACGTGGATTGCAAATCATGACCCTGAAGGATTAACATGCTGAGTTTGGGTTACTCAACAACTGGAATTCAACTAGCGGAGTCTTTGAATTGCACTGCTCCCTCTTTTGGGTCAGTTGGTTTAAGAGGTTTATTATGATATATCTACTGCGTACTGCCCTACAGATTGTAACCGCAGCCTTCGGCGCAACCTGCTACGGGACGAAATATGAGAGGGACGTGGTGGATGAGAGGCAAGGGGGATGAGAGGGGCTTAACAAACGAGAGGTGAGGGACGTCGATGATTGAGGGGGATAGGGGTGAAGGGGGTCGATGGATATCGAACAGGAGCGGGGATTCGCGCCTGATTTGACAGCTTTGGTCTACTATGATCTTAAGTAGTAGCAAGCCCAGGAAATGAAGGTCTCTTGAATTCTATAAGGGGTCACTTTTGGTTCTTTTTGCTAGAACTATATGCTCATTTGGGGGTGCCGGTGGATACGTATTCCCCGAACTTTAGCTTAAGGTACAAAAAACAAGCCTGCATCCAGCCTTAATGCAAATGAATTGCCCCTAAATTTGCATGTTGGGGCTATGCTAATTTTGAAGCACACTCAGTGTCGATCGAGAGTATCAGGCCGCACCACAGCAAAATGGTGGGCCGTCAGCTGCCAATGTCACACTTGTTCATAATGCTAAGCTACAACCCAACGTCTGGTGCGCATGTATGGTGCTGGCCATGATGCTTGATCGTGAACTTGCCCAAAGACCTAACATATATTGGTACAGTATGCAATTAGCGACATACGCCTACTAGGGGCCGGCCCTGTATAATATAGGGAGCGTAACCTCGTGTAGAAACGAGTGCGGGAGCGTTAAGTCTCTTTGATGCAAAGGGCCCGGCGCGGGCCCTTATGTCTTAAGCAAGGGCAAGCTATTAAAAACTAGGGGGATAGATCCCCAGCTAGGTGTCAATTCGCATCACACATATATGTACGTACTTGCTAGCCAATGGTATATCCCTGCGTCGATACGATAGCAAGTGCACAACCCTCATACCTAGTATCAGGCTTGAAGCGCGACGCCCATAGGTTGTCATCTCTCTGAAGCTAACGCTTTTTGCATTTGGCGGGTAGAATCACAACCTGTTCTTTATATATGTTAGGTGAACCGTTTAGCGACTGAACATCTGAGCATCTCTTTGGTGCCCTTCGTATTTGACCTCGAGATACCTCGCTGGAAATAAGCACTTGCTGATCGTTAGTGAAAAGGCTCAGGCATGTTGATATCGAGAGCTATGTATATAGGTAGTGTATTCATGGGAGTAACTGGGTGAGACAAAGGAATATCAGAGGAGCGGGCCAGTGGAGTGCTGACTGGTTGAGGCCATGCATATCAGGCAGAACTACTTAACAAACTCACCACGCCACCTAACACTACACCGTTGCCATACCTATTCCCCTAGTCTACCCAATCACAAATCACATACGGGCCTAGGACGGCTATGTGGGCGTGCCATACCATACCCATTTAGCTAAGCGGAGCGGGTCGGCATGGCCCAGGGGTTGAACAATCCAGCCTAGTCGCCACTCGGGGATGCATGCCCTCGTCATATACCATAGTATGAATACGAGTACTGAGTTAATAATATAAAAAAATACCATACCCATCGTACCTGACGTGTAATATCTAACGCTATTGACCTTTGTGCGAGTATATATACCTTCCGGGCCTCACATTATCAGCTATCTTCCCAGTCATCGTCTTCCCTTGGGGCAGCTCCATAACCCACCCAAATAGCTCTCCCAGAATTCAGGCGTCCATATTCATTTATCACCTATTGCAACAAATTAACTGCCACTACAATTGTCACCTCTCCTAGAGGTATGTATACTTGCAAGCAGGTCGTGATACGCTTGTTATTATGCTATACCCAGATACTAATACGTATTATACAGACTTGAAGTGCAACACTAGTACATACAAGGTTGCCTACTTAGCACTAGGGTTGACGCTCTCGAACTTGTTTTCCAGGCTAGAGTAATCGCAGTGTCGACCAAGCTCACTTTTCGTCCACGGTCCACCTGCCAGTAGATTGTACGAAGGTCCTCTGACCTTGAATTTATCTTCTCGCACGAGTCAAAATGGCCACAAGCACTCACCTCATATGCCCTATTTTTGGGTGTACTTATGGAGAACCGGCAAGAGGCAGGGCAGGTTTCATGTGAGTTCTACCCTATATACGCCCTAGGCAGGTATCGATATTAAATATTTTTTGTTATGGGACTTCTTTAGCGAACACATCGAATCGCACACTAAACCTTATGTTTGCTGTGTTTTGAATTGCGGACTCAGTTTTTCAAGAATGAGTAACCTCAATCGCCACCGGCAAACACAACATGCAATTCCCCAAGGATACTATTTGCAGACCGGCAATGTTCTAGCAGAAGGGGAGATCCATGATAGGATCCGGAGGCACCAGACTCGTGACGAGTTGATTTTCTTGCTGCAGCTTCTTAGGCTCAACTGCTCCTGATTCATGATTAGGGCCTGAGTGTGGATCTCAAAATTCATCGGAAGGAGACGCAGAGGACTTCAAACGTTGGTTAACATGTGCACCCCTAATATCTTTCGCACAAGCAGTCTGGTCACGTCGATTGTTCTACTTTCCTGTATGTACAAGAGTATCGCTCTCACTCTAAGTTCACTGTTCTGCTCACCTTGCTTTAGAGTTTTTTACCTTAACTCAGGGCTTTCTTGATTGGAATTTGTCTTTCTTACCTAGCTGTTCTGAGATAGGTTAGTAAATCTTTGCTTTGATCATAGATTTGCATAATTCATATGAACTATCTGGCGCGGTACGCTATACAGTAAAAACATAAGCAAAGGGAAACTCATTTACTTCTCTATCATATATAAGAAATAAGCTATAATCCTAGCTTCCTCTTCCTCTTTTGTCAGAGGCGAGACCATCATCTTCTTTAACGCTGCTGTATTCCATTACCCCAAATCGCTATGTATTTCGCTCGTCTCATCAAAAAATCCTAGGTTGTACCATCCCAGCCCACTCTCGGGCCTGGGATTCCAACCAAACCCTCGAGCTGTCCTTACCCACCCTGGCTCACCCGGTGGGCATGTTGCACAAGCACCAGGCTACCAACAGGGATATACCCGGAAGATTTGTTTGATTTGTTTTAAACATCGGGAAAACGTTTGAACTGCCACTAGAATAACATGGGCTTATCTGATCAGCTGAAATGCTACTCGCTTAGCGGGACATGTATCATCACTTGGTCATGCTAACTCAAATCCCTCAAGTAATTGTTCCATTGCTGCCACTCTTACTTTGCTTTGCACGCTCCTGCAGCCGCTGGCTCATATGTAATAATCGGAGCTACCTAGGTCAATCCAACAGGGAGCATCTAGTTCAGGATCAGATGAGAGCTAAATCGTCACGATGCTTGTGGTGGATGAGATTATGATATCGCTGTATAGATTTAGGCTTACTTAGTATCTACAGTATATACCGAGGCCAATATTACAGTCCCCCACCTGCTTAAGATGATCAACCAAAGCACATAATCCAGACTCAAATTGACTGCTAAGTAGCTTTCGCTTTCTTTGGATGGTTTGGAGGCTAACACAGAGGTTGTTGCCGTCCGAGATTTCGAAAAGGCAAGGAAAAATGCAGCAACGCCAGATGTTGGAGGGGAGAGCAGTGAGTACAAGAACCGTTGACACGAGAACAAGAATTCAGCTCTGCTTTATAATGTAAAGAGAAATTGAAAAATAGGTAATTCCTATAGAAATGCATCTCCGGAGTCGAGAAGAAGACGAAACACAGCCAAGGCGTAATCCTATCTTCCGAACTAAAAGAGTTGGTCGTACTCCTTTTGTTATTCAAATCCGTTTGTGATTTCAGGAATTTTTATACATTACATTATTATAATAATGAATGAAATCGGCACGCCCCTAGTTCGATAGGGTCTCATGTATTCTTGAATGGTGGTCGGGGTTCAGCATTGCGATCGAAGAACCGGTACCGTCTACATTCGCAGTGGACACCAGCTTGACGGTAGCCTAGTATGTAGTTCCTAAAGCGTGGAGTCACAGGTTGTGCACAAAATGCGCATCATGTTAGAAATTTGAATGGGTACTTCTTACCCTCGCTTGATCGGTAAGTACCGGTAACACCTGGACAAGGATCAGTCGACGGAGGAGCAAGGCGTTGTGGCGCTTCTTGACCGGTTGCACTGGGCGTTCTATACACCACATTCGGTGCTTGTCTGTCGGTCAAGCTTCGAATCCCACATTAGCGTTCGTAGCGCTAGTGTTTAGATTTATATCACTATCACTTTCAATATATCTCCTTTACCAGCCCAGCCAGTCCAGTCGGCAACAAGCATGTCGTAGTCAGCGCCACAAAATATATAGTTGAATTTTCAGGGGATAAGGACTCATACAAATTGTGTGCGCGCACTCGCCCAGTAGTTTAACTGTAGCTCGAAGGGATGTAAATCTCATCTTTTGACGTTAGATTTCTGCTAGCGCTGAGCCATTAAAGGCCACGAAAATGTTCTTGGGTTCTTATGTGACTTGAACAGCTAATGCAAGGTACACGGGTATATGTGGAGTCTAAACAAAGCACAATACAATGGGGAAGAGATCACTTGTACTAACCTGGCGGATATCTCTTGTTTACCCGCTAAAAATGACAACAAATGACAGAATTGGGTTAAGTTAAATTTTCGATTGATCTACATCGCACAACATTCTACTACACCTGAATACTCTCACGCTGAGCGCAACCAGGCTACACGCTGAGAGGTATCAGTGGTATTGTATACTTCTAGGCACGCTTCTAGGCACGCATAGTAGCGCATTATCATTGCCTCTGACAGGAGGGCGACTTGATCTGGATTGATATTCGTTGTAATTGACATTGTTATATACGGACTGCTTGATAGCGACTGCTAAAAGACACCCGCAGGGCTGTAAAGCTGTTCTCCTGGCGGACGTCTAGCACCGCTAGGGCAGGAATTGGCGTGACTAGAGTTGCATTGCCCGCCAGGCCAGGGTGCAGAATCCCTCTATTTAGCAAGGGTAGACTATATTCTACACTGCCAAAGAATCAATTCGTACTTTGCTAGACGCTTGCTAGGAGGGTGCTGAGTTGTCGGCCTCCGGTGTGGGGAAAGTACATTGTACAAGTTATCGGGGCCATCTTAAATTTGGCGTTCACTTTCAATCTCTTGCAAGTCCAGAACCTCAACCTCGAATAAACAACAGTTGATATCCGCCGTTACTTATTAAATCTTCTGATAATACCTTTTACCTATGAGTGTATTCTTTCTCCTTTTCATTGCTTCCATATCACTTTCCATTTCTTTTTCTTTGTAACCAACACTGCACATATCCACAGGTACAGTATATGCAGTCTGTACTCTGTATGCTATTATCTATTCTAGGAAATACCCAGATACCCCAGAAAGGGATGAACCACAATACAAAGGAAAGGTTGGATACTCACGAGTGGCCTTGGGTGGCTTGTGAACATTCTAATGCAGATTCAGGCATGCATATTTATACAGTCGAACCTGTCTTACTGTATCCCATCTAAGCGTATGTATATCCTGCGGAAGCGCGTTGCAAGTTGCTGACGACTCTTTTGGCTAGGGCTAGGATTCCCAGTCTTACCACATAAACCCTCCTGATGGATGCCATGTAGTAAGACAGGTTCGACTGTACTCCCTCGCTTTGGCCCTGAGTATATTTGAGGGACTCTGCCCCCAAAGTGCGGATTAGTTCAGATGCTTTAAATAATACAAGGAAATATGTGACAGTGACCAATCGGAACTATTATGCGTATATAACAATCTATAAATATGAGGAGGGGGAACACCCAGATAGCAGGGATTTTGGCGTGCATCTGCTGTTGAGCTTGAGCTCAATATGTTGTGGTTTTGCTTACCGTTTCCCATGTTAAGCTTGATGGCTGGTACAAATGAATCGGCTAGTTTCGCGAAAGGCGCCCAGTAGCTGAGTTGGAACAATAAGGCATCCCTCCCCCCTTTCCATAACGGGACGGAACTGGCCCAGAGGCCCACTATGACTTCCCGTTGCTCCGTTGGTTGCACAGGTATGTGAGTTATTCCCTAGAGTTGGCGACCCACGTCATTCCGCTTCCTTCCAGCCCTATGTTTATGTATTCCGGAGGCTCATGTGTGTTATGAGCCCCCTCTCCCACCGCGAACTTACCTTATTCTGGCTCCTGGGCGTTTTGAGTGTCGTCATTAGAGATGTGGGTTGATTATCGATTCTCTCATCCAGAGGCCTGTTCTTCCTTGCAGTGTTTGGCGCGACGCCGACAGTGTGCACGGAGCAGGCTGATGGGAAGAGGAGAGTAGGCCGTAGTTTAAAGGACGCCCTCCGTGCGGCTGAAGCGGCGTCCAGTTTTCTGGTGATATTGGGAGTCGTTCTAGCCAGGCGGAAAGATGAGTGAGGGGGAGTCTAGAGTGCGGAGCTAGCAACGCTGTGGGGGAGATGGTGGGTTATATATACTAATCTAGCGCAAAGTCTGTTTTTCGCTTTAGAAATTAGGGCTAAACCTCTGCCGGGGATCAGCGCTAGGAGGTGATTTAAAGTTTGTACTATACCGGAAAAGGCGAAAACCAGAAAGGCTGTACGGTTGTACCAGTCTCGAACCTTGTACAGTACCTCATGGTTAGTCTTGTTATACAAGATCTCGGAGATGAAGTAGCCACAGTGTGGAGAGATATAGCGATGTGCGTATGTATGATCCAATGGTAATGAGCAAGGGAGAAAGGATAGCAAACCCCCCGAGAGTGAAATACATCCCTACCCCCCTCCATGCCTAGTCCCCTCTAGGCATCCCTAGCATTGTCCCATAAGAACCTAATGGTAGTCTCGAGGCTACTGCATTGGTAACACAACCCCCCTGACTGTACTCAGTACAACAATGAATTATTGCACTACACGGCTTGCCATTCTGTAGCTGTCTGATCATTCTGATAATTGGCTGGGCTTCAGCCTCATGCAGTGTGACAATTCTAGCTGAGACTACGACATTCATCATATTAACGAGCAGGTACGGGTTTTGCTTAGAGACCAGCACCTGCATGAGACTTGTATCAACGGCTAAATAACTGAGGCAACTGCAAGGCAGACTAATAAACAGCACTGCAGCCAAATATTAATCCGGAATGTGTCCCAAGAGAGTGGGGGTACAGTTAGGTATTGTAAGTGTATAGAATCATATTGATTTATTGGCGTCCTTTCATGTCGTGGCTGACTTCCTAGCCTGGTGTCACGAAAAATTAACCATCAATTGCAATCACCATTTCCAGGGTGCTAGGTAGTCTCGATAAGCGAGAGCATCCTTGGTAGTCTGGTTCATACTTGGTATACTTATATTTACAATATGTGCTTGCAGTCCGAATTTCCCCTTTCAGCCTTCTATGTCTACTTCTGGTAGTCGGCTAAACCATTTGGGGAAATATTCACTACCCCTAAAAATTTGATGCTTGTATGCCAACCAGACTGATACAATGACACTGGATCATATAGTTCTAGGATAGAAATGTCCGGGATTCCGGTTTAATCTTTACATGGCGATTTGGATAGCAACGGGTCCCACCCACCCCTTTGTCAAAACAGCATTGAACAACGATGCGCAACCACTTAAAGAATCAGTGATATAGAAACCCTCCTCAAGCTCTATCTCAAGCTTGTATTTTGGGAGTGAGCTGATTATGGAAAGTATTTATTTTCGGTTTTCACAACTATATCAGTTTGTCGAAAAATGAGCCAAAACTAGTCTAGTTCTGAGATTAAGAAAAAATACATCCACTTTTGAGTTGTAGTTAATATTACACCACTAGATAGAGATTGACCTGCATTTCTTTACATACATATATGGTTCCTAGATCTTTTAACAGTTGTCCTCAAGAGTAATCCCATGATCAAGAAGGCGGCTTGGCTGCTATGCGGAATACCTTACAGTCGAACCTGTCTTCCTGCATCCCTTCTAAGCGCATATCCTGCGGAAGTGCATAGTAAAATGCCGACGAGTTTTTTGTTACTATCACTAACTAAGTAAAGATCAGCTACATTGTACCAGAGATGGCGCATCCATTGCATAGAGTGAAGTCTTCACGGTAAGCTACTATATTATAAAACGGCAATGCCTATAGGATAATTGCAGTCGCTGAATTTGATTAACCCATCGGCAGCTCTGTCAGTGTGGCCCTGAACTCGCTATAGCGCTCACAACCTGAGCAGCGCCTGCCCCCCCACCCCTACTGTAAAGCTAATAGCCCATGACCACTCTCCACCATATATGGCTATTCACATTATGGATAGACTCCCTATAGGTCCCTTATATTATTATCATGCGCATAGAGAATAAGACGCCTTTATTGGTTTGCTAGATGTGTTTCAAGAGGTCAAAAATAACAGTATATGCTTAAGCTTCTCCCTTGCAATGGTATTTGCTGTATTGTAAGAGCTCTGACCGTGGTAATTTCGTGCAATTACGTCCTTGAGGCCTCTAAGTATACCATCGCATGTTTATTATAGTATTAGCAGCCCCAACAATCCCTACCGCCCTCAGCTCTTTGGCGAACCTATACAGTACCCACCCAGCCCCCATAACTCCACCCCATGCAATTCAACCTCTTATGGCCCATATAGGCTTGATTGAGAGCTTATGGTGCCTTCAACAGGTTCCTCAGTATTAGTTTGCAAGGGCTCCCCAGATATCCCTACTTCGACCCCTCCCTTTCCATCGAAACCTTCTTGATGCTTCCCTTCTTTTTGTTGTCTCAGCTCATGCATCCAAAAGTGATCAAATTCGGGTAGCTATACCATGCTTAAGGCCCTTCTTACTATAGTTAACGCAGCCATCATTATGCCCAACTATACTTATAGGCCACCTTGGTCATTCAATAGGGGGGGTTGTTGGCGAGTTTTGAGGTAGGGTCGAAGTAAGCATATCTGACGAGCCCTTGCAAACTAATACCACGGAACCTGTTGAAGGCACCATAAGCCCCCAATCAAGCCTATATGGGCCATGAGAGAGGTTGAATTGCATTGGGTGGAGTTATGGGGTGGAGTTATGGGGGCTCGGGGGCTACCATATAGGTTCGCCAAAGAGCTGAGGGGGGTAGAGACTATTGGGGCTGTTAACGCTTTAATAAACATGCGATGGTATACTTAAAGGGTGAAGTTAGTTAGTAATAAAATGATATTAAAGAAGTAAAAAATAAATTACAAAAGACAAATCCTGACGTCCTCAAGGTCGTTATTGCACGAAATTAGCATAGCTAGAGCTCTTACAATACAGTAGATACTATTGGGAGGAGAAGCTAAAGCATGTACTGTTATTTTTGATCCCTTGAAACGCATCTAGCAAACCAATGGGGGCCGCTTATGCTCTATGCGTGTGATAGTTATATAAGAGACCTATAGGGAGCCTATCCATAATGTGAATAGCCATATATGGTGGAGAGTGGTCATGGGCTATTAGCTTTACAGTAGGGGTGGGGGGGCAGGCGCTGCTCAGGTTGTGAGCGCTATAGCGAGTTCAGGGCCACACTGACAGAGC
>Ga0307511_10002609_pt1 | contig 18793 bp, 18 predicted proteins | sample 13_EM_MG_FD_200266 | JGI IMG/M metagenome (GOLD analysis project Ga0307511, IMG submission 200266) | Populus trichocarpa ectomycorrhiza microbial communities from riparian zone in the Pacific Northwest, United States - 13_EM | ecosystem: Host-associated > Plants > Roots > Unclassified | place... | reverse complement strand
CGGTAGTCATACCATTGCTAAGGCTCCAATAATGGCCAGCTGGGAGAAAGGAAATGACAGATATGGCTGGATCTTCCGGCCCAGACCCATCATCACGGAGCGCTGCAGAGCAATCGGAGATCCAGTCATCCAGGAATGATATTGGCATCCCTTGGGCAATTATCGGCAGAGAGGGGTTTGGTTCAACCAAAAGCGAGACCGACGAAGAACCAGTGAAGTCCGGGAGTAGCACGGCATTGTCCCGAGAGAGGGACGGGTGGGGGTTGGGGACAGCGTCGAGCGACGAGAGGTGATTAGAAATGCCCCGAAGAGGGGGATCGTCAGGTCGAGCTGACGACGTGACCCTGGGAACGCTTCACGTGACTGCCCGCTGTTTTGCGTTTTTCGCAGGACGGAGGCTAATGAAAAACTACAAGACCCAGGACTTACAGTCCCGGGAATAGTCACACCAACACCGTGACTCTACTTTTTCACTCGCCCTCCTTGCGGGAACATGGCGTATCGCATCCGCTCCTAGGTACCTCTCGTCTTGATTTCCTCTCGCGCCCCTCGAGCTCTGGATTAGTACAGCTTTGCGATTACTATTTCGGCTTTCAACTATTAAGGTTTACACAGGTGTCAAGCTGGGGTTACACTAAGCTAGTCATCAATTCCTAACAGGCTTTCTAGAGGGTCAAAGAACAACTACAAGAGGGCGAGCTACGAGGTTTCATGGCTACAATCCGTACCATGGTTGTAGGGAGTGTCCACAAATCAGGAGGACTCCACCGGTGAGAAGTATGTTCCAAGAGCTCTGCAGTAGGAAATCCAACGGCCATTTCCCGAACACGGGGGACTCTGGTTGATAGTCTGCGTCCTCATGTAGCGTGTGATTAGACAGGGCCCATTTCGCCGACACCGCGAGGAATCCAGCGGACATGCAGAACCAGGAACTCGCGGAGAAGAACGTAGCCATGAGGTTGATCCCGTCGGGAGGAACCCCTGGGAACAATAGAACGACAAGGCTTTCTCCCGGGCGGTGAGAAATGGCAAGGGTTGCACTGAAGACAGAAAATTGAAATGCCTGACAAGAGAACAAGTCAGATTGGTTGCGAGAACGAAGGGTACCGGTAAGGGCGCACGTAGGTCAAGATGAGGTTGAGACGTTTGTGATGCCCCTCGACAATCCCTATATACGGACCCGCCTCTCTCTCGTGCATCGTATCTAACGTATTGAGATGGACGTCGTCAGTTTCAGTGGGTTGAGGGGGCGGTCTGGCGGTGTCTTCAGAACTGTGTTCATTCAGTGGCCAGCGACCCAAATGGCGAAGACCCTAGAACTCACCGCATTTGATCAGGTTGCAGCAGCGAGGAGACCTTTTCGCCCTTGTCGGCCATGAGGTTTGGGTGTAGCTAGTCGGTAGGGAGAACGGAGCGAGTCGGGTAGACGATATGGGGAGGAAGGGGATCGAGTCTGGAGATAGTCGAGAGAGGTGTTTCCCTTGAACCCCCGGCCGGCGGTGGGCGATTGAGCCATAGGTCGTCGGGGGAATCTTCAACGCTGCGCGCTGAAGTTCAAAGTTCCAAGAAGCCGGGCCTCCGACTCCCGGGATTCACCATGCCAGAACGTCACAAAGACACAAGTCAACCATCCCGGAATCCGCCGTTCAAGAACTCGTATCCAGCTCCCAGACGTTCGAACGGAGTCTTGAAGGCGGTGAACGATGCAAGATCGAAGGGGTGGTCTATGGAGTGACTCGCGTCGGTCAAAACGGTCAGGCAGTGTCATACCTCGAGCTCACTGTATTCGGATATCAATATTTGTACAAACGCCAAAGTGTCTCGGTAACTAATGAACAATTCCTACAGGCTTTCGAGAAAAAGGTGGAAGAACAATTGGGAGAGCTCGCTGCTCGCTCTTAAAACGACATTACGGCAAACACAATCCCGAGACAAACCGCAACTCCAGGAACGGCGAGGGGGATAAGAACGTATGGGATGGGTGAATATAGGTACCACATTCGGTGGCAGACGCCACAGATGAGGAGGGGGAGGGCAACGAGGAGCATAACCATAGGACTCTTGACGAAGAGATCGAATCGCCATTTCTCGAGCGCGTCAAATTTGCGTTGACGGTCTCTACAGCGCTCGATCAGCGATCCACCTTTATGTCGCGAGTAGTTGGACAGGCACTGCTTTGCCAACATCGCGAAGAGTGCAGCGAAAATGCAGAGCATGGTACTCGCGTAGAAGAGTTCGACGGCGATGTCGATCTCGTTGAGAGCTTCCTGGACTGGTGGAACGATAAGGGTTTCGCCCAGGTTGAGAGCGGGCAGGGCTGCAGGTTTATCGTTTGGATTGGGCTTGGGCCCAACGTACGAAAGGGCAAGCTTCGCACCGACAGTGGAATATAGAAGCGCCTGGCAAGGAGCCGAGTCAGGTGAGTCGCGAGAGTGAAGGGTATGTAGGGGGCGCACCATGACGATGACAGTATTGAGTTCTCTGTCGTACCTCTCAACAAAAGCTTTGTCGTACTGAGCCGTCTCCCTCTCGTACACCGTATAGAATTTTTCAACGACTTCGCCGTAATCCATGGTTCGGAAGGACGTTCCTGCGGCACCCCCGAAACTAAGTTCGTTTAGCGACCGACCAGCAAGCCCGCAAGATCTCGAACGTACCACATCAGATCAGACTGCGGCAGCGGGGACTCCTTTGCACACTGTTCGGCCACGATGATTCGGTGAGCTGGTCGGTGGCGAGAACGACGCGAGGCGGGTGAACGTTATGGCGATGGGGGGAGGAAGCAGATCGAGTGTCGAGAGAGGGGTCTCCCTTTAATTACTCCACAACAAACGAACCGTCTGCCGGAATCGGAATTTTCAACGTACAGAAGCCGTAGCCGCGTTCCGCCGACATCCCGGATTCATCGTGCCAGAAATTCGCAGAAGCCTACCGTTCCAGAAATTCACCGTGCCAGAAGTCCATCGTTCCAAAATTCTGCTCCCAGCGCTCGAATGGAAGTTCGGATGCGGTGCACGGTCTTCCGACTTCACGAGGAGAGAGGTAAAGTCGGAGAGACCTGTATATTCGCGCAGGTATCGAAACGGTCAGGCAAGGTCATACCTATGCTTATACGGGAGCCCTCAAGATGTTCTGCACGCCAGTAGCGCCCGGGAAGCAGGAACCCAAGAATCTGTCGGTGATTCTCACGGAGCACGTGCACGAATGCGGTTTCGACCATCGGCCTCCCCGATACGATCTACGCTAACCCAGCGACGATATGCAGCTACTGGATCTCCTCTCCCTGCCATGGAAGGACCATAGAGCACGAACCCAAGCCAGGAGGCTCAGCTCGGTAGCAAGCAGTCTCACCGTTATCCAAAAATACTGTGATGTACGTCAATATACGCCATACCACCCTCCTACGACGCTTACGACCGTCTCAGCAAACGACGGGGTGCCACCAAGCGATCGGGACGTTGATTCCTCGGGTCGAACTGCTTGCGCGGTTGTTGGCCGTGCCTTCCACTGACGGTGAGGTCGAGGAGGAAGGAAGGAGAAGGATCCTCAATCGGTAATCCAATATCCCCAAAGGTCACCGGTCGAGTGTTAGCCTGACGTTCGCGATTTCTAGGGAACTCAACAGGGTTTTCCGGGACCTCACCCCGCTGAAAAATCGGAGGAGGGTCACGAAACTGCTTCAAAGCGCCCCTGGTGTGGATAGACTTAATCGCTTGGTCGAAGATATCCGTGCCACCATGGTGGACTATCAGGTTTGCCCTCGAAGCTCCGCACCCACCACATCTAACCCCTGCTTCAGACGTCGTCACAACAAAGTGTCTACGATAAGAACTGTCGATCTATCGTGAGTATCTCTTCCGTGATGTCCGATCATGCTTAGAACTGGCAAACAGGGAGACACGGACCGGCCTCTTCTGAACGGGATACACCTCGCTCCTGAGGCTGGGCACCGTTCCGGTGATAGGCGAAGGTGCATGAAGGGAACAAGGCGCGGCGTCCTCCAACAGCTCGAGGATTGGATGCATAACGAGCAAGGCGGACGTTTGCTCTGGCTCAGTGGCTTCGCGGGGACCGGAAAATCGACCATTGCTCAGACGTTTGCTGAGATTTGCTTCGCAGACGGAGTTCTCGGCGCGAGTTTCTTTTGCTCGCGAGGATCCCAAGGCAGGAATGACGTTCAGCTCATATTCCCCACCCTTGCATTTCAACTCGCCCGCCGGTACCCAAAGTTCCGAGAGGAGTTGCTGAAAGTTATGAGGGAAAATCCTAACGTCGGACAGGGGTCCCTCGAATCGCAGGTGGAGGAGCTGATCGTTGGTCCATTCGAGGTGACTCAGATCCAGACCCTCATCATTATCGATGCCCTGGACGAGTGCGACAGCCGAGGACAGGGCTCTATTGGCATGTTCCTATCATCTCTCTCCGACCACATGGATGGGATCCCCAACGTCAAGTTCCTTATCACCGGCCGCCCTGTGGATGCGATCGAGGATGCGATCGATGAGATGCTCGAGACGCGTGTGGAGTGGCTTACCCTTGAAAATGTCGGACGATCCTTGGTGAACGACGACATCAAGCTGTTTTTAAGGTATTTTTTGAGGGATCACGCCAAGGCCCGAGGCTATCACGTCCGAGATGACTGGAACTGGCCGAGTTCACAAGACATCAATCGCCTCTGCGATCAGGCTAGGGGAAGATTCACTGACGCCTTGACGCTCGCCAGTCAGTTTGGCAACACTATCCCAGTACGAACTACCGTATGGACGGGGCTCGCCTGGGACTCGGGCCTCATTCTTCTCTTGTTTGTGTAAGGCGTGGTCGAGATCGTGCAGGACGTGGTCCGGCGAGTCGAGCCATGGCGACGTTCGGACCAATCATACGAGTCCAGGCCTGGAAGCGCGGACGCTTACTAACTTATGTATCTCTATCCAAACATCTTAACTACGATTTCACGGAAATCGATTTGAACGATCTCTTCTGGCCCTCGAGGAGCTCCGTCAGTGGGTCCATCAACGTCCGGAGCACCGACTCACAATGTGTAATCCAAAGCCCAAACATACATCACATCATTCCTTCAGCGAGGTCAACACGAGCCCAGGCAATAGAATAAGGAATTGACAAAACCCACTCCCTTTTCGAACATCCGGTCTCTCGATTGGCATGCCGGCCACGGAATCCAGGATGCAACATGCCTCGCCCAGGCTACTACCCAGCCGTCGGTGAACAGGACAGACGAAATCTGACGGACGTAGGTCGTCTCAGTGGCGGTATATATATGTGGTGCGGGAGTTTCGACTGATAATCTGTGCCGATGAACCTCCGTTCGGTCACGCTGTAGAGGATACCACACGAGCACTGGAGTGCATTGTCGAAGCGGAAACGGTGGATGGGGGGTTTAACTCCCTCTTGTGCGAACCGTTGATCATTTCCGAGTTGCGATCTCTCCGTACTCGCTTCGACGAGCTACAAGTGGGCGAGCGAGGTGGTCAATTTGATGTCAACTGTGCGCAGTGATATACTGAAACTGTCGGTGACTGGCATGAAGGACTGGAGAACGGTTTGGAGGGGTTTATCTATGGGAGTGCTTATGGAAGAGGTAGTATTGTCTCTAAAGCCTTCGTCTGGGATATCAAGGTGTACATCGATATCGTGTATCATTTCGAATCGGGGGAGTGCCCCCATGGTCTCCCAAGCCGTGGCATTGTAGAGCTCAAATGGTGTCTTGGTGTTTCATTCCTTTACGGGTGTCGTCGTCCGCCGCGGACGTGCAGAAGGGCCCAGGATAATACCCCCGTGGTCTTCACCTAAACCTTTTCTGCCAAGGTTTCTAGCTCTTCAAGCGCTCTCCTCTAACTTTTTCACTCCATGCTTGCATGCGAAGGCGACAGCACGCGCGCCGAGAGCTGAGCTAGACCAGAACCATTAATTTCCGCGAAACTAAATACAATAACTTTCCGTTTTCTAGGGGAAGGATTTTATTCCTCCTCGGTTACGACAGGGACAGGGCTACTCGCAGTTGAGTACGTCAACGACCCGACAAACACCATCCCAGCTCCAAAGACGAGGGAGTAATTCCAGTCGGTCCCGAAGTACCATATACTCAGACACAGGCTGATAGCCTTCCTCACCGTGAGGACCACACTCGTGGAAACGGCAGAAGTCGCCTGTGAGATTTTGCTATTTTAGGAAGGGGTTGGGTTGATCGGGAGCGTGTTTGCCACGCACCGATGTGAGTCTGTTGACGCCCGAGACGCAGACGACTTGCGTCAGTAGGTTCATGGCCAGAAATATATATGGTAGAGAGATTGTGGATTCGCTTGGGTCTGTTGAGAGGCTTTTGAAGCCCTGAATCACGTCGTTGCGAAGGAATATAAATATGGGTAGGGAGAGGAGATGCTGGATTCCACCTCAGTCGCAGAACGGGAGAGACGACGTTCGGGTGACGTACCGTGTAGAAGACACCTTCTCTCCAACAAGATCCATAAGTTCGATACGTCCGCTCCTGGAGTATTCCGAGAATTGCGGTTGCGAGTAGTGATGTAGTGAGCATTAGAATGCCGTATAAATAGGTTGTAGAAACATCGTGCAGTGACGTGATAGCGGCTGAAGTGGTGGATATCGATGCGATGGAAACCCCGACGGAAACTAAAAACACAGACAACTGGTAGATCGAGTATCAGAGGTTTGCAGCAGTTGCGGGGTGTGGATGCTCACCACTTGTCTAGAGGCATATCTACGTTGAAGAATATAGCGGCCGAGGATCATGGCGATTACGACACCTGGATGAATCAAAGTCAGTCTATTGAAGTTCCAGCCAAGTCTTTGCTATGGCGTACCGGCGGAACGGAACACAATCTGCACTGTTAGCGGAACCTCGAACGCGTACACCCAGTTGTTGAGGAGGGAGCCAGTTGTGAGGAGGAAGACTTGAGTGGCCCAATCCGTGATGGGGGCCTGGCGTTGCTTTAAGGTTGGAACTGTGATACCCCAGTAGGATTTCCGCCATTCGATGAAGTAGGGTAAGGATTGGAGGGTGATGAAGAGCATTTGGGAGAAGGTGAGGGCGGAGCCGATTTTTGGAGCTTGTCTGAGGAGTTGTTCGTATGCCCACACATTTCTGAGGAAAGGAATTCCATCAGTAGGGAGTTGAGGAACGGAAAGGAAAGGACGGACGAGCAACAACCACCGAAGATGAGCACCAGGGGAGTCGAGTAGTCCATACTAGTTCGGGTGCGTGCCTAGCGTTCTGCGGCCGCATGCCCTGACGGGTCCGTCTGTGGTGCGTGCGCCGCGTTTCTAGGCACTCGACAGGACCGCGGATTTTTTGGTGGAAAATTGGGACAAGGCAAAGGATAAAAAAAGTGGTGCTGTCCGCGCGCAGTGTCCGCGAATGGCGCTTTCGCTTACGCGAACGGGCGACTTTTTTCGGACCCACCGCGCCTCCATCCTAATCCCATCCCCTCATCCTCCTCACTCTCCGTTTCACCCACACCATGGGAGCTGTCTGTTGCGGCTCTCAGCCAGTCGACTTTGACGGCGAGGTCACTCTCTTTCACTTCAGGTTGCTCAAGGTCGTCGGCAAAGGCGCATTTGGGAAGGTTCGCCCAGTTCCATTCGACCGACCCCCTTATCCTCACCAATCTGGCGCTAGGTCCGAATGGTTCAGCACAAGCAGACCCGGGCCACGTACGCACTCAAGTACATCAACAAAATGAAGGCTGTAAAGATGAAGGCGGTGGGCAATATCATTCAGGAGCGGAGGCTTCTCGAAAAGGTCGGCTGTTACCTCTCCCCCTCACTACCCCGCTATATCCCCCGACGAAATTGCAGATCGACCACCCGTTCGCCGTCAACCTTCGGTACGCGTTCCAAGACGACGAGAACTGCTTCTTCGTCCTCGACCTCATGCTCGGCGGTGACCTTCGTTGTACGTCGCGTCTTCGACCCCGGACCCGGGCGCATTCATCCCCTCTCTCAATCACGTGTTCAGTCCATATGCTGCGAGAGCACACTTTCAGTGAAGAGACAGTCCGATTCCACGCGGCAGAACTCTCATCCGCCCTTATCTACCTTCACGAACACCGTATCATTCACAGGTAACCTCCAACATTCCTGTTCCAGCTCTTCCGCTCCCACCCCCCCTTCCTAGTGCTGATGGGATCCCACCGTTTCTAGGGACATCAAACCAGATAACATTCTCCTTGATGCGGATGGCCACGCTCATCTCACAGACTTCAACGTTGCGTCTCACTACTCAGTCACGAAACCGCTCGTGTCGGTGGCGGGTTCAATGGCGTATATAGCGCCCGAAGTGATATCGCGTCAAGGCTATACGTTCACTCCTGATTGGTGGTCGCTCGGCGTTACGTTGTATGAAGTGATGTTCGGAGTCCGACCATACAATGGGCGAAACGGTCAGGAATTGATGGCCAACATCGACAAAGGAGACGTTCCTGAGTTCTTCCGTGATCCGAAGGGAAGATGTGGTTCGATGTGCATAGATGTCCTGAGAGCGGTGAGCGTATCCCTGGTTCCCTCATCTCGCACGTTCTCACATGTTTGCTGCTCAAGTTGGTGGAGAAGGACAAGGATGCGCGGTTATGTTGTAAGGGCGGTATTGCTGGTCTTTCTGAGATTAGGAAGATGCCGTGGTTTAGTGGCATCGACTGGAAATTGCTCGAAGCAAAGAAGATCACACCACCGATGAGACCGAATGTGAGTCTACCCGCTCCCGCCGTCTTCCGGCGTCGTGATAAGTCTCCTCGACAGGGTAAGGGAAACTTTGACCCCGCTCATGAGCTCGAGGAGATCCTCTTGGAGGATAACCCGCTGCGGGCCAAGCGGAGAACAAAAGACTTTGATTCGATGTCCCCGGAGATGAAGCGGATGGAAGAACAGTACGCTCGGATCATCCCTCCCCGTTCACTGTTGGATCATTGATTGCCTCACCAGATTCCAGCCATACGATTTCAGGCAAGCGGTCACTGAGAACAGCACAGGGTCTTCCTCTGATGTCTCTGTGACTCCATGTCGGCCGGTGACACCTGGTACCCCTGTTATTGACCGGGGGTTCGAGAGTATGATCGACCACAGAAGTATGATCAACCAGAGGATAGAAACTCCGGTAGGGAGGCGGCACGGGGATAGGGATTCTGACGAATCGCACGACTTGGCCTCTCTGCCCCCACCTTTCCTCAACGGTGCTTCCACGTCGGCGGAAAGGACGGATGATCCACCGGGTGAGTTGATGGTAACGGAGTCGATCGCCCACCGTAATCTGATAATTCCGTTCTTTCAATCAGTGGTTGGACAGGCGTCGTAGTAACCACCCATGGACGTGAGGTCGTTCACCTCCTCACAGTCCTCTCCCCCGACTTCCATCTCTGGCCTACGCAGTCCAACCCAATACCCGATTTACGTTAATTCCCCGGGGTGTCGCCACACCAAACACGCTCCCTATTTCTCACCTCTCACCTTTCCCGGCGGTCGCCTTGGTCTACGTACTAATCGATTTATGCTTTCTTTCTTTGATTGTCGCTATAGCGTGTTCCTCCCTTCTTTTTTGGATGATTTCGGTTTCGAGACTGGCGCCCTGTCCATGGTTCTCCATTTTTTTTTTTAGTAGACAACGTGGGTTCATGCGTGCTCTTTGCTTTACGAACCGGTAGTGGCCATGTTTGTTGCGACTGCCTTTTCTCTCTACCCTTTCCAGGCTTTGGACCTGGCTAGAGTAGATGATAGCACCCCTAGGATCTTTGGGTGATGTAGATCTGTCTAACGGTGTAAATATAGGGTAATTTGGTGGACGAGGAAGTCCGTTCTGCGCCGCGGAGGAGCTCGACAGCATGGTCCGACACCGGCACCGTCCGGCTGTTCTATAGCCGGTATCCCACGCAACTTGGGAAGAGGGAGAATGGAGAGGGATGACTATGAAAAAATATCTGGTCGTCCGACCAGGTCATTCGGGGATCGTCTCCCAGCGCCCGTAATCCTCCTACCAACTGCCCTGCAAAGCTGGGAGCTCCAAAACAGGGTAACTTTGGTGGCCCCCCTTCTCCCGTCAATCCAGAAGCGAATTCAGTTGACTTCTAACGGGAAACACGGTACGGAGTCCACAGCTGGTGCCCCCAATCGGACCTAGTTCCAGCGCCGAGGTGTCATAGAGGGGGAAGGATTCAAGTTGAGTACCCTCCTGACACACACAAGGACGAGCATGCGGCTGCAAGCCTCGAATCACCTGCTCGCAACCCTGCGTCCCTGGCTCCTCGTTGTTGGTCGGGGTTGGTGGTGGCGCCGCGTCTTGATCGTGGTTCATGGAGAGATTGAAGGATCGCACACACGTGCCTGGTACTCAATGTGCATCTTTCTCGCGAACTCTGCGGTCCGTGCAGCGCCGCCCAACATTCTTTTTCTGAAGCTACCTAGCGATTGCTCATATCGTGCCTTCGTGTCTGCCTCAAACGGACGAGTCGGCCACCCCACCCTAGATTAAGTGAACGAAGAGCACCTGGCAGGTTCGGACGCATTCAATGATCCTTGACTATGCCAGATGGGGCACTAAAAACTTGCCATAAGTGGGAAAAGGTCACTGGAGGAGTGGAGCAGCAGCTGCTGGTGCGTCGAGCTACAACACAAGGGTGTATTGATAGGTCCTCTCACTGTAAGCTCTTGGAAACCTTCGAATAATTCCTCAGTCTGTTTCTCGGAAGCCAGTACGGAATCGATGGATAGGCTAGGAAAGTGCAGTGAAGGAATCGTGAGGTTGTGTTGGCTGAAGTACTCGAGAGAGACGGAGACCTAGAGATATAGTACAGTGCTAGTCTCATCAGGAACACAAAAAATCGAAACAACAGGTATCCAAGGGCACGTAATCTACATCCCGTAGTTTAAAATGAAAAAGAAAAAAACAAGCACCGGTCGATGAAGCAGACCCAGGGGTTCAGCTTAAGCTCTTGAACCACCTCCTGGGTAATACCCAGCAACGCGCGATAGGAACCGACAATCATGAGTGAATGAAGTCGGCTCCCGGGGCACGCACCAAAGCAGGAAGGCAATTGGCGGTCCCCAGTCTTCAATACCCACAAACACCCGGTCCAGAAGGATGTATTGGAGACAACCGAAGATCTCCCCATCCCCATCGGGGTTGACCTTCGGAAATGCTGCGGGTAGAGGCAATCTCTCGAAGTGCATTCCCGTAAGGTTTGGAAATTGAGTAGATATACTCTCTATGGCCACGGATTCGCCGTGTACCTGGAAGTAGACGATCCCTCTCCATGGGGTGTGTGCGATAAGCTCGAGGGTCACCTCCTCCGGGTTTGGAGGTGTTTGATTGTAACCTCCATAAACGTACTTATCCTGGAAAGCCGACTTCGTTTTTGCAGAGCCTTAGCCGCAAAATACAGTAGAGAAACTGTAAGGCCGTGTTTACCGGAGAGTTTGTGATATGGATATCTATAGATGAGGTACAGACTAGTCTTAGCGGAAGCACATACGGAAATCAAAACAGGACGTATCTAGAAGCATGTACCCTAGACACAGTATCCTCGGGCGAAAGAACTGAGGATTGGTCGCGACGTACTGGAGTCAGGGGGTCAACCTAAACTCTTGAACCATCACCTGGGTGATGGTCGGTGGTCTGCGATAGGGACCGACAATCGCGAGGGAATGAAGTCGACTCCCGGAGCGCACACGCCAGAGCAGGAAAGTTATGAGTGGTTCCCAACCATCACCGCCACTCACAGCCACCCGGTCCAGACAGATGTATTGGAGGCAACGGAAAGTCTCCCCATCCCCATCGAGGTTCGCCTTCGGAAATGCGGCGGGTAGAGGTGTTCTCTCGAAGTGCAATCCCCTGAGATTTGGAAATTGGGCTGATATGTCCTCCGCGGCCAAGGGTTTGCCATATGCCCGGAAGTAGACAATCTCTTCTCGTGGGGCGTGCGCGATGAGATCGAGGATTGCCTTTTCCAGTCGACCCTTAGAAGGTGTTTGGTTTAACTTGATTGCAACCATCATAAACGTGTTCATCTGCGCAGGTGCTGGGACAGAGAAGTCAATCCCGCCAACATCGCCGACGTGAAACCGGATGTCGTATCCGGAGGAAAGGGATAGTCCTAATCCACACTGAGACCTGCCACGATGTTGAAGGTAGTCCCGAAGGTGTGGACCGACGATCCGTGACACGTCATCGACCGCACACCCATATAGGGTGATGTCCAAAGTATCCATGAGCCTGGGGTGGTCCAAACGACCGAGGATTCCGAAGACAGTTTGCGGATCCCCACCCAGCCTGAGCTCCTTTAAGTAGTGGAGCGACACTCGAGAAGAGGGACTTTTTGCACCCTCATCAGGGGTCGCATACCCGAAAAGGGCCACTTTCCGAAGGGTGGGGTTGGAGGCGAGTACTGAGAGTAGCTGGAGTGTGGATGGAGCGGGTTCGAGGGAGTTGAGGTCGAGATCCAGGGTGGTGAGAGTCGTGATTCGTGATGTTATGAGGTTCCACGACGACATTGTGCAGTCGGAGAGCTCGAGGCGTCGCAGTTTTGGAAAGTGGTTATAGGCGAAGAAATCCGAGACGTCAACTAATTCGTCGCTCTCGTTCTGCAGAATGAACGACTCCACACCGCTCGATTGAGGCACCCCGGAACCGGCGGTTAAAGACGAGATTATGGAACTTAAGAGTTCTGAATCTACGGCTTTGAGATGAATCCGTCGGATAGTATCCCGGTTGGCACGATCCTGGAGAATGCCGAACAGGGTGGTGTCGAAATTGTCGTCGTCGGTGTTGGCATTTAGAACCAGGTCAAGCGGGGCGGTCCCGGAACGGCGGCACCACCGCGCCCAGTCCTTTGGAGTGTTCCCCCAGAAACTCCAGAGCTCCGGGGTGGATGAGGCAACCTCGAGCCAGTAGTGGCAAACGAGGAGGAAGTTGTGCGATTCCCTCCCCAACCCGCCAAAGTCTCCCTTGAGGGTAACGTTCCAACGAAAAATGTCACCGAGAACTTCGGGTGGGAGCTTCGAAACATTCAACAGCGAGTTCCGAGCGCGTTTGAGCTTTCTGAGGGCCACCTCGTGCTCTCTGATTTGCTCATCCAAAACTAGTATGGATTTGGCATTGGTTTCGCCACTCAGCCTGTTCTCCGGCTGGGTTAGATCGTGATACACCTCAGATGTACTTACTTACATCAGCTGTGACACTTGTTCGCAACGCTGAGGGCCTAGCTCGTCGTTGTTTGCAGGAGCTGGAGGTGGCATCGCGTCTGGATCGTGGTTCATCAAGAGGTTGCAGATCGCATCCACGTGCGCGGCACTTATCTGGGCGTCTCTCTGATCTCGCGAATGCTGTTGTCCGCGAGGCACCGCCCACACATACAACATTTCCCCCCCAGAACTATTGAGAGATTCCCCGTGTTGTGCTCTCGTGTCTACCCCCTCAACGGATCAACGACTCCACCCCTAGACTGAGTGGAAGGGGTATCCGAAGGGTTCGGACGCCTTTAGCGGCCCCAATTGTGGGCGAGCGTGTCAATTCAGAACCGGAATTCGTGAACATCAGATACGGGAGAACCGACACGTTTGTCCGGAGGAGCCTTTACCCCCGGGCCCACTTCCTTCTAACCTCCTCCAAATCCGAAGCTGGACCCCCACCTGCGACAATCTGTGGGGCTTACAAATGGTGCTCAAAAGGGTTTGTCTGGTGGTGAAGAACTCCGCGATGCCAACAGTACTCTTAGGTCTTAGTGCGAGGGAGATAGTGACCAAATTGGACACCATCAGTGTAAAACTTGCCATAAGCGTCAAATGGTAGCTGGGGCAGCGGAGCAACGGCACCCATCGCTGATACGCCTATAGCCAGTGGTGACTGTTTCGGAAGAGAACAGGATGTCGATTGTGTGGGGCGACGGGGGAGGTAAAGGTGACTGCTGGAGGGCAATACGGAGGTACCGCTGGGTTGATAAGTTCTCTCACTATGTCAGCCTTCGAGAACGTTGAGTTGGATTGCGGGTTCCCACTTCGGATTGTTCCTCAATCTATTTCCCAAAAGCCTGTATACGGAATCAGTGCCCCGACTAGAAAAGTGTTGCGAAGTATCGTGAGGTCGTTTGCATCTAAGTGCTCGAGAGCCGGAGACCTGGGGATATTGTGCAGCCATTACTAGTCTTATCGTGGAATCGGAACAAGAGTTTCCAAAGCGCATGAAGTCCACACAAATGTCGGTCGCGATAAAGTGGGCTCAGAGATCCAACCTAAACTCTTGGGCCATCTCCTGGGTGATACTCGGCAACGCACGATGGGAATTGACAATCACGAGTGAATGAAGCCGTCTCCCGGAGCGCGCGCGCCAGAGCAGGAAGGTAGTGAGTGGTCCCCAATCACCATCAACCAAAAACACCCGGTCCAAAAACAAATATCGGAGACAACGGAAGATCTCCTCTCCATCAGGGTTCGCTCTCGGAAATGTGATGGGTAGAGACACACTCTCAAAGTGAAGTCCCCTCAGGTTCGGCCACTGGGTAGATATTTCCTCCATGGTCAGGGGTTTGCCAGATGCCAGGAAGTAGGTGACCTCTTCCCGTGGAGCGTGTATGATAAGATCGAGTGCCGCTTTCTCCAGTCGACCCTTGGAAGGGACTCGATCGAATTCGATGGCATCTTCAGAAACGTGTTCATCCGCGCTGGCGCTGGGACACAGAAGTCCATCCCGTCTACATCACCAGCTTGGAGTTCGATGTCAGGCTCGGAGGAAATGGAAAGCCCCAGTCCAAGCTGAGATATGCCACGATGCCGAAGGTAGTCTCGAAGGCATGGGCCGATGGTTTGTGGAATGCCTCGACCGCGCACTCGTCCAGAGTGATGTCTAAAATATCCACGTCCCTGGGAAGGTCCAATCGATCAAGGATCCCGAAGATGCCTTGCAGGTGTCCATCCAGCTTGAGCTCTTTCAAGTGGCGGAGCGGCACTCTTGGAGGGGGGGTCACATCACCGTCATCTGCACTGGTCACATCCACGGAAAACGCCACTTTCCGAAGGGTAGGGTTGGAGGCAAGTATTGAGAGTACTTGGGATGTGGTTGGAGTGGGCTCGATGGTGAAGAAGTCGAGATCCAGAATGGTGAGAGTTGCGATTCGTGACGTTATGAGGTTCCACGATGAGATCATACAGTTGTAGAACTCGAGGCGTTGCAATCTTGGAAAATGGTAGTGGGCGAAGAAATCTGAGATATCAACTAATCCACCGCTGCCCCCGTTCTCCAGCATGAATGACTCCACACCGCTAGATCGAAGCTCCTTAGAATCGGTGGTTAATGAGGAGATTATGGATTTTAGAAGTCTTGAATCTGTGGCCTTGAGATGGATCCGTCGAATAGTATCATGGGTTGCACGGTCCTGGAGTACATTGGACAACTCAGCGTCGAAAGAGCCATCGTCCCATTCGGCACTCAAGACCAGGTCGAGTGGAGCGCTCCCTGAGGCCTGAACGTTGATGCAACCGCGCCCAGTCTTTTGGGGTGTTTCCCCAGAAACTCCAGACCTCCGGGGTGGACGAGGCGACCTCGAACCAATGATGGCAAACGAGGAGGAAGTTGCGGGATCTCTTCCAAAACCCGCCAAAGTCACCCTTGAAGGTGGCGTTCCGACAAAAGATATCGCCGAGCAGTTCGGGTGGGAGTTTGGAGATGTTCAACAGCGAATTCCGAGCGCGTTTGAGCTTCACAATGGCCGCCTCGTGTTCTCTGATCTGCTCCTCCAAAGCCAGTATGGACTTTTGCTTGGTCTCGCCATTTGGCCTGTTCCCGGACCGGGTTAGATCGTGATACGCCCTAGATGTGCTGGCTTACATCGGCTGTGATACCTGTTCGCAACCCTGCGGACATAGCTCGTCGGTGTTGGTAGTTACTGGTGGTGGCATCGCGTCTTGATCGTGGTTCGCGGAGAGATCGAAGGCGGCCACCAGTCGATGGTACCCGTCGGGTCAGCGTCGGATCACAGAGTTGGTCCTGCTATCACCGTGCAGGGACTGTCCGTGCGGCCCACGAACAACCGCACACGTTCTACACAGACCGCAATAGGTCGATTGTTTGTTGACCGCTGACGGAGTTCATAAAGTATCGAGTCGATTCCACATTCCCGGCAATGAACATAAATTCATTTCATCCCGCGGTCACTGTACAATAAGGTACAAGGCCGACCAGCGGCAGAGCCCGGGACGCGAGGGTTTGTCAAAATCTGATGGTTTTGTTCGACTAACCTCCATACCCATACGCTCGCGTCGAGTGGGAGTGTGCGATTGGGCGGTTGGGCGGTTTGTCACACTCAGTCAAGAGGTATCATTTGCGGCAAACCCGTTGTAGTGCAATTATTAAAATAGAAAGCAACGTAGAAATGGCAGCAATGAGGAAGTGGAATTAGTCGCCCCGGTGATAACCTACAGATTACTCTCGCAGTAAATAATTCGGGCCAGTCTTAAGCGGGATAGGTGAGCTGTCTTTTGACGAGTTGTTAAGAGGAGTTGGTGACTGTAAGAATGGAGAAAACATACACGATAGCGGAATGTATGATTGCCTGCCACGCTTTGATAATATGGTGGCCAACCACAGTAGAACTCGTTTCAAAGTAGACCGGACCATACAAAGTCAATCAGCCAAAGAGCATACCCGGTGACCCGGTCTAAAACAGAGCAAAGGCATTCAGTCCGAAACTGAATGTACCCACAGACCAGACCGGAGTCGATGCAAAACGCGATGCTCGTCAAGCTCAACGGTCAGGTTTGTTCGCTCCAAGACTTTAGAGCAGATATTGTGGACAAACGTGGCCATATAGAGTGGGACATGGGATGTCCATGAGGGAAACGTCGGATCGTTTGGTGCCACGAACACGCTCGGCGCAAGAAGCACATGTGAAGGACCTCAGCATCTGACGACGTCGTAGAACGGAACTCGTAGATCATGTTTGTTTTCTTGGCGTGGGGAACCCGCTATGGCCAGACCTTCACAACAGTCGCAAGCGCGGGATCGTGATCGTTCCGGAAACTCAACCCACGCACCGTCTGGGTACCACCACGAAGATGTGCGCACAGCTTTCGTAGCAAGGAACGAAAAGCCGTGATGGAATTTGTGGGAAAATGGGGGACATCGACCACGTGTAGGATATGAGAAAATATTTCCGGTTTGCGGTTGTCAATACACCATCCAGGACGTATAACTGCAGCGTATAACTGCAGATTGATGCGTTTCCGTTAGTCTGGGCCGACAATGGGGGTGGAACGGATAGAAGCACACAGTTGCCATCCCCGTTATCGCAAGCGCCGGTTACGATGTGACGGACGACTATGTCACGCGTGTCGTCCTTGACGGAGAAACTAGGCTCGATACTCTGGAGGGAAATATCGAGAGGAATCAGCTTAATCTGATGCGGCCAACAGCAGCGAACGAAGGAGGTGGGAAAGATCGATTGTAGACGGAGCATCACGAGCAACACGTTTACACAAAGGCGAAGATGATGAGACACACTCTCCGTTGAATAGGTGCGTCAGAACGGCGGTCCGCCATTCACCACGCGAGCCATTTAGAGCAGTAGCATGATCATCTAACGTATCAAAACAAAATGCGTCATTGAGGTGGCACTTGAAATGAAGAGAACACATTACGTGCTCTGACATCTTAACCCCACAGTTTCCGAGCCAGATCTACAGGTACTGAAAAGGTGATGAGTGTGTGAAGTGAGTGAAAGAAGGGACAAACCTGCAATGAGATACCAACATTGCGGTGACGCGAGGCCGTCCAGCAAGTGCGACGTGGGGTGTTGGAGGGAGGGGTGGTCTTTGAAGGGAATCGGCTGGCAGTCAATTCCGAGGACCACATCAGCAGGCAAGTTGTAACTAGCAACAAAATCTAATCGAGAACGAAAATGGCCGATGGTGGGAATGACGAGGATCACAGAACAGGTTTGGTTGCCGGATTCCGCGAAGATGTAGGTTGAGTATGTGTGCAAGCGAGAGAGATATTGAGGAGTCGAGATCAACAGTAACTTTCGTTTGGCCAAGGAAGGCTTGAAGGAGTTGGGCGCTCATGACTGCGGGCGATGGGGCCCGGGGAGAAACGAGTGCTGGAAATCGCGAGAGGAGAAGGGGTGATGTGACACAGGTGTGACCTGTGACGATTTACCGTGATTTCAGGTTTTTGGCAGTGGCGCTTGTTTTCATGTTCGATAAGACCCGGTACTAACGTCCCGGGAATGTCAATCGATTATCTATGCCAATGAGACCCTGGACGATAAAGGTTTCAGGAACAAAAGGTGAGCAGAATGATACCTCGTATCTCCCTCCCTCACACTCCCGAAATGCCCCAACAGCCTGCCGAAGTGATCCCCCTTCTCGCTTCCGGTACAGAGCGAACCAGTACACCGACGCAAGAGATACTACCCCCTGCAACGCCCACAGCCGAATCTACGATTGTCCCTCTATCAAGTACTCCGACTCCCGAGGACTCCCCTCGGTCCCCCAGCGAGAGTTTGATACAGAGTTTTATTTCCTGGCGCCTGGCTCTGTTGGGGTTGGCTGTCATAATCTTAGTTGGTGTGTGCCTGGCCATCATCAGTGAATGTCCACGTTACTTATTTGATCGGAAAAAGTAAGAAAAAGCGCCAAAAAGCAGGAATAAGTACAGTAAGTGGATGATAAGTGGATAATCAATAAGCCAGGTCCATTTGGTCGAAATAAGTGGTAAAAAAAGTACGGAAATAAGACTGATAAGTGCGAGAAGAGAAAATTGATCAATAAGTACCGTGCAGAGCTG
>Ga0307511_10002607_pt1 | contig 18805 bp, 13 predicted proteins | sample 13_EM_MG_FD_200266 | JGI IMG/M metagenome (GOLD analysis project Ga0307511, IMG submission 200266) | Populus trichocarpa ectomycorrhiza microbial communities from riparian zone in the Pacific Northwest, United States - 13_EM | ecosystem: Host-associated > Plants > Roots > Unclassified | place... | reverse complement strand
ACGAGCGCTGGCGCGAGGCGATGCGCAGGCGGGGCCTCACCGACCTGTCGCAGCTGCGCGTCAACCCGCTGTCGGCCGGTGTGCTCGGCGGCGACGAAAGCGGCCGGCGGCTGCAACGGTGCTTCACCTTCGTCCAGAAGACGCCCGACGACCTCGGCTGGGCACATCCGGTCGACGGCGTCACGGTCGTCGTCGACGTCGTGACGCGCGAGGTGCTGGAAGTCGTCGACCACAAGCATTTCCCGGTGCCGGACGAGGACGGCAACTTCCACGATCCGAACTGGGTCGACCAGCCGCCGCGTCCTGGGGTGCGGCCGATCCGGATCAGCCAGCCGGACGGGCCCAGCTTCAGCATCGACGAGGACGGCGTGCTGGACTGGCTCGGCTGGTCGCTGCAGGTGAGCTTCGATCAGCGCGAAGGCCTGGTGTTCCACAACATCTCGCTGGACGATGCCGGCGTGCGCAGGCCGATCGTCTACCGGGCGTCGATCGCGGAGATGACGGTCCCGTACGGCGATCCCGGCCCGCAGCGCTGGTTCCAGACCTTCTTCGACGGCGGCGAGTACCTGCTCGGCGGTTTCGCCAACTCGCTCGAACTGGGCTGCGACTGCGTCGGCGACATCACCTATCTCGACGCCGTGCTCGCCGACAACGCCGGCAACGCGCGGACGGTGCCGCAGGCGATCTGCATCCACGAGGAGGACGCCGGCATCCTCTGGAAGCATTCGGACAACTGGAACGGCTCCCGGGCGTCGCGTCGCAACCGACGGCTGGTGGTCTCGTTCTTCGTCACCGTCGGCAACTACGACTACGGCTTCTACTGGTACTTCTACCTCGACGGCACGATCGAGCTGGAGATCAAGGCGACCGGTGTGGTGTTCACCTCGGCGTATCCCGGTCCCGGCTACCCCTTCGCCGCCGAGCTGGCGCCTGGCCTCGGCGCACCCCATCACCAGCACCTGTTCAGCGCCAGGCTGGACATGATGGTCGACGGGCTCGACAACGCCGTCGACGAACTCGACGCCGTCGCGGCTCCGCGCGGCCCGGCGAACTCGACCGGCATCGGCCTCACCCAGCAGGTCACCAGGCTACGCAGCGAGAGCGACGCGCAACGGCTGGCCGACAACGCCAAGGGCCGCGTCTGGCTGATCACGAACCCGTCGGTGCGCAACCGCCTCGGCGGGCCCGTCGGCTACGTGCTCTACCCGGAGGGCAAACCGCTCCTGTTGGCCGACAGCGAGTCCGACATCCACGGCAGGGCCACGTTCGCCACCAAGCACCTGTGGGTCACGCCCTACGCGGCGGACGAGAACTACCCGGCCGGCGACCTGGTCAACATGCATCCCGGCGGCGCGGGCCTGCCGGCGTGGACGGCGGCGGACCGCAGCGTCGACAACACCGACATCGTGCTGTGGCACACCTTCGGCCTCACCCATTTCCCCCGGCTGGAGGACTGGCCGGTGATGCCTGTCGACTCCACCGGTTTTGTCCTCAAACCACACAACTTCTTCGGCCGCAACCCGACGCTCGACCTGCCGCCGGCCGAGGGCGACCACTGCCAGCACAGTTAGTACTGCAACGGCAGTCAGGTGAGTGGGCAGCCACGTCGTTTGTCGTGGCTGAGCGGACCTGGTGTTGGCGTCGGCGGCACCAACACGATCTGGTCGCAACACGTGTATGGATGTATGACAGCAGGTTTGCCCGAACGGACAGTATCGGCTAGGCAACGCGGCGTATAGCCGAGACCAACTGGACAGTGCGTCGCGGCTCCAGTGTGCCTTCCAATGAGCAAGTGCCTACGTTTACGGGATAGATGACGGCCCTGGCCTGCTTGATGAAGCTGGCTAGGGCCGCCCGCAAACGCGTCGCCCCAAGGGGGTGCCCCCGCAGCGGCACGCGGACTTGGAGCGTCCCCGGGCGCCGGGCGCGATCCGCCGCCAGCCGCGGTGTCAGTCTCGAAGGAAGTCGTTCAACAGCTGAAAGAGGCTGTCCACGGCTTGCGCCTCGAGGACGGGGTCCAGGTCTGCGCTCAGGTTCAGTCGCTCGGAACCCTCTGGAGTGATCGACGCCAGGATCAACGCCCACGCCCGTAGCTGCCTGGCCGGAATCGAACTTTGGCCAACTTCTCCGCTGTCTCCACGAGTGCCTCACTTCCCGGCATTGAAGTTCAGATACTCACGGTCGGTGAACTGTCGCTCATACTCCTCGAGTGGCTCCCTTGAGCCCCGGTCCTGACCCGGCTGCACAAACAAGGGTTCCTCGACCAGGCATTGGCGGCGAACAGGACGTTGCCCGACACCCGGCGGGACGCGATGCGCCACCTGGTCAACGAAACGGCAGCTGATCCTGTGGCGACCAGTCGGGCTCGCACCAGATGGGCTTGCAGAACATCCACCGTGTGAACGTCCTACGTATCAATTCAAGCGTCAAGCGCATTGATCCGCTTCCAAGACCGGCGGCGCAGCTCAGCTGATGGTCAGCACCATGCGGAACCGTGCGGCGCCGCTCATCATGCGGGCATAGGCAGTGGGTGCGCCGTCAAGCGGGGCTTCCTCGATCATCGCGGACACTCCGTGCTGGACGGCGAACCGCAGGTTGTCCTCGTTCTCGATCGAGGACCCGGTCAACGAACCGGCGATGGTGACACCGTTGAAGATGAGCGACAGTGGGCTGATCTCGATTGGTTCTGACGACGCGCCGACGACCATGAGCAGACCCGGGTCGGCGAGTCCGGGGATGAGCGCGGTCATCGAGGAGCCACTCGCGGCGGTCGCGAGGACGACGTCGGCGCCGCCCAGTTTCGCAAGCTCCGCGCCGACGTCGGTGGCGCTGCTGTCGATGTAGTGGTGCGCTCCGAAGCCGCGGGCCAGGTCAGCTTTGCCCGCGCCGCGGGCGATCGCGACAACCGTCGCGCCCATCTTCCGCGCGTACTGGACGCCGAGGTGGCCGAGACCGCCGATGCCCTGCACGGCAACCAGGTCGCCAGGCTTCAGTTGTGCTTTGACCAACGCGTTGTAGGTCGTGAACCCTGCGCAGAGCAGCGGCGACGCGTCGATGGACGACAGCTGCTCGGGGATCGAGACCAAGCCGCTCTGGCGGGCGTAGAGGTATTCGGCATAGCCGCCGTCCACGGTGATACCGGTCCGGGGCTGGTCGGCGCAGGCGACAAAACGACCACGCCGGCACTGCCCGCACACGCCGCAATGACCGCCCAGGAACCCGACACCCACCCGGTCACCGACCGACCAACCGGCCACGTCAACGCCGACGGCGTCGATCCGGCCGACCGCTTCGTGCCCAGGCACCACGCCGACCTCTGTCGTCGGATGAGGATGGACGGCGGCACTGTCACTGTGGCAGACGCCGCAGCTCTCGACGGCAATGCGAACCTGCCCGGCGGCCGGCTCGACAAGGGTTTTTCGCGTCGGCTGGAGCGACCCGTCGGAGTCGACGTGGATCGCGCGATACGTAGCCATTACTTGGCAACCCCTAACCCTGACGCCGCAGATAGCGAACGTCGCTGTAGTCGATGGAGACGATGAGAAGGCCCGGGTCCGCCTGCCCGTCCGCCGCTCGGGGATAGATTCGGTGCCGCGTCGGCACTTTGAGGCCCGAGACGTCCACATAGTCGGACAGGTAGTGCGCGGCGTCGGTGTTTCCGGTTATCTCCACGGTGTAGTCGTGCCTGAAGATGAGGCCCGCGTCGTCCAGGTACAGCACCTGATCGGGGTTGTGCGTGGCGAGGTGGGACGGCCAGGTGACGTTCATCCGGCGGTATGTCCGGCCGTCCTCGACCCAGGGGTCGCCCTCCGAGACCACGAAGCCGGGCATCGTGAAGGAGAACGGCTGGGTGAGATAGGTCCACATGGCCGTTCCCGCGAAATAGGCCAGTTGCAGACGGTTCCAGGGTGTCGTCTGGGTGTGTCCGGCGAACGAGTCGCGAGGGTGCGACAGTTGCTCGAGTACCGTGCCGTCCGCTGATTCGATCGCGACCCGGTCCGGCGTGAAGGCGGTATGGACGGGTGGCTCACCGAAGGGTCCGTGCGAGAGGTGTTCTTCTGCCAGGCTCGCCGTCACGTCGACCTCGTCCAGAACACCGCCCTGCTGTTTGAGGTCCCACAACGCGCCCCCTTGACTCAGGTGGACCGAGATGGATGCGAATTCTCGCCACCGGTCCAGACCGCCGTGCCCGTTCATGGCAAATTCGAGAATGTCATTCATGGTCCACTCCGAGAGTCAGGACAAGAAATCGAGGACGTCGGTGGCGAATTCTTGGTGGTGTTGAAAGAGAAATCCGTGTGCCGAGTCCGGGTAGATCTTCACGACGGCGTCCGGTATCAAGCTGCTCAACAAGTACGAGTACCAAGGTAGGATCATTCGGTCGTCGTCGCCGTTCGCGACAAGGACCGAGTGCGTGATCGCGGCGACCCTCTGTAGCAAGCTGACATTGGGTGTACCCCACTTCAGAACTGCGTCGTATTGAGCGTTACGGGTCTGCCATGTCGTGGCCTCGTCACGGCCGATCGATCGTTCGCCGAGTCTCTTCAGGAACGCGACCCCGGCTTCCCGGCTCGTCGATGTGTCCCGGAAGAACGAATGAAGCATTCCCTCGGCGTCGACCTGCGGTTTGCCGGCCGCTTCGATGATGTCGTCCGCCCAGCCGTGCATGCCTGGCGCGCCTTGCGGGGCCGCGGATGCCAGGACGATCTTTCCGAGCATGGCGGGACGGATGAGGGCGATCTCCTGGGCGATGAAACTACCGATGGAAAATCCCAGGAGATCGACTGTCCCAAGGCCAAGGCTGTCGATGAAAGCGATCGCGTCATGGGCCATTTCAGTGACGCTGGTCGGGGTGATTCCCGTACTTCCGGCAACGCCGACGTTGTCGAAGGTGATGACGTCACGTGCGGTCGCCAGCGCGTCGATCAACGCGGGATCCCAGTTGTCCAGGTTCCCACGGAAGTGCTGGAGCAGGACGATCGGTCGTGGGCCTGCTAGGCCGAGTCGACGATAGGCATAGGTCACCCCGTTGTGACCTGTGCTGCGCAGTGTCTCGGTCGCGATATAGCCGGTGGCTTCGGTCATGGCGTTGTCTCCTGTCGGGCGTGTGCTCGTGTCACGGGCCCGCGAGGCCGCCTGAGCACCGCCCTGCGCTCGGCTTCAGTTGTTGCCTGGTGCGAGTGCTCGCCGTTCGATGCTCTTCGCATACAGAGGTGTCTCTTTCTTGTTGTGGGCCGAAGATGCCTCCTGGTCCGCGGCGGCGGCTTGCTCGAGGGAGATGCCGTGTTCGTTGATCGTGGCGATGAACTCGTCGGTGGCGGTTGCCGTGACATGATTGATGTATTCGCAGCTGTGCTCGTCGAGCGGCTGAACGCTGAGGTCCCACACCACGTGCAGTGTGGTGCGGCCGAGAAGAGGGCTGAACAAGTCCGAGATGGACACCATACGGCAGTGATGGGGGTTGGTGACCTCGCCCACGTAGTGCTGGACCATGAGGTTGCCGCCGATCATCTCGACGTTGATCGACATCGGCCGCCCGTCGTCGGTCGTGGTCACCCCGACGGCGATGTGGTCCGGCGGGGCGCAACGCTGGTATTCCGCGTCGGCAAGGTGAAACAGCCAGTCAGCGATATCCACTCGGTCGATCGGCGCGTTGATCACATGGCTGAAGCTTGACTCGGCGATTGTGCGATCTGACATGAACAAGTCCTTCGATTGGGGGCTACGGATTCCTCGACGCGACGGTCCGGCCAGGTCAGCCGACGTCGCGGTACTGCCCCCCGATCCACGCCGACACAAGGGCGGCGAACTCGTCGCCCTTGTCCTCCCAGAAGAAGTGGCCCGCGTCGAACTCGTGCAGCCTGCTGTGGGGCAGGCGCCCGTGCAGGTACTGGGCGTTTGCCGGCGGCACGTAAGGGTCGTGGTCGCCCTGCAGGACCAGGACGGGAGTACGGACCTCGGGCAGCAGGTCAGCGAGCACAGGCAGCTCGGAATCGTAGCTGCGCACGTAGCGGGAGGATTCGGTGAACCGATCGCCAAGGTAGGAAGCCAGATAGTCCGCACGCGCCTCGGGCGACAATGCGTACTTCTCCACCAGGTCCAGGGAACCGCTGACGAGATCACGCGGATCCAGTGCCGCGATGGGCGCCAGGTCGGGGGCCTCGACGAGATCCTTCAGCGCACCGCCGATCCGCAGAGGGAACGCGACCGCGCCGCTGCCGACGATGAGGCTGCGGACCCGTCCCGGGTGCTGGGCGGCCAGGAACAGCGCGGCCGCGGTCCCGACGTCGGGTCCGAACAGGTGCGGGGCCTCGATACCCCACTGGTCCATCAGGCGCACCAGGAACGCACCCATCATCCGAGGAGTCAGGAGCTCGTCACGGCGCTGGGAGCCGCCGAAGCCCGGCAGGTCGACCGCGACGAGGTTCGCCTGCTCGGACAGCGCCGACCAAGTGCTCTCGAAGGCGTACAGACTCTCGGGCCACGGACAGGTGAGGATCAGCGTCCGATCATGGCCCCCATCGCTCCTGGCGACACGGACGTCGACGCCGTCGACGGGCTGATAGCTGGGGGCGATGGTGTTCACGTGCGGCTCCTGACAGCAATGGTTTGTGCGACGGCCACGCGTCGCGCCATTCGGGTGTGGATCAGTCTTCGGACCACTGAGGCGTGCTCGCATCCCCCACCGGCTAGTCACTTGGCAGACCGCACGCTGCTTGTATCGTCGCTGTCGTGGACATGACCAGGCGCTCCCCCCTCGGTGGACCGGTGGTGCAGCTCGTGGGCCGGCGTGACGAATGCGCGGCGCTCATGAGCCTGATCGAGGCTGTCCGCGCCGGTCAGAGCAAGGCGCTGGTCGTACGCGGCGAACCGGGCGTTGGCAAGACCGCGCTGGTGGACTATCTGGTCGAGCACACGCAGGGCGTGCGTGTTGTGCGTACCGCTGGTGTCCAATCGGAGATGGAGCTCGCATTCGCCGGGTTGCATCTGCTGCTGACGCCGATGCTTGACCGTCTTGACCGTCTTCCGGTTCCGCAGCGGGACGCGTTGAGCACCGCGTTCGGCATCAAGACAGGGCCGGCGCCAGAGCGGTTCTTCGTCGGCCTGGCCGTGCTGACCTTGCTCTCCGACGCAGCCGAGGAGCAGCCCCTGCTGTGCCTCGTGGACGACGAACAGTGGCTCGATCGCACGTCGGCTCAAGTTCTCGCGTTCGTCGCACGCCGCCTGCAGGCAGAGTCGGTCGGTCTGGTGTTCGCGGCTCGGGAAACGAGCGAGGAACTGGCGGGTTTGCCGGAGCTCGCGGTGGAAGGTTTGCGGGAGGCGGATGCGCGCACGCTGCTTGGCTCGGCACTGACCGGGCCACTGGACGCGCGGGTCTGCGAGCAGATCGTCAGCGAGACTCGCGGCAACCCGTTGGCGCTGCTGGAATTGCCGCGGGGAGTCACACCGGCCGAGTTGGCGGGCGGTTTCGCGCTCCCGGGTGCGGTGCCGCTGTCGGGAAGTATCGAGGAGAGCTTCCGGCGGCGGCTGGACGTCTTGCCGCCCGAGACCCGACGCCTGCTGCGGCTCGCGGCGGCCGATCCGGTCGGTGATCCCGCGTTGGTGTGGGGAGCAGCCGCGCGGCTGGGCATCGGGACCGACGCTGCGACGGCCGGAGTCGAGGCCGGACTCATCGAGTTCGGCGCGCGCGTGCGGTTTCGTCATCCGCTGGTGCGCTCGGCGGCCTACCGCTCGGCGTCGCTGACGGACAGACAGGACGTGCACCGGGCCCTGGCCGAGGTCACCGATCCGGAGATCGATCCCGACCGACGGGCCTGGCATCGGGCCCACGCCGTGCCTGGGCCGGACGAGGAGGTCGCCGAGGAACTCGAACGGTCGGCCGGCCGTGCGCAGGCCAGAGGTGGCTTGGCAGCAGTCGCGGCATTCCTTGAACGCGCGGCGATCGCGACACCCGAACCGCGTCTCCGTGTGCGGCGCCTGCTCAGTGCGGCCAGAGCCAAGAGCGACGTCGGGGCACTCGATGCCGCACTCACACTCCTTGTGGCAGTCGAGGCCGGCCCGCTCGACCGCGCGCAGGCGGCCGAGGTCGAGCACCTACGTGGACAGTTCGCGCTGGTCCAGCGGCGCGGCAATGCGGCCCGGCTGCTCGTGAACGCGGCTCGGCGTTTCGAGCCGTTCAACGCCGAACTAGCCCGCGAGACACACCTCGAGGCGCTCGGGGCCGCGATGTGGATCGGCGACTTCGGTGGCCCCGGCGGGATGAAGGAGGCTGCCGAGGCAGCTCGCGCCGCACCCGCCGCACCCGAACCTCCGCGCGCGGTTGACGTCCTGCTCGACGCGCTCGCGATTCGGCTGACGCAAGGCTATGCGGCGGCGGCCCCGACGCTTACCCGAGCACAGGAACTGCTGTTGGCGCTGGACCTCGCCGACGACGGCATCGGCCGGTGGTTGCAGCTCGTCGGAGCGAGCTCCAGCGCTATCGTGGCGATGGAGTTGTGGGATGCCGAATCCTCGCATGCCCTTGCTGCTCGCCTGACCCAGTTCGCTCGTGACTCGGGCGCCGTCGTGCACTTGCAGTTCGCGCTCGATTTCCTGGCCAGAACACACCTTCGCGCCGGCGAGGTGACCACGGCGGCCATGCTGATCGAAGAAGACCAGCTGATCGCCGAGATGACCGGAAATCCGCCGGCTGTCTACGGCGGGATGATGCTCGCCGCGTGGCGCGGCCAGGAGTCACAGGCGTCGCAACTGATCGACGCCGTCCTGAAGAGGGCCACGGCAGCCGGCCTCGGCCGGATGGTCGACTTCGCGAATACCGCACGGTCGGTGCTCTGCAACGGTCTCGGCCGCCACGACGTCGCCCGGGATGCCGCGTGGCAGGCGTTCGAGCGTGACCAGCCAGGGTTGGGGTCCCATGTCGTGCCCGAACTCGCCGAGGCGGCGTCCAGGACCGGTGACGTCGCGCTGGTGAAGACCGCACTCGAATGGCTTGCCGAACGCACCAGGACGACGCCCACCGAGTGGTCGCTGGGCATTGAAGCCCGCATCCGCGCCCTGCTCACCGAGGGCGACGCCGCAGACAGCCTCTATCGCGAGTCGATTACGCGTCTCGGCCGGACCCGCCTGCGCCCGGAACTGGCCCGCAGTCATCTTGTCTACGGTGAATGGCTGCGACGTGAGCGTCGTCGGATCGACGCGCGCGTGCAACTGCGCGCCGCCCATGACATCTTCGCCTCGATGGGAGCGGCGGCGTTCGCCGAGCGGTCCCGCCGCGAACTGCTGGCCACCGGCGAGACCGTCCGTAGGCGCACGGTCAAGACCCGCGACGAGCTCACCGCGCAGGAGGCCCTGATCGCACGGCTCGCGCGCGACGGACTCTCCAACCCCGAAATCGGCACCCGGCTTTTCCTGAGCCTGCAAACCGTCAAGTACCACCTGCGCAAAGTCTTCATCAAGCTGGACATCAGCTCACGCAGCGAGCTCGAGCGCGTCCTGCCCAACGACCAGAACACGATCCCGCCGCTGTGAGCCGCATGTCGGTGCTCATCCGGCGCGGGCCGATTCGTTCGCAGTGTTCTGGTCGCCTGTGGGCGGCCTGTGCAGGGGCACCTCCTGGATGAAGACGGCGGCGAAAAAGGCGGCCGCGGCGCACAAGGCGCCGACCAGGAAGATCTGCTGGGTGCCGTGGGCGACTGCGTGCAGATAGGCGTCCCTGGCGGCCTGCGACGCGCCGTTGGCCTGCGAGCCCTCGGTGGCTCGAGCGAACAGGGAGCCGAAGACCGCGACGCCGAGGGAGCCGCCGAGAGTGCGGAAGAGGCTGGTAGCGGCCGAGGCCGCGCCCATGTCACGCAGTTCCACGCTGTTTTGGGCGATGGTGTTGGCCATCTGGATGCTGAAGCCGGTGCCGATGCCGACCAGGACCATGAAGGCGCTGGTGGCGACGCGTGAGGTGGCGGCGTCCATCGTGGCGAGCAACCCCATGCCGACAGCGAGCGAGACCGACCCCACGATCGGGAAGATCTTGTACCTGCCGGTCTTCGACATCACCTTGCCCGCGATCATCGAGGCGGCGACGGAGCCGGCCATCATCGGCACCAGCAGCAGACCCGAGTTCTGCGCCGAGGCGCCTTGCACGATCTGCTGGTAGAGCGGCAGGTAGAGCGTGCCGCCGAACATGGCCACACCGGCGACGGTGAGCAGGACGGCGGCCATCGGGAAGTTGCGATGCCCGGTGAAGATCCGCAGCGGGAGCAGCGGTTCGGCGGCGCGCCGCTCGGCCGCGATGAAGGCGCTCAGCAGAACGACGACCGCCGCACCGAGGCCGAGAATCTGCCAGGAGCCCCAGGCAAAGGTGCTACCCGCCCAGGTCGCGGCCATCACCAGGGCACTGATCATCGCGGTCATGAGCGTGATGCCCAGCCAGTCGATGACGACCTTGCCACGGCGGCCGGGCGGTACACGCAGCAACAGCAAACACCAGACGATGGCTATCAGACCGATGGGGATGTTGACGTAGAAGGCCCAGCGCCAGCCCAGGTGGGTGGTGATGAAGCCGCCCATGAGCGGACCGGCGATGCTGCCGACGGTCTGAACGATGGCCACCATGCCCTGATACTTGCCGCGCTCCCGCGGCGGCAGGAGCACGCCGATGAAGGCGAAGGCCCCGGCCATCATTCCGCCCGCGCCGATGCCCTGCAGGGCGCGGAAACCGATCAGCTCGCCCATCGACGAGGCCTGGCCGGACAGAGCCGAGCCGACGATGAACACCACGATCGAGCCGAGGAACGTGAGTTTGCGGTTGAACAGGTCGCCGAGCTTGCCCCAGACCGGCGTGGAGCAAGCGGTGGTGAGCGTGTAGGCGGTCACCACCCAGGAGATGTGGTCCAGCCCGCCGATGTCGGCGACGACCGTGGGCATCGCGGTCCCGACGATCAGGCCATCAAGCATCGAGAGCAGCATGGCCAGCAGGATTCCGAGCAGGATCCAGCGGATGTTCTTCGGCACGACGGCCTCGGCCGCATGGGACGACATGGCGGACTCCTTTCGGCGATCGGAACACGCTCAGCCTAGCGAACATGTTCGTCACGAACCAGTTCGCAACGAACATGTTCGCTAGGCATGGCTTCAGCCCTGGGCCTACGAGGACATGTCCGGAGAGATCCGACGCTCGCGGTAGATGGCTTCGCCAATGCGAATCCGGCAGCTTCGTCAGTTCTGGATCAGCCGGTGGACGGGGAAGAACGTCACCTCTGGTGGTGCGTCCCCGGCTGCTTGCGCGGCGGGGAGGAGTTGCTCGCGGGCGAACACTTCGAACAGCTCCTGGGACGGGATCACGTTGACCACACGCCAGCCGTTCTCGGTAGGGCCCGCGACGTGCATGATCCATCCGTCTGGGATCTTGCCGCCGGGGAAGATCGTGGCGGTGATCTGTTCGTACTGCAGCTCGGTTCCTCCGGGGATGTCGACGATGACGACGACCATGACGGGCTCCGTTCGTTGATCAACACACTTCCGCGAGTGTCGTCGGCGCGGAGCTTCGGTCGTATCACCCAGAGGGCAGTCCGATCGGGTAGTCGACCGCGACCGCGTATGGGACCGACACCCGGACGATCAGGTCAATTTTCCTGACATCACTCGTGACGCGAAACGCTGTTACCAGGCGTGGGCAACCGGGGACCAAGATGATCACGACGTTGATAAAGGCGCGGGTAGAGGCCATGGTTAACAACGTCAACCGCCCTCCGGAGGCAGGTGCGCGCTACGGCCGGACGGCGGCTGTGGCGTCAAGTCTCTCCACATCGTCCGCGACCTTCAGGACGACGTCCGCGAGGTGCTCCAGGAGACGGATGCCGAATCAGGCGCCGACCCATTGCTCGCGCAGTTGGAGCTGTTGCTCGCGGGACGGGTGACCGCGCCGCTCGATCCCCAGGAATGGGAACATTGGGTCGAGGCGAACCGCCGCGTCGAAGACGAGGAACCGCGAATGGGAGCTGGCTCCTTCCGGCGGTTCAGCCCTTGGCGGCCGCTTTCGCCGCCTTCTTGAACGCCCGCACCTCACCCAGCGACTTCGCGTCCACCACATCCGCCACGCTCCGACGAGACCCCTCCTCGCCGTACGCACCCGCCGCCTCACGCCACCCGGCCGGCTTCACGCCCATCTGCTTGCCCAACAGGGCCAGGAAGATCCGCGCCTTCTGGTCACCGAAACCAGGCAACCCCGTCAGCCGCTTGAGCACCTCGGCGCCGTCCGGCTTGCCCCGCTTCCAGATCGACTCGACCTTGCCGTCGTAGTGCTCGACCAGGAACTGGGCCAGGGTCTGCACACGCTTCGCCATCGAACCCGGGAACCGGTGAATGGCCGGCGGGGTGGAAACGAGGGCGGCGAACTCCTCGGGATCGGCCTCGGCGACCTGGTGCACGTCGAAGGAACCCATGCGGTCCAGGATCAGCTTCGGCCCCTTGAACGCCTTTTCCATCGGGACTTGTTGATCAAGAAGCATGCCGAAGAGCAGCGCCAGGTAGTCGCTGGCGAGCAGCGCGTCGGCGTCGGGTTCCTGCGCGAGGCACAGCTTGCGGGTCACGCGGCAGAGTGTCGCACATGGTCCAACGCAGGACTCGCGCGCCGACTGTCCTGCTGGCGGTGGCCCGCATCGCGATCTTCTACACCAAGGTCTACAACCGGTTGCTGGTCCCGCTCACCGCCGCCGACCAGCCCCAAGCTCCTCCGGAATGACGTTAGGCGCTGCGCGCCCTCGACCGCCACGTCCAGCACTGCGCAGACCGCGCCCGGCCCAGGAGCCTGAAACCTGACACGAATATGAACAGACCCGCGACCAAGTTGATCCGAGCACCTTCCCAACCGACCATCGCCGCGCTCGGGACGGACGCCTATGACGCGCACGCCACCCTGCGGGCGTCGCGACGCTCGACGACCATTGAGAGGGCAGAGGGACTCAGGCTCACCCGGAGGATGGGCTTTGTGTGCTGGTCTCCCACCAGAGTGAGCCGCCACCGCTTCACCACGGCGGCCATGGCCAGTGACAACTCGGTGAAGGCGTAGCTGTCACCGATGCACTTCCTGGTACCGGCGCCGAACGGCATGTACAGGTCCCGCTGCCGGCGATCGGTCCGCTCGGGCAGCCATCGATCAGGATCGAACGTGCGCGGCTCTTCATAGAGATTCTCCACCCGGTGCATGCAGTATGCGCTGAAGAGGATGTTCGCCCCGCTGGGAATCTTGTATCCACCGAGCACGGTGTCGGCACTCGCGACCCGACTCAACAGCCATGACGGCGCGCTGATGCGCAGTGACTCGGTCACAACGCGATACAGGTATGGCAGGTTCGGCAGATCGGCGGCCGTCGCATCCCTGTCGCCGAGCACCTCGCACAGTTCGGCATACAGGCGCTCCTGGGCTTCGGGGTTCTGGGACAGCTGGTAGAACTGCCACGACAAAGCGTCGGCCGTGGTCTCGGTGCCGGCGAAGAATATGGTCATAACCTGGTCGTGCACTTCAAGGTCGGTCAATCCGCCCCCGTCCTTGTCGCGCGCGGTCATCAGATGCGACAACAGGTCGCCACTGCCTTCCGGCTTGGCACGATTCTCGGCGATCGACCGGTACACGGCCTCGCTCACGGTTTTCTTCGCCGCCTCAAACTGCCGGTTGCCACGAGTGGGAATCTTATGCAATGCACGAGGTAGGATTACACGGCGAAACAGGCCGTCGAAGAGAATTGGCAGCAGCCGCTCCACCTCGCCAGCCGTCTCTTTCCCGGCCTTCGTGTTGAAGAGCGTTCGGTAGATGATACGAATCGACAGCGCGCGTGCGTGCTCGATCACGTTGACCGTCGCGCCGTCGGCCCAGCCCTCGGCCATTTCCGCGGCGCAGGACCGCATGATCGCCGCATAGTCCGCGATACGGTCGCGGTGAAAGGCGGGGTTCAGCATGGGGCGCTGGCGTCGATGCTCGCTGTTAGGACAGGTACCCACTCCGTTGCCGATGAGAATACGGAGCGCGTCCACGAACGCCCCACCCTTGTCGAAGCTCTGCTTGTCGGTCACAAGCATCGTCCGAACGAGCTCAGGACTGGCGACCAGGTAGATGTGGGACGGCCCCAGACGCAAGTGCACGATGCCGTCGTGGCCGTGGTGTTCCTCGAGAAACTTCAGCGGATTACGGAGAAGCTGGACCGTGTGTCCGAGCACCGGCAGCGCTCCCGGGGCCAGTGGAATAGCTGACTTGGTCGACATGGCCATCCCTTGCGCGGTGATTGTTGTTGATCGTAAGCGGCTTCGGGCCAGCTCATGGCGATCATCGGCCGGCCAGCCGCACGCCTGAGGCGCGACGTGGTCCACGGATAGCTGCGCCGCGACGGCGAAGGCAGACACCGTCACGGACGATCCTGATTCCATAATTCGACTGGGCGTGGCAAGCTGAGCTCATTCTGCGCACGCCGGCCGAATGCTGTCAATGCCGTTCCGCCGACTGGAACAAAGTTGGCTCGACGTGCACTGAACGGTGGCGGTGAGCGTATGCGGCGACACCCGGTCCTTCCTGACGCAACTACCTGGCGTCGCGAAGAACCTCGGCACGGTTCGACACAAAGGCCGGGCAGATCTGCCCAGATTCATTGCCGTGTCCGCGTCGCGTTCCAACTGCGTGGAACCGGCCTTGCTTCAACCGTCCACAACCGTGGTTAATAGCCCAGATGATCGGCCATGCACTGCCATGACCACAATCTGCTCCGGCCCGAACGAGAAGGTGATCGCGTGACCGCGGAACCGATCGTACGACACGAACCGAGCGCGCTCGATCTGCTTTCCTGGAGCAGGAAGATGATCGATGGCGACCTCAGGTCAGCGGTGGGCCGGCTGCCGGTTCCGCTGCGTCGGATCGCCGGCTACCACTTCGGCTGGTGGGACGCCCACGGGCACCCGGTCGAGGCCAACGCGGGCAAGGCCATTCGCCCCACCCTGGTCCTGCTGGCCGCCGAGGCCGTGGGTGGATCGGCGGGGCCGGCTGTGCCGGCCGCGGTGGCTGTCGAACTGGTGCACAACTTCTCGCTACTGCACGACGACGTGATGGACGCGGACCGCACTCGCCGGCACAGGCCCACCGCGTGGACCGTGTTCGGTGTCCCGCAGGCGATTCTGACCGGGGACGCGATGGTGGCGCTGGCCAGCGAAGTCCTTGCCGGCAGCGATTCCCGGTGGGCGTCGACAGCTGTCCGATGGCTCAGCGACTCGGTGATCGAGCTGTGCGACGGGCAGTACGGCGATGTGGCCTTCGAGAGTCGAACCCAGGTGGAGTTGGCTGAATGCCTGCGAATGGTGCAAGGCAAGACGGCGTCGTTGCTCGGCGCGTCCTGTGCGCTTGGCGCGCTGGCGGGTGGGGCGGGCGCCGTGAAGGTCAACCTGATGCGCGCGTTCGGCCGTCATCTCGGTCTGGCGTTCCAACTCGTCGATGACGTCCTGGGGATCTTCGGCGACACGGAGGTCACCGGTAAGCCCGCCGGAGCGGACCTCATGCGGAGGAAGAAGTCCCTGCCGGTGACCTTCGCTCTCACCTCGGGCACTTCCGAAGGTGCTCAACTGAGTGATCTGTACGCGGACGACGCGCCGGTCGAGGTCGACCGAGCGCGCGACCTCATCGCCCGCGCCGGTGGCCGGGAATGGGCCCAACGGATGGCTGACGAGGAGATGGGGCGGGCGTTGGCCAGTCTCGACGAGGCCGACTGCAGGCCGGCAGCGCGTGCTCGGCTCGTCAACCTGGCCGGTCTCGTCGTCAAGCGGAACCACTGACCCGGGAGGACATCATGGCCGCCTCGCCCGTCATCACCTCTCTGTCTTCGGTGACCGTGGTCGACGCCGATCCGGGCCACCGCGTGTTCGTGGGCTCGGAACTGCTGATCGACGGCCGCGAGGTCCGCTGCGGCGCATCCGCGCTGTTGGCGGGTGACCTGCGCCGCCGCGGCGTCGCGACGGGAATCGCGACTCTGCGGACAGGTTCAGGCCCGGGTCTGGACATGACGGTCGCGTGGGTGCCGTCCGGCGACACCAAGCTTGGTCTCGCCGTCGCCACTGCCGGCCCCGACCGCGAGCTCGCGGTGGAGGTGGTCACCGCCTGGTTGGCGGTGGCGGGGCCTCGAACCGTCGTGTTGGCCAGCCCGCGGTCGTTCTGCGCGGGTGTGGAGCGGGCGATCGAGATCGTCATCCGGGCACTCGAACGGCGCGACAACCCGGTCTACGTGCGCAAACAGATCGTGCACAACACCCACGTGGTCAAAGACCTGGAACGGCGGGGCGCGGTGTTCGTCGACGAACTGGACCAGGTCCCCGACGGGGCCACCGTGGTCTTTTCGGCGCACGGGGTCTCGCCGGCCGTCCGGGCCGAAGCCGGCAGGCGCGGGCTGGACGTCATCGACGGCACCTGCCCGCTGGTGACCAAGGTGCACGCCGAGGCTCGTCGGTACGCGGCGCGGGGCGACACCGTGGTGCTCATCGGGCACGCCGGCCACGAGGAAGTCGAGGGCACCATGGGTGAGGCGCCCGAGGCCACGGTGCTGGTCGAGGATGTCGCCGACGTGCTCGCACTGGACATCGAGGACGTGACCGGGGTGTCCTACCTGACCCAGACCACCCTCGCGGTGGACGAGACGGCCGAGGTGGTCGAGGCGCTGCGCACGAAGTTCCCGGCGCTGCGCGAGCCTGCTTCGGAGGACATCTGCTACGCCACCACCAACCGGCAGAACGCGATGCGGCAGGTGGCCGCCGAGGCGGACCTGATCCTGGTCGTCGGCTCGGAGAATTCGTCGAACTCGGTGCGCCTGGTCGAATTGGCGCGGCGGAACGGCACGCCGGCGCACCTGATCGACGACACGTCCCACATCCGGCCGGAGTGGCTGGTCGGGGTGAGCACCGTCGGGCTCACCGCGGGAGCGTCGGCTCCTCCCGCGCTCGTGCACGACGTGATCGGCGCGCTCGGCGGCCTCGGCGAGGTCACCGTCCAGGAGCGCGAGACGGTCCACGAAACCATCCACTTTGGACTCCCCACGGCGGTGCGGAGCACGTGACGCGTCGGCTACGGGATCCGTTCATCGTCGGGAGTACGCCATGACCGGTGTCTTCAAGCCGCTGCCCGCGCCCAGTGACGCCGCCGGTCGGGCGGTGACCCGCGCCGATCTGGCCGGGTACGACATGGCCCAGTTGGAGGCACTGGCCGTCGCCATCCGCGACTCACTGGTGCCGGCCGTGTGCGAGGTCGGCGGGCACCTCGGCCCCAACCTCGGTGTTGTCGAGTTGACGATCGCGCTGCACCGGGTGTTCCAATCCCCGTGGGACCCGGTCCTGTTCGACATCGGGCACCAGGCTTACGTGCACAAGATGCTCACCGGTCGGTGGAACGAGTTCGACTCGCTGCGGCAGCTGGACGGGTTGTCCGGTTACCCGTCCAGGAGGGAGAGCTTGCACGACTTCATCGAGAACTCCCACGCATCCACCGCACTGTCCTACGCCGACGGCATGACCAAGGCGTTCGAGTTGGCCGGCGACGGCCAGCGGCGGGTGGCGGCGGTCATCGGTGACGGCGCGCTGACCGGCGGCATGTGCTGGGAGGCGATGAACAACATCGGTGCCTCCGGCCGGCCTCTGGTGGTCGTTCTCAATGACAACGGGCGGTCATACGAGCCCACCGTTGGATCATTGGCCGCGCATCTGCGCGCGCTGCGCGAGGGGAGCGCGACGAGCCCGAACTTGTTCGAGCAGTTGGGCTTCGAGTACCTGGGCCCGGTCGACGGACACGACCTGGCCGAACTGGAAACCGTGTTGAGGATCGCTCGCCAGCACGCCCATCCGGTGCTGGTGCACTGCGTGACGGTCAAGGGCAAGGGCTATCCGCCCGCCGAGCGGGACGAAGCCGATCGAATGCACGGTATCGGCGTGATCGACCCGGTGACCGGCCGCAGCACCAAACCGGGGGCGGCCGGTTGGACGGTCGTGTTCTCCGAGGAGATCGCGGCCATCGCACGGCACAGGCCGGACATCGTCGGCATCACCGCGGCGATGAAGCTGCCGGTCGGGTTGGGCCGACTGGCCGCGGAGTTCCCGGAGCGGGTGATCGACGTCGGCATGGCGGAGCAGCACGCCGTCACCTCGGCGGCGGGCTTGGCCATGGTCGGCATGCACCCGGTCGTCGCGGTGTATGCGACGTTCCTCAACCGCGCGTTCGACCAGGCCTTGATGGACGTGGCGCTGCATCGCCTGCCAGTGACGTTCGTGCTCGATCGGGCCGGCGTGACGGGACCGGACGGGCCCAGCCACCACGGCATGTGGGACCTGTCGCTGCTGGCGATGATGCCGGGCATGCGGGTCGCGTGCCCACGGGACGCGGACAGCTTGCGCGAACTGTTGCGTGAGGCCGTCGACGTGCACGGTCCGACCGCGATCAGATTCCCGAAGGCGTCGGTGGGGGAAGCGTTTCCCGCTCAGGCGCGGCTCGGCGACGCCGACATCTTGTTCGACGGCGGGCACGACGTTCTCCTTGTCACAGTGGGCACGATGGCCTCGACGTGCATGCGGGTGGCGGCGGCCCTTGCCGAGCAGGGGATCGGGGTGACCGTGGTCGACCCGCGCTGGGCGTTGCCGGTCAGCGACGCGCTGATCGAGTTGTCATCGACGTTCGACCTGGTGTGCGTTGTGGAGGACGGCCTGGTCGCCGGCGGTGTGGGGAGCGCGTTCAGCACGGCGATGGCCGAGTCCGATGTCGACGTTCCGGTGCGCGCGTTCGGATTGGAGTGCCAGTTCTTGG
>Ga0307511_10002606_pt1 | contig 18808 bp, 12 predicted proteins | sample 13_EM_MG_FD_200266 | JGI IMG/M metagenome (GOLD analysis project Ga0307511, IMG submission 200266) | Populus trichocarpa ectomycorrhiza microbial communities from riparian zone in the Pacific Northwest, United States - 13_EM | ecosystem: Host-associated > Plants > Roots > Unclassified | place... | reverse complement strand
CACGAAGTTGCGCTCGGCCTCACCGATGTAGAGCTGGCGCGGGCGGCCGATCTTGGTGGCCGGGTCCTTCATCATCTCCCGCCAGTGCGCGATCCAGCCGGGCAGCCGGCCCAGCGCGAACAGCACCGTGAAGAACTTGGTCGGGAAGCCCATGGCCCGGTAGATCAGGCCGGTGTAGAAGTCCACGTTCGGGTACAGCTTGCGCGAGACGAAGTACTCGTCCGCCAGGGCTGTCTCCTCGAGCTTCTTGGCGATCTCCAGCAGCTGGTCGTCGCCGCCGAGCTTGCCCAGGATCTCGTCCGCGGTCTTCTTGATGATCGCGGCCCGCGGGTCGTAGTTCTTGTAGACCCGGTGGCCGAAGCCCATCAGGCGGACGCCGTCCTCCTTGTTCTTCACCTTGCGCACGAACTCTTCGACGTTGCCGCCGTCCTGCCGGATCTTCTCCAGCATCTCCAGCACCGCGCTGTTGGCGCCGCCGTGCAGCGGGCCGAACAGGGCGTTGATGCCGGCGGAGATGCTGGCGAACAGGTTGGCCTCGGACGAGCCGACCAGCCGCACCGTGGAGGTGGAGCAGTTCTGCTCGTGGTCGGCGTGCAGGATGAACAGCAGGTCCAGGGCGCGGACCAGGGCCGGGTCCACGTCGTAGTCCTCGGCCGGCAGGCCGAAGGTCATCCGCAGGAAGTTCTCCACCAGGCCCAGCTTGTTGTCCGGGTAGAGGAACGGCTGGCCGATCGACTTCTTGTACGCGTAGGCGGCGATCGTCGGCAGCTTGGCCAGCAGCCTTATGGTCGAGATCTCGACCTGCGTGTCGTCGAACGGGTTGAGGCTGTCCTGGTAGAAGGTGGACAGCGCCGACACCGCCGAGGACAGCACCGGCATCGGGTGCGCGTCGCGCGGGAAGCCGTCGAAGAACCGCTTGAGGTCCTCGTGCAGCAGGGTGTGGCGGCTGATCTGGCGGCTGAACTCCTCGACCTGGGCCTGCGTCGGGAGCTCGCCGTAGATGAGCAGGTAGCTGACTTCGATGAAGTTGGACCGCTGCGCCAACTGCTCGATCGGATAACCACGGTAACGCAGAATGCCGGCGTCACCGTCGATGTAGGTGATCTCGGAGGAGCATGAAGCGGTGTTCACGAATCCGGGATCGAGGGTTACCATCCCGGTTTTCGCGAGGAGTTTACCGAGATCTATGCCTGGTGCGCCCTCTGTCGGGAGCGACACAGACATCTCGTGCTCTCCGCCCGCATAACGCAGCGCGACGGTACGGAGGTCGGTATTCGGCGCAGTCGTCGCGTCGGGCATCAAAATCCCTCTCACGCTCAGACGGGGCGACCGCTGGGCTCACAGCGAAGGGTCGAGCGAGCGCACGGAACCGGGGTGACCGCACCGCAGCACCGCCCCGTTGGGGTCCTGTCGCTTGCCACGCTAGTAGCCCTCGGGCCCGGCGCACAGCGCGGCGGGCGTGCTGTTGCGTGCGATGGGACAGGTATCACACGATGTCCGGACCCCTACGGGTCACGATCAGGACACATCGACGCCCGGGCCGTGGCGCAGGACACGCCGGACCCGGTCCCGGCGGCCGACCGCACCCGGGGCGGTTTCCGCCGGACGGCCCAGCCGGCTGCGCCGCCCGGGTGGTCACGCACACCGCCCGTGGGGGTTACCGACACGTCCCGTGACGACAGGTCGACACATTCGTGTCGCCACAGGTCGTCGTCCCCGGGTTAATTTTGTGCCAGCGGCCGCATTTCTTCGAAATCAATTTCTGCACACGAGGCGGAGGTTTCGAGATGATCGTTATCGGCTTGGGTCTCGGCGTTTCCCTCGGCACGTGGTGGTGGCATCACCACTGCTGGTGAGTCAATTCCGCGCTGCGGGGCGGTTCGGCCCCGGCGCGGGACACCGTGATCGCGGCGGCGGCCCCGGCGAAGGTCAGGGCCGCCCGCCAGTCCTGGTCGGTCAGCGTCCCGACCGCGTCCTTCGACAGCGTGCCGTGACGGTGCAGCCACGCCAGTAGCGCGCCCTGCACCGTGTCGCCCGCGCCGATCGTGTCCACCACGTCGACGCGGACCGGCGGCGCCTCGACGAGCTGGCCGTCACCCGACAGCACGGCCAGCCCGTCGCCGCCGCGGGTGATCACCACCGCGGCCGGCCCGATCTCCTGCCACCGGCGGATCTCCGTCATCACGTCGGCGTCGCCGGCCAGCCACTGGGCGTCCTCGATGGACACCTTGAGCAGGCCCACGTCGGGCAGCCAGGACCGGAACCGGGCCCGGTAGGCGTCGGCGTCCGGGATGAGCACCGGCCGGATGTTCGGGTCCAGAGCGGTCAGCCGGCCGTTCGCGGATTCCCGGCGCAGCAACGACTCGTACACCGAGGCGCCCGGCTCCAGCACCATCGACAGCGTGCCGAAGGAGACCGCCTGTGTGGCCGCCGGCAGCGGGCCGGGGTCGGCGACCAACCGGTCGGCGGTGCCCTCGACGTAGAAGCCGTAGCGGGCCGAGCCGTCGGCAGCGAGGCCGACGACGGCCAGCGTGGTCGGCTCGGGGCCGCGCTGCACCAGGCTCACGTCCACCTGGGCGTCCTTGAGCCGGGCGACCAGGGCGTCGCCGAAGGTGTCGGTAGAGACCCGGGACAGGAAGGCCGTCGGCGCGTCCAGCCGGCCGGCCGCGATCGCCACGTTGTACGGGCCGCCGCCGAGCTGCGGCAGCAGCGCGCCGCCCGTCGTCGGAACCAGGTCGACCAGCGCCTCACCAGCGACGACGATCACGCGCACTCCCCTGTCAACGTTGTCACGACCGCGAGCCGGCTCATGCTAACGCCATGAATGCGCCTTTCCTACACTCCGAGTAGAGGAAAGGCGCATTCCCAACGGTTTCAGGCGTTCGGAGCCAGCGCGCCGAGGAGGAACTCGGAGAGGGCCTGGAAGGCCTCGGCGTCGGAGAGGCCCGTGCGCTTGGCGATCACGCCGAGGTGGATGTGCTCGATGGTCAGGCCGACCATCTCCGACACCAGCGCGGCGTGCACGTCGCGGAACGCGCCCTGCTTCACGCCGTCGGCGATGAGCGAGCGGATGCGGGCGGCGGCGGCGCGGGCGTTGAGCTCGTAGACGGCCCGGGCCGGCGGGAAGGCGGCGATGTCGCCGATGAACTCGCGGCCGGCCGGCCGCAGCTCGTCGCCGGCGGCGGACAGGTACTCGCCGATGCGGGCCCGCACCTCCTCGACGTCGGCGATGCGGGCCTCGATGCGGGCGGTCGCCTTTTTGAAGAAGTGGCTGACCACCAGCACGGACAGCTGCTCCTTGCTGGGCGCCAGCGCGTACAGGGTGGACTTGGAGCAGCGCATGCGGGCGGCCAGGTCGTCCAGGGTGAACGTGGCGAAGCCCTCGGCCAGGAACAGCTGCTCCAGCCGGTTGAGCAGGTCGGACTGGCGCGCGGTGAGCGTGCGGCGGCGGGACCGCGCGCTGACTTCGGACCTGGTCATGTGTGGAGGGTGCCACAAACTCAGAAGTAGTACTCCAGTACGTCCCAGAGTACTGTTGTCAGTATCGACTCACGACCTGGGAGCGTAGCCATGCCCGCCGAGCGACTGCTGCCCACGACCGAGGCCGAGGACCTGATCGAGCTGGTCAGGGACATCGGTCGGAACGAACTGGCCCCGCACGCGGCCGCCGAGGAGGAGGCCGGGCGCTTCCCCCGCGAGACGCTCCGGCTGCTCGGCAAGACCGGACTGCTCGGCCTGCCGTACCCGGAGGAGTTCGGCGGCGGCGGCCAGCCGTACGAGGTCTATCTCCAGGTCCTGGAGGAGATCGCCAGCAACTGGCTGACGGTGGCCGAGGCGATCTCGGTGCACGTGATGTCCTGCTACCCGCTGGCCACCTTCGGCAGCCAGCGGCAGCGGGAGCGCTGGCTGCCCGACATGATCGGCGGCGAGCTGCTCGGCGCGTACGCGCTGTCGGAGCCGCAGGCCGGCTCGGACCCGGCCGGCATGACCACCCGGGCCACCAGGGACGGCGACGACTACGTCATCAACGGCACCAAGGCGTGGATCACCCACGCCGGCGTGGCCGACTTCTACACCGTGATGGCCCGCACCGGCGAGGTGTCGTGCTTCCTGGTCGACGGCCGCAGCGAGGGCCTGTCGGCCGCCGAACGCGAGCGGACCATGGGTCTGACCGGTTCTCCGGTGGCGCAGCTGCGTTTCGACGACGTGCGGGTGTCGGCCGAGCGCCGCATCGGCGACGAGGGCAGCGGCCTGAAGTTCGCACTGTCCGCTTTGGACTCCGGCCGGCTCGGGATCGCCGCCTGCGCGGTCGGTCTGGCCCAGGCCGCGCTGGACGAGGCCGTGAACTACGCCCGGGACCGCAAGCAGTTCGGCAAGCCGATCATCGAGTTCCAGGGCATGGAGTTCCTGCTGGCCGACATGGCCGCGGCGGTGGAGTCGGCCCGCGCCACCTACCTGGAGGCGGCCCGCCGGCGCGACCGCGGGCTGCCGTTCAGCCGGCAGGCCTCGATCGCCAAGCTGGTCGCCACCGACGCGGCGATGAAGGTGACCACCGACGCCGTGCAGGTGCTCGGCGGGGCCGGGTACACCCGGGACTTCCCCGCCGAGCGCTACATGCGTGAGGCCAAGGTGTTGCAGATCTTCGAGGGCACCAACCAGATCCAGCGCATGGTGATCGGCCGACACCTCGCACGAGGCTGAACAGACGCCAGGCACCGGCATGGCAGAGCGCGGGTTCGCGCGGGCGCAGCTAGCGCTCCCGGTAGAACGGGTCGGCGGTCACGCCCTCGCCGCTGTTCTCGTCGTAGTGGTAGACCTCGCGGCCCTGGATGAACACGCGCAACGCTCGGCTCATCACGTCCAGGGGATCCCCGGTCCAGATCACGATGTCGCCGTCCAGGCCGGGCTTGAGCGAGCCGACCCGGTCGTCGAGGCCGAGGATGCGCGCCGGGTTGGCGGTGATCGCGCGCAGCGCCGTGTCGCTGTCCAGGCCCTCCTTGACCGCCAGGGTGGCCTGGTGGACCAGGAAGTGGATGGGCACCACCGGGTGGTCGGTCATGATCGCCAGCTCGACGCCGGCCCGGGCCAGGATGCCCGGGTTGCGCAGCGACCGGTTGCGCAGCTCGACCTTGGCCCGGCTGGTGAACAGCGGGCCGATGATCACCGGGATGTTCTTCTCCGCCACCAGGTCGGCGATCAGGTGGGCCTCGGTGCCGTGGTTGATGACCAGCCGGTAGCCGAACTCCTCGGACAGCCGGATCGCGGTGGCCACGTCGTCGACCCGGTGCGTGTGCTGGCACCAGGGCAGCTCGCCGTCGAGCACCCTGACCAGGATCTCGTTGTTGGCGTCCCGGTCGAACGGCTTGCCCTCGGCCGCCGCCGCGTCCCGCCTGGCCCTGTAGTCCTGGGCCTTGGTCAGCGCCTCGCGGATCACCGCGGCCACGCCGAGCCGGGTGCTCGGCGTGACGTTCTTGTCGCCGTAGACCCGCTTCGGGTTCTCGCCCAGCGCGCTCTTCACGCTGACCGGCTCGCGCAGCACCATCTCGTCCACGGTCCGGCCCCAGCACTTGACCGCGACGGTCTGCCCGCCGATCGGGTTGCCGGAGCCGGGCTTGATCACCGCCGTGGTGACGCCGCCGGACAGCGCGTCCGCGAAGGCCAGGTCGGCCGGGTTGATGCCGTCGAGCGCGCGGAACCGGGGCCCGACCGGGTCGGTCATCTCGTTGGTGTCGTCACCGGCCCAACCCTCGGCCTCCTCGGCCACGCCGAGGTGCCCGTGGGCCTCGACGAAGCCGGGCAGCACCCAGGAGCCGGCCGCGTCCACGACCTCCACCTCGTCGGGCACGTCGACGTCGGCGTCCGCGCCGACGGCGGCGATCCGCCCGTCGATGACCAGGACTGTCCCGCCGTCGATGGGGTCGCCGTCGACCGGCACCACGTATCCGCCTGTGATCGCCACGTTCATGGTTCGCAATGCTAACGGTCTTCGGCGGCCGGCAGTGCCTACTTGGGCAGTAGTCCCCAGCGTGCCGACCACGCCTCGCCCGGGGCGAGCGTGATCAGGTCGATGCCGGAGTTCAGCGCGTCCGGCGGGCAGGTCATCGGCTCGATCGCGACGGCCCGGCCGCGGCCCAGGAAGTCGTTCGGCGTGTACACCTGCACCCACCGGAAGTCCGGGTCCGCCCACACCTCGACGCCGCCGTCCGGGCCGGTCAGCCGATGCCGGACCAGGCCGTCCGCGCCCGGCTCGCAGCCGCCGAACGCGTGGTCCAGGCTCACCCCGCGCAGCGCCTTGGGCTTGGTGAAGTCCAGGTCGGTGCCGGCCAGCGGCGTCTGCGGGCCGTCCGGGGTCATCGTCTCCGGGCTCAGCGGCAGGCTCGTGGTCGCGGCCAGGTGCAGCGTGCAGTCGTCGAGCGCCGAGTTGCCGGCCCTCGGGTACGGGTGCATGCCCACGCCGAACGGCACCGGCCGGTCGCCCACGTTGGCGACGCCGTGCGTGACGGTCAGGCCGTCGGCGTCGAGGGCGTAGCTGATGGTCACTCGCAGCGGCACCGGCCAGCCGTGCTGCGCCGGCACGTCGATGCCCAGCGAGATCAGCGAGCCGGTGTGGTTGATCACCTGCCAGGAGTGCTTGCGCACCAGGCCGTGGCTGGCGTTGTGCCGCTCCGGCTCGGTCAGCTCCAGCTGCTGGGTGCCGCCCTCGAACGGCCACTGGCCGCCCCGCACCCGGTTCGGCCAGGGCACGAGGACGGCGCCCGCGCCCATCGGCGGGTAGGTGTCGTCGGGATAGCTCTGCACGTAGTCGACGCCCGCGACCTCATAGGTCCGCAGGCCCGCGCCTACCTCGGTGACGACCGCGCGGGCGCGGCCGTAGGTGATCTCGAACTGGGCGCCTGTGGGACCGCTCACCCGTGCGAGCTTAGAGGTCCGACGCGGGAACTCGTAACGATCGGCTCACCGATCGGGGCCGAACTCAACACGGTTCGGCTTCACCCGACCGGCGTATCTAGGGTTGTCTCCGTGGCGATCAGCATCGTGGACGCACCGACGAACCTGGGCCTGCGCCCACCGGCGCCCGGAGTGGTGCCCGGCTGCGCGAAGGCGCCCGCCGCGCTGCGCGAGGCCGGCCTGCTCGGCCGGCTGGCCGCGGCCGACGCCGGGGGGCTCGTCGCACCTCGCTACGACCTGGGCGGATGGCAGCCCGGCGACGGTGTTTTCCACGCTTCCGGGATCGCTTCCTACGCCCGCCGCCTCGCCGACCGCGTCGCCGGCCTGATCGGCCACAGCTTCCCGCTCGTGCTCGGCGGCGACTGCACCGTGCTGCTCGGCACCGGCCTGGCGCTGCGGGAACGGGCCATGGCCGAGGGCCGCCGCTACGGCCTGGCCTTCATCGACGGGCACAGTGACTTCCGGCACCCCGGCAACTCCGACCACATCGGCGCCGCCGCCGGCGAGGACCTCGCCCTGGCCACCGGCCGCGGCCAGGGCGACGTGGCCTCCCGGCTGTTCGAGGACGCCGACGTGGTGGTGCTCGGCATCCGCGAGGACGACGACGCCCGGGCCGAGCTGTCCTCCTGCGGCATCGGCCACCGGACCGCCCTGGAGGTCCGCAAGGCCGGCGCCGCCGAGTCCGCCGAGTGGGCCCGGCGGCGGCTCGACGAGCTGGACGGCTTCTGGGTGCACCTCGACGTCGACGTGCTGGACCCGGCCGTGATGCCGTGCGTGGACGCCCCCGCTCCGGAGGGCCTGGACCACGCCGAACTGGCCGAGTTGCTGGCCGGGTTGACCGTCGCGCCGGGCTGCCTCGGCGTAGAGGTGACGATCTTCGACCCCGACCTGGACCCCGACGGCGCCTACGCCAAGGCCCTGGTCGACACCCTCGCCCGGGGACTGGCCCCGAGGGTTTCCTGACCTGGCAAGGCGGGGTGGCCGCCGCGGCAGCCACCCCGCCTCAATCGCCGGTCACCACCAGGAGAGAAGCCGCCTGACGCCGGTCACGAGCCCGCGTCCGAGCGACCAGCCGATATCGACCGCACGCTCGAAGCCCCACTGGTAGGCGCGCGTGATGCCGTGTTCCACGGACAGGCACTTCTGGTCCAGGCTCGACCCGCCCTGCAACGAACTGCACGCCAGGGACAGCCCGCCGGCCGGCCCGGCCAGGTTCGATATCCAGTCGGCCCAGATGTCCAGCCGCAGGCTGCCCTTGAACCGCTCCCGCGCGGCGCGGCTGCGCGCGTCCACGACGCGTTGGATCATGGCCCGCTGGGCCCGCTGCGCGGCCCTGACCATCTGACGAGCCATCCGCCGCTTGAGCTCATGGGGGCTGGGCCGCCACGGATGCCAGTACCGATGCCGCCGGGCCCTCGTGCCGTCGAGGTCCGTGGCGTTGACCGGGTTCGCGTTGACGTAGTCGTAGTCGTTGGCGGAACCGCCCTCGACCGGGTCGACCGTCAGGAACCGGCCCAGCGCCGGCAGATACGGCCGCGCACCCATCTCCACCAACGCCAGCGCGCCGGCGTGCTCGTACGGCCGCTGGTTCTGGCCGAGCCAGCCGTAATCCATCTTCCCCGGCTGGTTGTCCGGCACCGCCTGCGGATCGACGGCCCCGGACGCGTTGAGCGCCTCACCGAACGGCGTGTACGTCCGCAGGTCGCCGGTCTGCTTGCCGGCGGAGTCCAGCGTCAGAACCAGATCGCCACGCACCGACGGCGCGTCCCACGTGCTCGTGCCGGCAGCCTGCACCGTGTACAGCACACCACCGGGCAGGCTGATCGACGTGCTGAGCAGCTTCTTCGTGCCGTCCATGCTGAGGTCGGCGCTGTCCCCGTCAGCGGTGTAGCCGTACAGCACGACACCGTTCTGGTCGCCGGTCTTCGCGTCACGACGGACGATCCGGTTGGTGGCGTCCCGCACGTAGCTCACGTCGGCGACCTGGTTGGGGTCGCCGCTCCTCGTGCCGGCGGTCAGGTGCCGGTCCGCGGAGTCATAGCCGAGGTACGTGGTGGCGCCGCCGGACACGAACTGCGTGGTGTTGCCATGGCTGTCGTAGTTCAGGTCGGTCATCGCACTGGCGCCGGTCGTGGCCAACAGCCGGTCGGCGGCGTCGTAGCAGTAGTCGGTCTCGGCGGTGCCGCCGCTCGTCTGGTCGAGCAGCCGCATCCGGTTGGTGTTCAGACCGGCGTTCGCCTGCGTGCCGGTCGGACACGCCGCCGAGGCCGTCGAGGTGAAGTCGTACGTGTAGTGGTGCCCGCCCACGTACGCCTCGGTCAGCCGCCCCGCCCCGTCATAGCTGAAGTTGGCGCCGTCGGGCCTGGAGTCCACCCCGCCGAGCCCCTCGTCCACGATGGTGCCGGCGATCGTCCTGGTCACCGCCGACATGACGTGCCGGCCGTCGGAGGTGAGCCAGTCCAGCGAGGTCATCGCGCCGCTGGTGTCCTTGTTGACCGCCGCCAGGTGGCTGCCGTTGGCGTAGTCGACCGACGCCAGTTCACCCGCGCTGTCGTAGTGACTGGTGGCCAGCACGTCCGACCCCAGCTTGGTGGTGAGCACCCGGCCGGCGTCGTCGTAGGTCAGAGTGGTGACCTGCGGCTGGTCCGCCGAGTTGGGTGGTGTGACCGTGTTGGTCGCCGGCCGGCCCGCCGTGTCGTAGCTGGTGTCGGTGCGCACGCCGTTCGCGTCGGTGTACGACACGGTGCGCCCAAGCAGGTCCACGGTCGTCGTGACGGTGCCCGTGTAGTCGGACACCGAGGACGTCAGCGGATCGCCGTTGACCGCGTAGTTGTAGGTCGCGGTCCGCGCGCCCACAGTCTGGTTCTGCGGGAACGTCTGCTGCGTGATGCGGCCACGGGCGTCGAAGCTGGTGCAGATCCAGTCGCCGCTGGTCGCCTTGGCCACCACGCGACCGGCCGCGTCGTACACCTGCTCGTCGGTGCGGGCCCCACCGGTCGCCGGGGTCGCCGACGTGGTGAGCTTGGCCATGCCGCCCTGGTTGACCGCGGCGCTGCCGGCGACGCAGGGGTTCGCCCTGGTCTCGGTGTCGCCGTAGTACGCGTAGGTGCTCTTCGCCCCGGTCGGCATGGTCTTGCTGGTACGCCGCAGGTACCCGCTGCCCAGCGGCTCGTAGCCGTCAGTGCCGCCCAGGTTGAGCCCGGTCGGGTCGGCCGCCGACTTCGTGGCCAGTCCGAACGCGGCGTCCACGTTGCCGTCGCCGAAGGTGGTGGCGGTGCGGTGGTCGGGCACCCCGCGGGACTCGGTCTCCACACTGCCGGTCGCCAGGTCGTAGCGAGGGCTCAGCTGGGCTCCAGGCACCGGCTGTTGCACCCCGGACGGCGTCGTCCAGTCCATCTCCAGCTGCGCGGCCTGGTTGAACTCGAAGTACTCGACCCGGATCCGCTTCACCGAGTTGGCCGCGTCGCTGTGCACGGTCGCGGTGCGCCACGCCGCGGTGGTGCCGCGCCAGTCGTCGATCACCAGCTGGTCGTCCAGCCACACCCGGATGCCGTCGTCCACGAGCAGCCGGAGCGTGTAGTCGCCGGCCTGCGGGAAGGTGATCTCACCGGTGGCCCGCAGCGAGTACTGGTCGGCGGGGATGCCGGCGGTCGGGGCGGCGGTGCCCCAGTTGCGGACGAGACTGCCGTCCGCGGTGCCGATGCCGGTGGTGAACACCTTCGGCGCGCCGGTGAGGCTGTTGTTGTCGTACCAGGCCACGGCGAGCCCGTTGAGGCCCTGGTCATAGTCGGTGTGCTTGTGCGGCACGGTGTTCGCGCACGCGGCGGTCGGCAGCTGCCCGGTGAAGCAGCTCCCGGGCGCGGGACCGTACGTGTCGGTCTCGCGGTCGGCGTGGTCATAGACCGTCGTCGACACGCGGCCGGCGGGGTCGGTGCTGGTGAGCGCCTGGTCCTTGGGACTCCACGTCTGCGCGGTGACCTTGCCGGTGCCGTCGGTGGCGGCGAGCGCCCGGTCCGCGTCGTCGTAGGTGACCTTGCCGGCGAATCCGGTGGCCGGCGACAGCCCCGCGATGTCGGTGAACGTCTGCCGGTTGGCCGGGTCGTAGCGGTAGGTGTGGGCCGGCCGCGCGATGCCCAACTGCGGCGACGGCCCGGTGATGGCGGCGACCTTCGCCTTGCCGGTCGGGCTGTCGTAGTCGATCTGCGTCAGGTAGTCCGGCCCCCTGCGGTGCGTGGGGTCGGCGGCGATCCAGTCGGTGACCGTTGGCAGTCGCAGCATCACGAGCTGCCCGGTCGCGTTGTAGCCGTAGTCGGTGACCTCGGAACCCGGGTCCTCGATCCGGGACAGCCGGCCGCCGGTGTACCACAGCCGCGTCTCCGTGCCGTCCCAATAGGACACTCGACACAGCATCTGCGCCGGGGGCAGGGCATCCGCGCCCTGCGGCTGCGTCGCACCGCCGTAGCAGTCGTCACCGGCGCGGTTGTAGTGCAGCGCGTGCGCGCGGCCGCTGACCGGATCCTTGATCTGCACGAGCCGGGCCGGAGTGGCGCCGTCGTACACGTTCTGCAACGCGGCCGGCTTGCGCGAGTCGGCGCTGGCGGTCTGCGAGCCGAGCCTTCCGTCCGGCCGGAAGGAGAAAACCTCCGTGCCCTCGGTCAACACGACAAGACCGTTGGCGTCCAACGTGAGCAGGCCGTCCTCACCGGCCGGCGCGGTGTAGCCGCCAGTGCTCTTCTTCGTCCACGTGTGCTTGGCGCCGGTCGAGTCGGTCAGCACCACGTTCTGGTCGGTCACCTGGGCCGTGGTGTACGTGGCGCCGGAGCCGTCCAGGTCCGACGACAGCGTCCAGCCCTCCGGCAGAGCGGGCGCGTCGCTGCTGTACAGCCAGTCGGCCGGCACGATCTGCGCGGGCACGGAGCCGTCGGTGGTACGCGTGAACAGGTGCATCCACGCCGTCTGGTTGACCTCCTGCAACTCCACCTTGATCGGCACCCGCTGCCCGGCGGTCAACGCCACCCCGGTCGCGGCCGCCCAGTTCAGGTCGCTCACGCCGCTGCTGGTGTACACCTGGTTGTTGTTGACCCACACCTGCGCGGCGTCGTCGTGCACGCCGGCGAACTGGTAGGTGCCGGTCGTCGGCGCCTGGAAGTAGCCCTCCCAGCGAACCACGAAGTAGTCCGGCGCCAGTGCGGGTGGGAACGGCGAATCCGTGCCCCAGTTCACGTTCACCTGCGGCTCGGTCCGCACGAGCACCGGCTGCTGGCTCGGGTTGATGATGCCGTTGTGGCTGAGGTCGCTGAAGTACGAGGCGCGCAGGCCCTTCGGGTCGACCTGCTGCGAGTTGTACGTGAACGTCATGCCCGCGCTGCCGCCGACCGTGGCGAACGACGGCGTCGCCTCGGCCAAGGACAGGTTGCCGTTGGCCAGGTTCACGGTCGCGCCGACGAAATTGTCCACAGGGGACGGTCCGTGCTCGCCGATGCGTTGGTCCACCTTGATGTGGCCGGCCCACGACGGCGTCACCCTGGTGATGCCGGAGTAGGCCGCGGCGTGCCAGGTGTAGGCCACGCCGTCCTGCAGCACACCCGAGGGCACCGACCAGGTCGGCGTGTCCAGGCAACCCGAGTCCACCACGACGCCCGACTCGGCGTCCGCGCCGGTGGCGACCTTGAAGCAGTACTTCACCTTGTCGCCGTCGGGGTCGCTGACCGGGTTCACGGCCAGCGTGGGCGTCAACGAGGTGAGCACGCTGCCGTCCGCGGGCGAGGCCAGCGTCGGGGCGGGCGGCGCGGCGCCGGTGTCGACGGTGAGCGTGGCGTTGAGGTGCTTGTAGCTCCAAACGCCCGGGTCCTCGCCGCCGGTCAGCATGAACGCCACATTGTTGTCCCGGGCGTCGACGCGGCCGCGCAGGAAGTTGGTCAGATAGACATAGTCGAAGGTGCCCACGTCGCCGACCAGAGCGCTGCCCAGGTACTCGCCGAGCGCGTTGAAGTTGCGGTCGGTGGCGTGCCACAGGCCGGCGCTCCAGGTCTTGATGGACCCGGTGGTGTCGGTCTGGCGGTCCACATCCAGCTTCGCGCCGACAACTGTCTTGCCCCACAAGGACGAGTAGTCGATGTAGAACCAGCTGCGGTTGTACGTGTCGCCGCCGTTGAGACTGTTGCCGATGCGCAGGCCGCAGTTGTCACAGGTGTAGCCGTCGCTGCGGTAAGCGTGCGACTCCCCGACCCCGAAGGCGAACGTGGGGTCCACGGTCACCGGATAGACGCGCTTGGCGTCATGCAGCCACTTCTGGTCGACGGAGACCGTCAGCCACCACGCCGAGCCGGCGCGCTCCAGGCCATAGGTGCCGCCGGTGACCGCTGGCGCCTTGTCGCCGCCGCCCACGGAATCCCACGTCTCCACCGGCGGGATGACCAGCTTGACGTCGCCGTGCGCGTCGGTGAGCCGCACCTCGCCGGACTTGTCCACCGCCGGCGTCAGGTCGCCGGCGTCGAGCCGAAATCGCCACGACGAGGTGGCCGGCGGCTTCTTCAGCTTGATGGTCTCCTTGACCTGGCCGGACGTCACCTCGTAGCCGAGGTCGGTGTTCGGCGCCACGTCCGCATAGCTGACGCCGTCGGCGGCGACCTTGGCGGCGGCCGGGGCCGCCCGGTCCAGGCCGAGGGAGACCGCGTGGCCGTCGGCCGTCACCCGCAACACGGCCGGGTCGCTCGCGTCGCCGGCCATCGACGGGCTCAGGGGGTTGCGGGCGGCGCTGGCGCGCTTGCTCGCGTTGTCCACCGTCAGGGCGGTGTTCACCGGCGTCCAGGTGCCGTCCGCCAGCTGGATGTTCAGCGGCTTGGTGGACTGCCGCACGCTGTGCGTGCCGTCCGGGTTGAGGTACTCCTCGGTGTACGTGGACCGCGAGATGATCTTCGACCGCTTCGGGTCGAAGTGGCTCTCGCCGGCCTTCGCCATCGGCGTGAAGTCCGCCTTCGGCGTGGGCTGGGCCGCCACCGCCTTGGCCGGTGCGGCCGGCAGCACCGGCAGCACCGGCAGCAGCCTCGGGTCGGTTCCCCTCGACGTGGCCGCCGCGTCAGCTTGCGGCGGCAGCACCGCCTCCGCCGACGTGATGCCGAGCGCGGCGACAGCGGCCAGTGCCACCCCGCCGGCCCGCGCGCGAGTCCAGACGCGTCTGCTCGCGTCGGAACGAACTGTTCTCACCGAACCCCCTCATCTTCGCCGTGCTGACGCACGGCAAAGGGAAGGTAAGTCCAGGTTCATGAAACAACCTTGAGAAAATATTAAACACACAGGTCAGGCGGCATCTACCGCCGCGCGGTAGCGCCACATCGCGGGCAGGGCGACGGCGGCGATGACGATCGCGATCAGCACGGCGACGCCGCCGCCGGAGATCGCCCAGGAGGTGCCGACCGCGGCGCCGATGGTGCCGTGCAGCACGTCGGCCAGGCGCGGCCCGCCGGCGACGACCACTGTGAAGACGCCCTGCATCCGCCCTCGCATGTCGTCCGTGGCGGCGGACTGCAGGATCGCGCCGCGGAACACCATGCTCACCATGTCGGCCGCGCCGGCCAGGGCCAGGAACAGGACCGCCAGCCAGAGCGACTGCGACAGGCCCAGCCCGATGATCGCCACGCCCCACGCCGCCACGGCCGCCCAGACCGCGACGCCGTGCCGGGTGATCCGGGACAGCCAGCCCGACAGCAGCCCGAACAGCAGCGCCCCGAGCGGGATGGCGGCGAACAGCCAGCCCAGCGCCGGGCCGCCGCCGGCCGGGTCGTGGAAGGTCCGCTCGGCCATCTCCGGGAACAGCGCGCGCGGCATGCCGAAGACCATGGCGATGATGTCGGCCAGGAACGAGGCGAGCAGCACGCTCTTCGTTGACAGATAACGGAATCCGTCGATCACCGAGCGCAGGCCGGCGGTGCGGCGGATCCCGTCGAGCGGCGGCAGCGGCGGCAGCTTCCACACCGCCCACAGCGTGGCGGTCAGGCCGATGGCGTCGACCAGGTACAGCGTGGACAGCCCCAGCACGGGGATCAGCGCGCCGGCCATCATCGGGCCGAGCACCGCGCCGAAGGACTGCACCGTGGAGCCCAGCGCGTTGGCCGACGGCAGCATCTCCAGCGGCACCAGCCGGGCGATGGAGGCGCTGCGGGCCGGCATGTTCACGGCGAAGAACGCCTGCTGGAGGCCCAGCAGCACCAGCACGACGGTGACCGAGTTCATGCCGGTAAGCGCTTGCAGCCACAGCAGCACGGAGACCACCGCGATGCCGACGTTGCTGATCAGCAGCAGCTTGCGCCGGTCCATCACGTCCGCGACCGCGCCGCCCCATAAGCCGAACACCAGCAGCGGGACCAGCGCCACCGCGCCGGCCACGCCCACGTACAGGGAGGAGCCGGTGATGTCGTACACCTGCTTGGGCACCGCGACGGCGGTCAACTGGCTGCCGATGGCGGTGATCACGGTGGACAGCCACAGCCGACGGTAGGCCAGCACCTTGAGCGGCCTGGTGTCCAGCACCAGTCGGGCCAGCAGGCCGCGTTTGGGGGGCGCGTCGGTGGTTTCGGCAGCTGTCACGGGTCGTTAGTTTAGGATAACTAACGACCCCGCCGGATGTGATTTGTCACGGCCCGTGACTTCGTCACGGGCCGTCCTGCGTCACAGCGTGTGCTGTCCTACGGCGCGAGCCGCTCGACCTGCCAGCTGTCGCCGACCAGGTGGAAGCGCAGCCGGTCGTGCATCCGGTCCTGCCGGCCCTGCCAGAACTCGACCATCTCCGGCCGGATCCGCCAGCCGCCCCAGTGCGGCGGCACCGGTACTCGCTCCGCGTCCGCGAACTGCCGGTTGATGTTGGCCAGCGCGCTGTCCAGCACGCTGCGGCCGCGCACCACCCGGGACTGCGGCGAGGCCCACGACCCCAGCTGCGAGCCGCGCGGGCGGCTGGCCCAGTAGGCCGCCGTCTCCGCCTGGTCCACCTTCTCCACCGTGCCGCGGACCGTCGCCTGCCGCTGCATCGCCAGCCACGGGAACGTCGCTGAGGCGTAGCGGGTGGCCCTCAGGTCGTGGCTCTTGTTGGAGGTGTAGTTCGTGTAGAACACCAGTCCGCGGGCGTCCAGGCCCTTGGCCAGCACCGTGCGTGAGGACGGCCGGCCCTCCGGGTCCGCGGTGGCCAGCACCATCGCGTTCGGCTCCGCCAACCCCGCCCGCGTCGCCTCGTCCAGCCACTGGCTCAACTGCTCGTGCCAGGTTCCGGCAAGGTCGATCTCGGTCAGCGAGCCCTGTTCGTAGGACACTCGCATCGCCGGGAGCGCGATGTTGGTCTCGGACTGGGTTTCCGGCATAGCGGCCTCCGCGCGGAAGAGCACTCGTGGTACCAACCGTGTTCGTCGGAAGGTACGGGGTTTGCCGCCAAACCGGAACCGCTCGCGAGGTGACGGTGAACACCCGGCGAAGTGATCACGAACGGGAATTGGCCACGCAGCGGTTCCGGATCGAAAAAGTGATCAATTCAGAAGCCCGTCCACAGTGGAAACCCATCCTCGACCTGCCGGATCCCACCTACCCGGCGGCGTGGCTCGTCTGAGCCGGCGAAGGTTCCAGGTCTGCGGCCGGTTCGGGGTGTGGGACGGCCAGGCCGGGGTGGGCGGCCACGGCGGCGGCCAAACGGCGTTGTGCGGTGACGGCGTCGCGGGCGAGGGCGGTGGCCAGGGAGCCGCCGCGGGCCAGCGGGGCGAGCGACCACCAGTCGCCGCTGGCGGCGGTGGGGGGATCCTCACCCCAGACCAGCAGCTCGGTGGCCAGGACCCGGTGGCCGGCGAGGTAGGCGGAGCTGGCGGTCAGCGCGGGGTCGCCGATGTCGATGCGCTGGCGGAGCAGGGGCGTTCCGTCCCGGACCACCTCGACGGTGCTGTCCAGGCTGCCCGGGGACTCGCCGACTCGGCCGAGCACAAGCACTTCCCGGTAACGGAGTCGAGCGGTGTCGGCAAGATTCGCCGTGAAGAGTGCGCTGTGCGCGGCCCGGGCGGTGACGACCGTCGGCTCGGGAAGGAAAACGACGGAGCCGTTGACATCGATGTCGAACCGAATCGAGGTCCGGCTCCGCTCACCATGGATGCCGGGCAGCGCGAGTGTGGCGGCAATGCCGCAAAGGTGCAGCACTGCTCCAGCGCCGACGCGCACCTCGAGTGCGAGGTCGTCGCCGCCGAGCGGCGCCGTGGCCGAACTCACCAGGTGCACGACCGCCGGACCGGCCCCGCGGCGGCGCTGCGGCACCAGCGTCACCGGCGCAACCGAGCGAAGCTCGGACAGCACACTGCGGCCGTCGCGCAGCTCGACGGCGAGCCGGGCCCGGGCCCGCATCAGGCCAGCTGCTTGCGGACCCAGTCGGCGACCTCGGGGGCGTCGGGGGTGCGGGTGAGGGACTGGGTGATCACGGGCAGGCGGTGGTTGCGCATGCGGTGCGCGTCGGAGGTCATGACCTCCAGGTCGGCGCCGACGAGGTCGGCGAGGTCGATCTTGTTGATCACGAGCAGGTCGGCGGTGGTGACGCCGGGGCCGCCCTTGCGGGGGACCTTGTCGCCGCCGGCGACGTCGACGACGAAGACCTGGCGGTCGACCAGGCCACGGCTGAAGGTGGCGGTCAGGTTGTCGCCGCCGCTCTCGATGATCACGAGGTCGAGGCCGGGGAAGCGCTGCTCCAGGGCCTCGACGGCGTCGAGGTTGGCGCTGATGTCGTCGCGGATGGCGGTGTGGGGGCAGCAGCCGGTCTGCACGGCCTCGATCCGGGCGGGGTCGAGCACCCCGGCGCGGCGCAGGAAGTCGGCGTCCTCGGTGGTGTAGATGTCGTTGGTCACCACGGCCAGTTCGATCTCGCCGCCGAGCGCCCGGCACAGGGCGGCGACCAGGGCGGTCTTGCCGCTGCCGACCGGACCGCCGATGCCGATGCGGACGGCACGGCCGTCGGCCGGCGACTGCTCGTGGTGGTCGTGCACGGTGAACGTGGGGTCGAACGAGACCGGGTGCTCGTGGTCAGCTGACAAAGAGACGCACCTCCTGCTGGTGGATCCGGGCATGGGAGTCGGCGAACAGGTCCAGGGCGGGCGCGCCGAGCATGGGCAGGCCCTTGAGCGCCTCGTCGACGACGGCGGCGAGGTCCATCCGGGCCACAATCGCGTTGACCCGGAACGGATCCAGGCCGAGCAACCGCACGGCGGCGCTGGCCGGACCGCTCACCGACAGGTAGGCGGCGCACTCCGCGGCCTCGCGGGGAGTGCCGCCGGCGACACGGACCAGTGCGCCGATGGCGATGGCATGGTGAGGCTGGGAAAGCTCGCCAAGCAGCGGAGACGGCCAGGCTACGCGGCCGGCCCGTAGAGTGCTCTTGCCCTGGGCCCGAGAGGCGGCCCGCTGCGCCGGAGAAGGCGTGCGGGCATCCAGTTCCAAGTCCAGAGTGGACCAGTCGCCGTCCACGGCCGCGGCGGCGAAGGCGGCCGACACCAGGCCATTGACACGCAGCCGACCATCCAAAAAGGACGCAAGGCCGACCTCGTCGGTGATCAGCCCACGGGCGGCGGCCTCCTCGACGCCGCCGGAGTGGGCGTGCCCGCCGCCCGGAAACCGGGAATCGGCCAGCACAAGCAGGACTGTCGACATCAGAACAGGAAATAGCGTTGTGACATGGGCAGTTCCGCCACCGGATGCGGCTCGACCAGCTCGCCGTCCACGTGCACGGCGAAGCTGTCCGGGTCGACGGTGACGCGGGGCAGAGTGTCGTTCAGCAGCATGTCCGCCTTGCCTCGACGACGAGTGTCAGCGACGGGCAGCAACGGCCGCGACAGCCCCAACCTCTCGG
>Ga0307511_10002605_pt1 | contig 18810 bp, 21 predicted proteins | sample 13_EM_MG_FD_200266 | JGI IMG/M metagenome (GOLD analysis project Ga0307511, IMG submission 200266) | Populus trichocarpa ectomycorrhiza microbial communities from riparian zone in the Pacific Northwest, United States - 13_EM | ecosystem: Host-associated > Plants > Roots > Unclassified | place... | reverse complement strand
TCCAACAAAGGAAATACATAACTTGGCGGGGCGGCTGTGAGTAGCTCCAGTCGAGCTGTGATTGGATCTCCTATTGGTACCTAAACTCTAGTCGCGCTCCTTAAACATACCACGTTAATCGCGTTTAATGTGAAGAATGACAAGTTGCAGGTGGTGCATGTGCTAGCCTAACCCGAAGTGTGCTAACCCGAACTGTGCTAAACCTCCTCTGAGATTGCCGGAAAATCCACACCTCCTTATCACGAAGCACGCGCACGTCTCACGCCTAGATAGACAACAACAACAAGGTGAACTCCAACGTGTACATGGGCTCACGCATTCTCTTGCTTTTACTCTGCGAAAAGCATACCTTATACTGTGCTAGCTTTCGCAATGCCTAAACTTGACCCCTCTTCAAAATCCTCTTCTAACCCTGGATTTCGGTGTTTTGAGCCCCGCTGCCAGAGGTATAACACTCCATATCGCACAATCTCCGGCTTACAGAAACACCTGGAATCGGTGCTCAGGCATTTTCCAGATCGCCAGTCGAAGAGAGGCGAGGAGGCACGACAACATAACGTTAATCGAGTACTCCGGGAGTTACATCTTGATAGCCCGGAAGTTATGGAGCAGGAACACAAGCTAGAGCACGTGGTTCAAAAGCGGGTGCAAGAGGACGGGTACGAGGTGCATCAAGGGGAAAGTGATGGGGCTATAGAGTATTGGGAAGAGGATGAGCTGGTGGAGACAGAAGATGATGAGGTAGTGGAGGTTATCCCCCAGCATACTCCGGTGGCATCTAGCACTGGGGTGGTTGCAACGAGTGGTAGCGGCACCAGGCACATATACACACGGCGGACCCCAAACGCTACAACCTATGAGCATAGGCATACCCAAAACGTACCGAAGGAGATAGTTCCTATATCAAGGGACAGGGGGGTTTATCTGGGAGGTAGGAAACAAAGTGGTTTTAGTGATCCTGGTAGTGGTCATGCCGCAGGAAGTATTAGGAAGGGTTTTGTGGCAGGGAGAAGTAGCACGCAATTTAATCAGTTTCCAGCAGAGGCGGGGCCAAGTGATGAGCACGTTTCACGGCATACCAACTCCAGATCCGGCAACGGTACTCACTCGCCTATTCCCCGAATTCCTACGGCATCAAATCCATCTTGCAATTCTATTGCCACACCCACCGGTATGCCATCATCATACAGGCTTCGGATATATACGCATTACAACTTCCTCCGTGTTGGCAATGGGTGGAGAATACTTGATACGGCTGAGTATCCGACATACTCTGCCATCTCTGCTGTTATACTTTCTGGATTAAGATATGGACCAGGCGGGTGTATGGAGCCATTTAACTGGAGAATAGACTATTTGACAGTGGTTGGTCGGCTTAGCCCATCTGGAGTGAAGGAAAGGTTTGAAGTTCGAGATGAAGGTGATTGGAGAAATGTTACTGAGAATGTTCTATCTGTGGAGGCGGAGGGGGAATTGATCGAGGTTCAGGTGGCACTTGAGGCGACGTAGGTCTGTGAAGAATTAACATCGCTCTATATACAAGGTCTATGTAGGTCGGCTGCAAGCCTTTCATGATTCAACGGCCATCTCTAATTCACTAATTCCATTTCATTCGGTGCCGGTTCTTTTCTCTTTTTTATATTACTACGGTGGTTTCTTATCCCGTTTTTATATTGCCACTCCCTCCAAACACTTCGGCCATTTTTACTTTCAAAGATATTCATATCAAATAGCTCTCAATAGATATATATACTCTATCTGATCCTAATACTAGTATACAGACTTTTTGACCATCTGGTATTTCTTATTCATAGCCTGGTGCCCACTCCTACCTTGGAGAACCGGGCTGGTCTGCTCCATATATTCCTCATTCTTTAGCAAAACTGCTCTCACGTTACTCTTGTGGTGAATGTTTATTTAGTCTGCTTCCAACCAGACTAGATCGCGTGGATATCCACATGTGGGTTAGGGGCGCACATATAGGGTGGATATGCATGCACATCTTGCATGTTCGTGCAGTTGTGATGTATATTTCCGTATATTGCGTGCAAATTCATGCATATCTTGCACGTTCGAGTAGTTGTACTATCTATATATTGCGTACAACATTCATGCATTTGTGGCATGTTCAGGCAGTTAACATATATGAACATACGGAGTGCAAGTTCTTGTATTTCTCGTCCCTTTACGCAGCTGATGGATATACAGTACATATATTCATACATTTCCCATCCCACCCGGTATATATAGATTTCCATCAACTGCCTGAATGTGCAGGAACCAAGGAACCAAGGAAAACATGTTAAGAAAAGACGGGCATGAAAAACTTATACTAATATGGGGATAATGTGAAGCCACTAGAGACATGAACATGACTTGCAAGAAATATCAAAAGCTGGCATGCATGCATCTATTATCAACAACCATTGAAAAGAAGTTCATTCAGAAGGCTTGCCGAGGCCAACGGAGGAAATAAATTTGGTTGGAAATAGCTCTCGCAGGGTGGGGTGGGGGGGGGATGTGGCTTGGAGAAGAGATTGTTGCTTGATTTTGTGTTTAATGTATATAGACTACTTTTGTATTCTTCAAGTGGTTGCTTTTTTTTCTTTTTTCATCTTCTTCAAAGCAGGCTGTTTATATGTCGATTCGACCTAATGTCATACGACGGCCCCCGTCGCCTCCCGTTTGAAAGTTCGGCAACCCCACGGAACAACAGGCTACATAAACGTCCATCCTCCCGAGCCTAAGAAATAAAAAAGAAACCCGGTACTGTACGGTAGATATTCTCGACATCCACCACCACGCTCCTCTCCAAAACGAACCAAGTAACAACACAGGATTAGAGATTCAACTTGGTAAAAGAAATCCTCCAACCAGGGTCTATAGTAATCTCCTTATTCCCCGTATCCTTCTCCTTTCCTCATCCACACCGTCCTGTCGTCTGCCTTGTTCCCAGGTTACTCCATCTCCTGCCCTATCCACTTCTCCGGATGTGCACACCCAGCGCTACATGTCTGCCGATTTTCCAGTTCGTGACATTCCTATGGGTCTAGTGTATATCTCCAACCACCCCAGTCTCCCCTTGCCGGTATCGACATTGGGTATTATTATATAATGCCTTTCCTGTTCCATTTGAGGAACTCTCCCCATCCCCCATTCCCCTCACGCATCTTCTCCACCAACCCTTTTCTTGACCCCATGCCTGTTTCACTCACTCCTCGTTCCGTGATCCAGGCCTCCTCATTCGGAGTCTTTTCTGCTTCTTCTTTCCCCAACCCGTCCGCCTTCTTCGTTCCCGAATATGCTTTAGGGCGCACTCTGTTAAAATACATCAACGGATTTTTCTAAATCCAGATTACAGTTGCGATACAAACTTTGCCAAGCGACCACTCTGAACGTTTGGTTCGGTGCAAACTATCTTGCTGCAAGACTTTGATGTCTCAGATAATCACTCGTACCACTCTCAACTCGACAGACAATCCGAACAATTTTTTTTTCATTTTTTTGTAAGTCTATCCGCCTGATCAGTGTTTGGCTATTGGAACCTTTGACGGAACCTGTATTCGGAGCGGCCGACACCCGAGGAAACTACATACATGCAAACTATGTAAGACCCGAATTCACTGTGAAAAAAGCAAGAACCCCATCGGGGTAATAAAGACATGATATAAGCCAACATCACCAGGTACTGCATTCCACCCTTCTCCTCCCTCTGTCAAAGTCGTTGGCTTTAATCGGTAGCCAGCATCCACTCAACTTCAGGTGGCTCCCGAGTGCCAAGTTGTTATCAAAAAACACCACAACGGAGCTGGTGGCTTTACGCAATCTCCGCATACCTCCCAGGAGCCAGCGTGCCCACAATATCCGTTTCATCCCAACATCCTGTACTGTATCTGCCATAGGTCTCTGGCAGGGGGCCCCGTGAATAACCATCGCCTTAACTAATGGTCCGTTGACATTAGGTGAGGTGCTTCGAGAGCGTGTTTTGGCTGCTCGGGATCGCCAGGCAGCCGGTCTTGCTGCCTGACGTGGGGCAGCTTGTTTTTTTGTAGTTGGAGGTGCCGCTACTAGAGCCTCGTCTTCATCCTCATACCCAGGTAGGTCTTCGTACGCATGCAGATAGGAGTCAGAGCCGTCTGACCTGTCCTTCATAACTGTATCTTCGCTGCCCTTGGCTCCCCCCTTTCCTTTCCCCTCTCTTCTTCTTCATCGCCTTCTCCAACTCTGTAATTCCCACCTCCGTCTGTGCACCCTCTTCCACCTGTATCGTCTTTACCTCCGCAGGTATGGCGTCGGTCTGGGTGGCGATCATTACCGTCTCGACCGGTAGTGCCTTACCCTTTGCCTGCCACCTCTTCCTCTCTGATGACATTGCCTTCCCTGCCTTCACCTGTGCGTCCTTCTCCGCCCATGCCTTCCACTTCTCTTCACACTTCCTCAACTACTCCGCTGTGTCCTCCTTCAGCTTCTCATTCTCCTGCGTCGGACTCTCCAGCTTCTTCTCATACCAATCCCCCTTTTCCAAAAGTAGGGTAATCGTGTGGGTTTGTGTAGCAAATTTCTTTTTCAACTCTGTACCGCCGGTCGTCAAAGCCTGGATTTGCTCCTTGCAGCCTGCGATAATTCCATCCTCAGCGTCCAGCTTATCCTCGTACTCTTGGATTTGGCGTCCTGTCGCTTTGCTCTAAATTTCTAGAGTGCTTGAGATATAGATGTCTTCCTGTTCCCTCTAAACTTCCATCATCTCCGATAATTCTTAGTTAAATGTCAAATTCTTTCATTGAATCCTCGGTTTCTACCAACTCTGAATCAACGAAGTGAAAGTTGGATTTGGATCTCCTTTTATGGTGGTGGTCAGGGCGGGACGGGGTAGTATGGTCTTGATTCGAAGTGGATGGGGGGCTAGGGGGGTTATGGTTGTGATGTAGGTTGCGTGCTCATAACATATGTTACATGTTCCCCTCCTTTCTCCAGCTCTCCAAAGACAAAGCCTAATCCTCTTCGCTACCCTCTGAAACGACTCAAACCCCTTTCGAAACGTGCCCAACAGCTTCTCAAAATACAACTCATCACAAGCAATTTTACCTCGCTTCTCAAGTGCAACAGTTGATTCGGGCTCGGTAAACCACACTATCAAGGGGTGGTCATCATGCCATAATCTGTTGTGGGTTGGGGGCTTATTATTGTCATTGTTCCTGGCAGGGATTCGCTGATCAGGGTGGGTGTTGGTGTTGAGGTTGAGAGAATGTTGTACGGGGAGAGATCGCCGTGGAGAATTCTTCCATTGAAGAACAAGGAGGCGTGACCAATTGCAGCGGCGAGAAGAGCTGGTACAACTGCCAGTGGCGCAAGATCCGGGGTGTCCATTGAATCCCTAGTTTGGTTCAGGACTAGTCGTGACAGGACTCTATTGTGGCCTGCCATGTGGTCGGTATAAACGAGGGTTGTGTATCTTGCTCTTCAGAGATAGGGGACTTGGGAATCTGTCCCCGCCGGACAGAATGTCGGACCACTCCATAAGTTGCGTGGTAGATCAGTGCAGGTAGACCTCCGACACCGCGCGCGGCCGCAAGTTTGTAGAGGTTGGCTTCGGAGTACCGGCCAATCCTGCGCCAGGATTCTTCGATTGCCACAGGTATAGAGGTTGGGGGGGTTGAAGAGGAGCAGGAGGATTCTATAATGCCAGTCTAGGCACGAGTTCCACGGCTGACAATACCTTTTGAGCTGAACACCAGCTGTTGAAAACGAATGATTAGATCGCTATCGGTAGTCCGTGCTTCCGCCCCGGCCCTACCCCTATCCCAACCCCCTTTGTGAACTCCTCTTCTAGAGCACCATCATCAGCACATCCAGTACCCAGTGGGATTCTATCGAAATATCAGCGGTGACATCCAAGGGATACGGTTCGCTTCCATGTGATACTCTCCATATAGAACAGACTATTTACCCAAGCCGGTGGCGTAGCAGTTGCCATACAGGACATAGACCCCAATGCGAGTACTAACCTCTGCAACCCCACACCAGTCGAATAATCAACCTCCAACGGATCCAAGAGCCCCCCCGTCTCGGTCAAAGAGCCACACCGCAAACTTTGGGGAAGAATTCGAGATATAAATTCCGACAACCGCACTGCTCGATAAAGACTTGTTTTGCATAGCAGGCCAGCTGGATGAAGCTTTTGCGGACATTCGAGACTTTCGACAGACGTTCGCCAAAGATAAGGACATTGCGCCATTCGAATCGTGTTGTAGCAGGGCGAAGTCGGGATGCCACCGGTCATTCTCATTGCCGGAAAGGGTGTGATTTTTTGTAGAGACCCATCTGCTATGTTGTGGTGAGCTGGTCATTGTAGCTGTTTAGGTGTTTGTTGTAGTTGCGGCATGTACTAAATTTGTAACATTACAAAACCAGCTAGGAAAACCGCCGTCATAATATGAGGGGGGGGGTTGTTCGATGATTGTACAAGAATGAGTCTGGAGGTTTCAACAGTAGTGTTGGTACCTGCTCCCATATCTAGAGAAAAATTATAGGGTTAGCTACGCTTCCAGAGGTGCTATTTGGGGCTTCTACCAGAAGTACTTTTCGCAAAAAGGAACTCATCGAAAAATGAGGTCGACTGAAAGCAAGCTAAGTTGGGGAGTTCGGCTTCAATTAGAGGAGTAACAGTCACCGCCGTTCGCTGTCGCTTCTCCTCTGAAGAGTGGTGAGCTGATTCCCGAAGATCGTCAGACTTGCGCTTGAGCGGTGTACTGCCGTAGCTAGTGCAGAACCCGGCACTCTGGCAGCTTGCGGAAATGTGCTGGCGAATCGCGGCGGGGGTTCAGAGGCGGCGGAGAAGCTGCTGGTGGTGGTCGCCATGATTGAAAGTTGTTTGATGCGATTGAAAACAAGACAAGACCGAAGAAGCGCTCAGGGGTACTCTCACCGTGGACTTTTTTTGAGATGCGGATATGGCTAGTGGGGGTGATAGTAAAGTATGCTGGAGCTGTGTGTGCTTTTTGTTACTTGTTTTTCCTGTTGATGATGGGTAGGTCCACGGTATATTAGAGATTCAAAGTTACCGATAAACAAAGAGTTGTGCACCCGAGTTGTCGGAAGCGCGTAAACACGTGACCGGGATCGCGTAACATGAAGAGGGCCACGTGCTAGCGCGTATGGTCACTATGTACCAGCATCCATGCCTGATGGTAAGGGCGGTCTCACGTGACCTCATCATAGGTAAGCTTGTCAGATTCTATCCTGAAACACAATGCAGATTTCCTAGTCTCGCTACCAGAGATCACAATCGCAGGTAGTTTCTTAGTCCTTCGCACTTTTTCAAAGCCACGGAATCAAGCGAGTCTTGGCAAAAGGCAGAGAGTGCACTAAACCCTCCCTAGATGGGACTGGCGGAGATCAGTCTGGTGGGCACGACCGCACAGACGGCTTTACTTGTTTAAAACATCGGTTTTTCAGCCTTAATAGCCGCTTAGAATAGCATATTTGAATCAATCATCATTGCGTTCATTAGGCAGACTATGTAAGAGCTTAGTGGTATAGTCACTGGCTGTTGTGAAGCAGGCAAGCGACAAGCGACAAGCGAGTGAGCAATAAACCCTTTTTTGGCCGTACAGGGCGAGAGATTTGGCTGTAATTTTTAGGGGTCGGAGGTGGTTGCTTGGGGTCTGTCCAGGAAGTATCTACAAGCATGCCACACATTTTTTTGATTGTTCGGTGTTTGTTAGGAATAACGCTGGCGTTGGGAGGAAAAAAGACCACATATCTTGAATGCCCTAATGAGTTTGGTCGGAATATATGTTGTTATCATATGAGCGGAAGAATAGGTTTCATAGACTTGCGATATGAGTAGAGGGATTGATTGAATTGTCTTCTCTATTGGTGGTCTATACCGCCATATATATACATGCAGATATCCCACACATGATCTTCGGCCTATGGCGGTTCATGCTCATAATGCATACCTCATGTCCCTACATATACTTTCGGTATGGATATATGCTTTTCACCATAATATAGGCTCCTGGCGGTTCATGCCCATAATGCCTACATCATGTCCCAACATCTCGGATATGATCGGTAGAGTGTATTCCTTACATATGTTGCTTGTCGTACTTGCAGATATAGAGGAAGGAAGTTGCCTTTATGGATACCATGTACTCCCTTCTGCACACTATCATCAACTGCCTTGCTACTGTAATGTTGTACACATCCAATGGTTGTCAGATATATGTAGAGTGTGGGGGAAGACAATGTAAGGCAATTTGATTTGTCTCACAATATTCCGTGAATTCGGTGGTTTCATAGGAACAGTGTCCATACAGAATTAGCACTGCAATCACCTTCAACAATCTCCTCTGTATAGAAATAAAAAAATATTCTCTACCCAATCCAAACTCAAGACTCGATCGGTCCAGGCCCAACCCTGAGGAGAATATGAAAACCGGAAGTTTTTGGACTTTGAATCTTTCCCGGTAAACTTATACCATCCCATATAGTGTGTTGCTTCTTTAGATGTGATCAAGGAAGGTAGGACTCGACCATCTGCAGATGCTGACTCTAGGGTTGCTTAATCGGTAATCACCTGATATCCGTTTATATGTGCTGGAACATTCGAACTGCTTGCGTTAGATAACTGTGCCTACGAATCCTTCGAGGTCTGCGGAGCTTGCCATTTCATCTGAGTGGGGCGTCTTTGATACGCTTCTCGATCCCGGATCGAGGTGGAGCCCCACTGCTGAGATTATCGACCTACTGTACCGCTGGGATCGTGTCCGAGGCTATGGCTAGCATGTGGGAGCCCGCGTTTTCCAGCGTTAGGACTATCGTAATTCTCTGGGCTTCCGCGACGGATGCCATGTAGGAATTACTCTCACGTGTAGCGATATCACGGGGAACGCAGGAATCCAGAATAGGGCAATTGGGATATGCGGGAAGAAACCGGGATCCCTAATCAGGGCAATTGGAATAAGGTCGGGAAGGATAAAAGAGCTGGAAATCCGTCAGACGAAAAAGAAGACAAGGCAGTAGAACCATAGCATTCATACTATAGCAATCTCTACATAGCCCGAACAAATACATCTATATCTCTCTCTCTCAAGATTCCTCCGCTCGTAACCTTGTACAGAGAACTCTCCATACAAGCATATCGTTCGGACCGGGAGAAGTATACTTATACCCAAATATTCTTATCCCTAATTGTATGGTGGCTGATATTCCTTATCGATAAGGCTACTTAATGCAGCTAGACTAGTAAATATGCAGTCGAGGATTCTAGTATGCAACTAAATCTGCATAACTTTGCACTCATGTTTGCAAATATGCCCAGATATGCTCCCTTGATATAAGCATATGCAAGCATTTGTATGGTGACTAATCGAAAAAAATAAGAATATTCTAGTATCCAAAATATGCTTATTTACTATGTGGGATCAAGGACGGTATGCTTGTAACCAATATATTCTTATATCTGATATGCTTGTAGCTCCCGAGGGGCTTGTGCCAACCAGACTAATATGCTTGTATCGAGAGTACTCTGAATCTTATAGGTTATGAGCTCGGCGCTCTGCTGAAACGCACATAAGAAGAACCAGTTGAAATATCTGTGACCTAAACCCAGTAACACTGTCTTCCGAATTGCTAAGACACACAAAGCCGCTCTACCGCTGCTACACAACTACTCATGCCCACACACCGATCCTGGTCAAAGAAAATTAACCGACAAAATAAGAGCCGGTTTCCAGTTGGACCAGCAACCTCGTGGGGCAACGAGTACAACGATACTCCTGAGGAAAAATAAAAAAGAAGACAAGGAAAAGGCCGCAAGAACAGGAACGGTGACATACACTACCGACTTACCTGTGACCGATTCGGCCCCCTACGAACACAGCAACAACTGAACAGCTAGAAATCGAACAGCTCCGCAGAGCCAATCTAGAGCTTCAAGCAGCAGGACTAGAAACCGATCTTGAATCTGGTCCACCACCACCACCGTCACTACTCAACAACGAATGCCACATGCGGGGTATCCGATGGATCTCCATATCCAATATTCTTGATAGGGGGAGGGTATCCGTATCCCACATGCGATTGCCGTTAAAAACCTCTGTGCGGGAAAACCCAGTGGGAAAAAAGACCGCGACACAGGGAAAAGGTACAATGCATGCCTTCCACCTATCCATCTCGACCTGCCATGCAAGTTGGGGGTCTTAGTCTTTTGTGCTTGTAGCACTCGGTTCGCACCTATTAGTAAGGCGGAGGGTTTTTGGTCTTTTTGCGCTTGTAGCGCCCGATTCGCACCTATTCGTAAGACGGAGAGTCTTTTTAGTAGAGGGTTCGACACTGCTTAGTGTATTCGCATAGGGCTCATAGCGCTCGAGCGGTCATATAAGGCTTGTTCAGCTCGCATAGATAACATTTAGCTCGTAGCAGCGGGGTTGTGGCTGGTGGAGGCGTCGTGGATAGTGGTGGTGGCTGTAGGGTACTCTGCGTGGGGGGATCAGGGTGACCCGTGACTGGCAGTCGGGTCTTGAGTGGGGGGCAGAGACGGTCGGCTTTCCCAGGATTCCTTCCTTTTTCCTTTGGACGGCATCTAGTTGGTTGGTATCCGGTGTGGGGGTTACAAAATCCCTTATACGTTGAGGTGTTGGGGTGTGGGTCGCCTGTTTGTTGTGGGTGGATACGTGGACCAATGCTCGTTCAGGACATTTTTCGTGAGAAAAGAGAGAGAACAGGGCGGGGAAGGAGAGAATAAAAGCTTCAGACGAGGGGGAAAGGGTCGCGATAGTCGTTCCACTGAGATCTAAGGAGATATTCATAATGTGGTCGACGAGGGCTTTCTCGTGGTGTCATCGGCTTGTCTGTAGCTGCTCTGGTTGTTGAGATCCGACCAAGCGCTCGTTTTGTCAAAGTTGAGGTATGATGTCTGGCACTTACATCATTGATATGAGCTAACCGGGTATTTGGCCGGCAGCCGATATATGGTCTATTCAGGTGTTTGCGGGGTAGGCGATATCTAATTCGGTGTTTGGCAGACAGGCGATATATTCTCCATTCGGGGGTTTGGTCGGCAGGCGATATATGGGCTAATTGGGGGTTGGGTAGGCAGGCGATCAATGATCTATTCGGCTGTTTGGGGGGCAGGTGATATATGGGCTAATTGGTGGTTGGGTAGGGAGGCGATATATTATATATTCGGGTGTTTGGGAGACAGGCGATATATGACCTCATTGGGCATTGGGTAGGCAGGCGATATATTTGGGTGTTTGGGAGGCAGGCATATATGAGCTAATGGTGGGTTTGGCAGGCAGGCGGTATATGCGCTATTCGAGGGTTTGGGAGGTAGGCGATATATGGGTTTTGAAGGCAGGCGACATATGAGCTAATCGGGTGTTTGGCAGGCAGGCGATATATGCTCTATTCGGGTGTTTGTGGGATAGGCGATACATGAGGTTGGGTAAGCAGGCGATATATGCTCTTTTCGGGGTTTTGGCAGGTAGGCGATTTGTGAACTAATTCAGTGTTTGGCAGGCAGGCGATATATGGTCTATTCGGGTGTTTGGGGGGCAGGCGATATATGCTCTGTTCGGATGTGTGAGGGGTTGGCAATATATGAGCTAATCGTGGGTTTGGCACGTGATATATGCTCTATTCGGGTGTTTGGGAGGCAGGCTGCCGTTGCCACCGGAGCGGAGGGGACGGGCCCGAGAGGGGGCATGACGGAGGAGGAGAACAGTTGGTATACGCTGCTGGTATACGCTTTCCTGGGGATGGGCCGAAGCGAGGGCGTGGCGGGGGAAGGCTCAACGAATCTAGGGGAGGGTCGACAGGGACGTGGCGGGGGAGGCCTGAGGCGGGAAAAGGGGGATCCATGTATATATATATTTATTTGCTTTCTGCGCGCGCAGGCCCCCCAGATTAACTTGGGTCGCCTTGAAACCTACCGGGCTTCCGGTAGGCTCGTCATATCCCTCTTACAGGGACGCATACGAGTAATGAGTCTCAAAGAAAAAAAAAAGATGCCACTGTCTCGAGACTTTTACCCCTTGTCCGATAACCTAAGTCGATATGACAAGGGTATTATGTGTCCAAGAACTGATATCACAAAGTCTCGAGACATATCATGTCGTACCCAGGCCTAGCATCAAACAGTTTTTGAAATTGAGGCCTTGCTCGGGCATTTGTAAGAATCTCTGGTTACGAGAAACCTCGCGTTATAGGAAACCCATACCGGTCCCGAGTAGTTTCGTATATCGGGATCTCACCGCAGCTTTTTGTACCTGGCAATATGTATCATTAAGGAGAGGGTAGCTTCACAGGGAGATGGTTGCACATGCTCTGTATTTACATTTAGCGCACAAGCTTAGTTTGGACTGATTGTTACTATAGCTTCCATGGGGTAAGAAAATACAGATGCACGTTGACGGAAGTTTACAACCACACAATCAACTCTAAACATTCCCTCCACTTTGTGATATCCGTTTCCTCTGATTCTGCAAGGTCCACCATAGCAGACCATGTATGGCTTCGCCGGAGCCCATCCCACAGCCGCACAAGCCGCTGGTGCTCTGGAGAGTTCACTTTCACCACACGATTGTAAGTATACCCGCGGAGAGCAAATGGGAAAATGAGGGAATTGACCAAGACCACAAAAGCAAGATAATCATGAGCTTTCCGTGGATGATACATGAGTGTTGAGAGTGCTGACTCGGGTTGCCCATTGGCTTCATCCTCGGTACTGCTAAGGCTTTCCACATCCGTATCCATGGAGTTCTCCCTGTCGAAGTCGGCGCTACCTACCGAGGACCACCTGACTGCCGATCCAGCAAATGTTTTTCGTGCAAGGTCCAGCAACTCCAAGGGGCATGAGATATAGCCTCCCTCATAGTGACATTCCTTTCCAACCTCGGTTGCCCGATCAAAATCAATTAACAATCCTTTATACGGAGATAGCCCTATATCGCCTAGATTACCGGTCCAGTTCCGGAACACAACAATATTGTCAGTTCGAACATCGCGATGGACAAGACCATGCTGGTGGACCCAATGTAAGGCATCGAGGATATCCTCCAAGGAGGCACGAAACTCGGCCGGAGTCTTGAAGAGTTCCAGGTGTATTGGTTCCCCAGCCGGCGCTATTCCAAACTCTGGAAGGGCAGGGTAGGGAGGGTCATGAATATAAACTAGCTCTGGAATTGACTGTGGTTTGGAAGGGCCTTGGAGAAGCCGCAGGAATGCAATCTCACCTGCAATTGCACCTGCCGACTCGGGTTTTGGCGCTGCTTTCACAATTCTATTAACACCCTTGTCTCGATATACAGCCACTACAGCGTTGGAGTGTCTTTGCAGGACATGGACAAGCTCCCCTGCGCCTGGCATGAATGGGAGATGCGGAGGATTGGCAGTCTCGTCAGTCAGTTCATGATATAGGTGCGCCAGCGCAACACCTAGAGGGGTCTTCCGATACTGGGTAAGGTGTCCTGTATACGAACCCGGCTGCTGGCTACGACGGCGATGTTGACCTTGGGTGGCCCCAATAGCGTACTTGACAACGATTCCATCCCTAAGGTCAGTGAGCATCCCTAAGAAAACTCGCCGACCGGGTTGGGAGGTGACCATTTCCATCAAGTAATCTGATATTTGTCCCAGATTGCTAGGCGTCCCGAGCTTGCCAGCAGGACCTCTAGCAGCTCCCTTCAGGTCGATTACAGCTGCAGCGTTGAATCTGTCCGCACTGCTAGTGTTGCGTTGGATGGTGATATCTGGAGCCAGCTCATTCAGGAAGTGCCGCTCATGTGTATCAAGAACATGGGTCTTGCCAAACCCAAGCGCTCCTTGTGGCGCAAAAAGTTGCGCCAGGCGGGAGATGACTTCAGGATACTTAATATCGTGCTCGTTATCCGAGCTCAACTCCGTAAGTCCCTGGACAAGCGCTACATCGATCTCATGGCCCTGGTGTAGGAAAGCAAGTGATGGTGTATCCTTATTGAGCTGGGTAGTTGGTAAACGACTTTGGGCCACCCAGTTTTTCGCCCGTGTCATAGAGCTCCTATACTGTGCGTAGGGTTTTGCTGGAGCAGGCGTAATAGCCTTATTGAGAGCTTCGGAAAGTTGTCCTATGGTCTGTTTTTCTTGGGTGGCCGCCTCGTCACTGATATGTTGTTTTAGCCTGGCTACCTCGTCACTGAGGTAACCGTTATGTGTTTGAAGCTGGGCGTTATGTGTTTGAAGCTGGGTGTTATGTGTTTGAAGCTGGGCGTTATGTGTTTGAAGCTGGGCATTATGTGTTTGAAGCTGGGCGTTATGTGTTTGAAGCCGGACAACTTCATCCCCACGGGAAGCCACGACTGAGCTGTAATGTTTCTCCAGGGAAGCTACGATATTGTTGTAATGACTTTGCACCTGAATACGTTGCATATACAACGTATTGTCAGTACCAGAACCCATATATTATGGAGCCTGGGAACCCTTGTAGAGGGCAAGACACACCTCATTGATTAGGTTTCGCAGTATCAGGTCCCGGATTGATTCGGTGCTTGCGACTTCCAAAAAAGACTTTGCTTCTGGTAAAGACAGGCGGAGGAAAAGCGGGCAATTAGCAAATCGTGAACGGGGTGTGAGAGCGCTCGAGCGGACGCTAGGGAGGAGGGAGGAGATGGTACCTATGATGAGTCGACTTGTGGTTTCTGGGGGTAGGGATCCCACCGTTGGCATTTGCAGGGTATTTTCCATGGCGATGGCGTACGGTTGGCAGGCTGATAGCGAAGGCAAGTAGGATAGAGGGTTAATGTCAGGGGTTGTGGTGAATGGGGTTGAGGTCTATCTAGACTAGTAGTGGCGATATATCGGCACAAAGTTCTCGCCTTGTTTTGATTAATATGCCAAGCACCTCCTCACAAACCATTCGACCGATGATCTACTTGGCGTTTTAGTGCCTTGGCAGTATGAAAAAGCAGCCCACCAGCGAAGCAGCCACGCTGCTTGCGAGATTACACCGCTGGTATATTTACGGATGCCGCTATATTTGATCTAGTCTGGTGTATTTGACCTGAGGGTCCCTTGTATTATTCGAGAGGAGTTTGTAAGTTTGTGCCTTCTTAGCGCTGTCACGTGTGTACCGACGTGGGCATGTATGTAGATACAGTGTAGTTAGTAATCGTTCTCTACAGCGCCGCAGCGACACAGTCGGCACTGCAACACTGCGCGGAATTAATTGTAAAGCAGGGGCTGTCAAATCAGAACCTGGTTTATGTACAATTTCTGTTCACACCTTGGCACTTGGCAATCACCCTGAATGGCCAACTCCATAGTGGCGCTGCATCAAGTTCATCGTCTGGTTTCTGGTTATGCAAATATAGCCACCATACAAATACCAACACTGCCAATATGACAAATAGCGGAAGGATGCAAAAGGAATGCAAGCACTTTCAGGATGGGGAATCAAGCCTGAGGAGAATGAAGAATCAGCATTGGAGCGGAAATGTCCTCTCGGACGTGGACTCTCGAGCGAAGTTGTGCGTCGCAACCAAACAAGGACTCGGTGATAATCAGTATATTGGTTTAGTTGGTGACTTTCGACTAAAACCTTTGTACAGTGCGTGGGGGAAAGTTTCCGCGCACTCCTTTTTATGTAGCGATCGGCACCCAGTGAAACATGAATGTATGTATTATAATGAGTTAACCGCTAACCAGATTTAGCACACAATAGAGATATTTACATAGTCTCGTACATATTTCCATACATCACAAGAGTATATCTATGTAGATAGAAAGCTCATTAATATTTTGTAGCCTAGTTGAATTATTTAGTGTACCGTCCCTGAGGTAGCGCCAAAGATCCTGATACCTCCCAAATTAGAGTACGATAAGAATTGTGTATAGGAGAGTTACCTTCCATGAAGACAGGATTGGCATACGAGAGCACACCAAATAAGATGGGCTTTCTATCTTGTACATCTTCACTGGGTGCCGATCGCTGTATAAAAAGGAGTGCGCGGAAACTTTCCCCCAGGTACTGTACATAAACCAGGTTCTGATTTGACACGAGACTAATTTGACAACCATGCAAGACAATTTTGGGTGCCAAGCAGACTAAGCGGCCACCTGCACAAAACTATCTACTTATGTACAAAGCGGTTCCAAAGAAAGTCAAGCTATACTACAACCACAATATGAGACTTACTTGGTGCTAGGTACATATATCCCTGAATTTCCTCCTTGACGGCACCATTTTGGGGGAGCGGGATTCGAAACCACTACCTGTTGAGAAACTGCCCACTCCCACTCAGATCATCCAGCGTGCACTGCCAACTACGCTAGCAAACCCCCTAGGGGTTATTTTGTACTAGCTTAAAGGTTCGGGTTGAACTTGGCAAGACACGAGATCACGATATGCCCAGCTTGCGGAGTCTCTTACCTGCCCCAGAACTTGGTCGCCAGTTGTACGTGTCGTTCGATGCTTTAAAAGACAATATTGAGGATTAATCAGCCAGGGAAAAATTCCATCTCACAATGGGAGTCAAAGATACGTCTTAAGTCATAATACTTGGGCAAAAAACAATCCGTGTCAGCAAACCGACACTCCTTCAAGGGATTATCGACGGCACTTCTCTATAGTTTGGTGAGATCATTACCTAGCTAAAAGGATGATTTGTACTCCAAAATGTGGTGGACTAAGTTTCGTCGCTACTCTCATCAAACATCGGTAAACCGTCGGAGAAAACCTTCGGTTACACCAAACTGTGGAGATGCGCAGTCGATAATCGCTTGAAGTTGCTTCCGCGACAGGTATGGTGGGGCATTCGTTGTTTTTGCAATTTTATGTGACTCAGGATGTATCTTTGACTGCCGCTGTGGGGTGGGGTTTTCCATGCAGCAGCCAATTCTCAATGTTGTCTCTTAACCCATCGAATGATACTACAACTATCAAATCACCTCAATTTCGGGTATACCTCTCTATGTGGTATTTCTATGCTTCGATACTACGCGTGGTATTGTAGTGCTACTGTGTCGTTGTGGCAATTGCAGAAATTATACCCCTGCCGCCGTGGTACCGAAAGCATTCGTCCTTAACTCGAATGTAAACCATTCTCAAAATATTACTAAAACTCACGACTTTTCTAGGATCACCAATTTATAACCCATTTATAGTTTACAGAAAGTGTAGAACTCAGTGGGAGTTCAAAACATATCACGTTGCTGTATAAATTTGTATGGGAAGGGATGTGTATATCGCAATCCTCACTCATATTCTCAACTACTTTATAATTCAATTATTGATCTCTTCGCTTGTTGACTCAATAGACTATGTGTCAGAAATAAGTATGTTGAAACGGATTCCAAAGGTAGAGCTTCTTTATTGCTAGCTTTGGTTGTGGGCAGTTTTTCGAAGCGTGCGCCTCGGGCGATGACTGTGGCATATAATTATCCTTATGGGGTACACTTGTCAATATCATTCTGCTTGTAATTAAGCCATTTCGGCAAGTCACGACTGATGCCATGTACCTGGGGCACTACCCACCACCGTGGTTAACGTGCGATTGACCTATATATGTTTTAGGTATACATACTGTGGATGCATACCCTCGTCATATACTAAATAGTATCAATACGAGTACTGGTTTACTTAAAAAAAAAAGTATACATACTGTGATCTCGTTACTTGGCTGCCAAGACAAAACGACGGACATGACTTCGCGTGACCTGGACGGCTGGCTCAGCGCACGTTCTCGGGGGCGGGGTCTGGGTGGCGTTCGCTGCCTCTGCGGTTGGGGTTGATTGTAGATTTATTACGCTACGATAACTTTGTGGTATGCTACACAGAGTCCTATCCGCAGCGGATTACATCTCTGTGTGAAGACCCTATTGGTAGTTGGTGCTGGAGGGGTGACGCTTGTGTGGCTGCCACCGCGTATAACTTTGGAGGAGCGGGGGGTGGTGGTGGTGGAGGTGGTGGTGTCGCTGCTGCTTTTCTCAACCTGACTATCTCTTCCTGTTAGAATCCTACTCCTCCCTCAGAATACCGGGGGCATGTGAGATGCGAGAAAGAGAAAGGATATATGGGATGCGGCGGCATGTGCGGGGAAGGGTAAATGGCGTGTGGAGGCAGCTGTTAAACTGTATGGCATGTGAGGGCGCTGAACTGACATGGGACTCGCATGTGTCTGTTAGAACGCAGTGCATGGCATTCCGCCCATACCTAGCTATACCGTCATGACCAAGCTGAACCTCCTTGAGCCTATTCATCTAGCCACGCTCTTATTTTCTGATGTTGAGCTGCATGTGCTACCATGTGCGCTCATGTGAACGTTCATGTGCACATTCACCTGAATGTCCCGTTCATGTATATATAGCTCCTGTATTGCCTGCTTCTTCTTTCACATCACATCAGTTCAGTTCATAGCAGCTAGATCAATACAGAGCTTCTATCTCTTCTCTCATCTCTCTTATACCATACCCCCCATTGAATCCACGACTCACCGCTCGCCCACTCGAATAGTGTCGAGGGGCCGAATCGTGTATATATGTGCCATTTTTTTTGTAAATCAGTACTCGTATTCATCCTATATAGATATGACGAGGGAGCGCATGCCCGAGTGTGGACCCGGCTGCATTATCCAACCCCTGGGCCGTTCCCTGCTCCGTATCTCTGTACAAGCCCAGATACCCCCCGAAGAAGCGTCGCACTAAAAAGGAAAAGAAACAGGAAGAGACATCTGCTCTCAGTAGATACAAACAACCCCCCCCATCACCGCTGGGGTCAAATCGTCCATCCCCTAACATCCCCACCTAAGACACTCCGTCGGTTGAAAGAAA
>Ga0307511_10002604_pt1 | contig 18813 bp, 20 predicted proteins | sample 13_EM_MG_FD_200266 | JGI IMG/M metagenome (GOLD analysis project Ga0307511, IMG submission 200266) | Populus trichocarpa ectomycorrhiza microbial communities from riparian zone in the Pacific Northwest, United States - 13_EM | ecosystem: Host-associated > Plants > Roots > Unclassified | place... | reverse complement strand
TCTAGACAATATGCACTTTTATGAGGAAGCTGGTATTTTGTGTTGGAGAGGCCATGATCTTGTAATATTTTTATTACCTTAAATTGAATCTGAACACATTCACAAAAAAAAAAAAAAAAAAAAAAATCTTTCTGACTTGCTCCAATCAAGTAATAATATAAGTAAATTAACTTATTTATACTTTCAGTGAGTTAAAATGTACAGAAAGAATCCAATTAAATTAGAAAAGAAATATAGTGACAAATACCACAGCATCATGATCAAAGGTCAGAAGAAAATGGGACCTTGGTGGCCGGCAACCATGACTGGCCAGCAATGAGGCTTCTAACAGTGAAACGTGAGGCCACAGATGGGCTTGTTATAACATGAAATCCTTTCCAAGCAACCCTCCTTCTTGTTGAAGAGCCAGGCCCGAAGTTTTTATATTCTCCATAGTACAAGGTGTCCTGAGCAAAGTCACTGTTTAGCCATGGTGACCAGCCTGCTGGATTAATAAAACCATCAATATAAGTTTGAAGAATGACTGTCCTAGAATACCGCATCCATGGCCTCCCCAGGTATGTTTCAAATACACCAGCCACCGGCTTCAAGTCCGGTGCCGGTAGAATTTGTGAATTATGGATAGAAATTCCGGTGTTTTGGAAAGGGTCATTGCGGCCTTGCGCTGTGATCATATTTGCTTGACCCTTCAAAGGCCTCCTCACAAGAATTATAGAGTTTTGGAACACAACTGCTGCATTACCAAAAATGAAATCTATGGTGCCATAGATGTAGCATTCTCTGTAGAATTGCCGTTGAGAGTGGACAAAAAGGGTGTCTTGATATCCTTGAAAGGAACATCGATAGTAAACTGAGAGATCTGAGGCTGATCGGAGTGCAACGGCTTGGCCCTTCAGTGGACCTGCAGTGTTGCTGAAGGTAATGCCACGAGCCACAAAGCGAAGGCCATCAATACCTACAAATAAAATTTTAGGTAAAGTAGGCATATAATTTCTTTCAGCTTACTGGACAAGTAAAGGAACACAAATTAAAGTACTGGAAAATCTTGATCAGATGATAATTATTATCACGTGCAATATCATTTCAAACAAAAATAATCTTCAAAACTATAGAAAATTGCATGTACTACGCTTTGCTCGCAGGATTAAATATTTTTTAATTATTCAATCTAATATAATAACACTTGTGACAAAGATGAAACAACATAACTATTCGGAGGAGCACAATGATTCATAAAACAATATAAAAGATATCTTCTTAATTAATTTTATTTTTATTCTGACATGATATTTTAATTGATTACTCTAAATTTTATTTTTACATGATATTTTAATTAAACATAATTGATTACTCTATGAAACAATATATTAATTAAAATTAAACAAACATAACCTTTTCGTGGATCGGAACGTTTCAGGAAAAAAAGGTATCTTCTTAATTTTATTTTTGTGTTGACATAATATTTTAATTAAATATAACAATTGAACAATCGCTCTAAAGCTGAGGAAAGTTTCACAATTTAAATATTGTATAGATAAAAAAAAAAGAATAAAAATCATGGAATATTATTTGAGAATCAAGACATCTCTAGTTAAAATACTCTTTACGTCTAATTATCATAGCCCTTTTTTATTATGAAATCGTAACTTTTAAGTGAAGTGATCAAAACATTAAAAGAACTTATATGGGCAATTCAACAATTACGTATTTAATTATTAAACTCATTCTTCTTCTTTCTAACCAAAAGAAACTTCATCTTCTACCTTTCTATTCATCTCAAATTCAATAAGAAATTAATCGACGTCGTAAATATATTTGATAACTAATTCGATATTGACAAATTAACATGTATCCAATTAGAAGGCTAGCAAATATAGCAATGATAATGGATGTTTCGAAGATGGAAAGATTGATTTTCTTACCAGCAGTTGCAGAACTATAAGTCGTATAGCCACCTCCAACACTCCGGCTGCTTGTGATTATAGTATTTCTCATGCCATCACCAACCAGCCAAATATTGTTATTGTTAGCTCCAACTTCAATATTTTCCTTATAAACTCCTCTTTTCACATGTATAATCAGTCTAGTTTTGTACCTCCTTTTTGAGGCTGCATTAATTGCTGCCTGAATAGACCTGAATTTCCCCGAACCATCTTTTGCCACGACGAGATTTGCCATTGCTGTTATTGATGCAGATTGCAATAACCGCCTGTTGCGCCTTGAGAACCAGCTTGGAAACTCTTGTGCTGTATTGTTGTCTTCAAGCAAAACCCCATTGATTGCCAGAGTATTGCTAATGAGCTCCGATAGGTTTCTCGACATGGCTGGCATAGTGAAATCCGACACATTAAGGTCTAAAGACCCGGTTCTGCATGTTTGAATGTTGGTTAGCGCTGTACTTAGCCATGTTTGTGCATCAACATCTGTACATCGAAGCCTCTTCTTCCTTATCCCTATTAGGGTACGGTTAAGTTGAAGAATGGTATTAGAATGAAGTTTTAAACAATCAGCCCATACAACTTTTTGGTGCTGGTGCTCGCAGTTCTGCCCGAGTTGCGAGACTTGCCTTTGTGCAATAAGGGCTTTCTCAAGGGCTAATTGGACCGACATTAACCGGAACTTGGACCTATGTTTGAGTGCAAAATGGTGGTGGCTATGGCTCATGAAGTACTTGCATGTTGAAGGGTGTGGTGTCTGGTTGCACCACCACGTTATGTTGGATTTGGTGCTCTTTGACGCTGCGAGTGAGAAGATTGAAGAGAAGACTATCAATGTTGCCAATAGCCTAACCTTGGTTGCCATGGTTTCTGATTTGGACCTTGAAGTTCTTAAGGGTCATAATAACATGTAAGCAAAGTGTTTCTTGATATAGTAGAGTACTGAAGAAAAAAGGTTACTTTGATGGACTAATAAATTGTTTGGAAGGCGGAGAGTAATATGCCATATATAAGTGCAAACGCAGGATATGACACTACAATCCATGCTGTCTTTACTTGTGTAGTGCACAATTGAAAATGACATATATGCCAACTCAAGCAATGCCCAATAGGAATTAATAATTCTTTTTTATTTAATATATAGTGGTTCTCCTTTTCAATATTGAAATAATTTTTCATTTATATATTGATGTCGATCGTTTGTAAGAGAAATTTGCTTCCTATCATGTTCATAGGGCAAAAATGCATAGGATTGCTCGCCTTTCTGGTTTATATTAGCGATGAAATGCATAGGCTAATTAGCCGGCTAATTAATCACATTAAAGCTTCAGGTCGGTCATCATTACGAAGAGAAGACATGCTATGCTTGCAAGAGAAAACGTATCCCATGAAGTTTCCTTGAACTATACATGTGTCAATTCATAAATTTACTTCGACTTGCTTAACCGTGTAAGCTTTGACATAAATTCTCATAATTAATAATGTTTTGAAGCAAAACTCAGAGCTCATCACATTTGTCATTTTGTCAACTGCTTTAGCAGTTGCTCCATTCATCAAGCTATGAATCATATCTGTCAACAGTATTTTATGTGGATTAGCCGAAAAACAAGAAACATGCTCCGTACACATGATTGTTCTGAAGAAATAAGCATTATTCTTCGTTCTTTATTTGTATTTATTAATTTATTGTACTTCTTCTCAAGTACAGATGAAGTAACAGTTCCTTTGAAGGAATAAATAAAAATTCTCAACTATTACTCAAACAATCCTGATGACGAAAGAGCCATAAAAGTCTGAATCAACCATGTGATTTCTAGATTGTAGATCAAGATAGCTATAATATTCTCTTTATACTTCAATCATGAAACTGAAGTCTGTCTCAATAGCTAGCAAGCATTAATAAAAAGGAAAGAAAAAGCTAGCAAGCATTAACCAACAATAAAAATATCACCGGAGCTTCTTCGTTTAATAAAGATCAACACATGTTGATTTACTGTGTAAAGGATGACGTGATGTTTCGAACGTCGTTGTAAAAGGCTACCAATGGCCATTGAAAGGCACTACACACGCCGCTCAAAAGACACCGGCACCTCCCACTTGTTTTTTTTTAAAATTATAAAAAGTCTAGAACATCCTTAACCCCACGAGAAAATTTCCAAGAAAACCAAGGTTAAAAGGTTTAAAATGCCTCTTGAACTTAGACAAAAAATAGTTAATCTTAGAAGTTATGTGATAATTACACAGTATAAAAATGTAAATACCTAAAAATGCCCCTCGAGCATTACATGTGTTGTTTTTTTTAAAAAAAAGTATGAGAGTAATTACACTATGCAATAAATATGTGAAAATACAATTCTACCTCTAAATATATGTTTATTTTTTTGGTTATTGAAAAGCTCATCTGTAGATTTACTATGGATTACAATGTGTGTCACGGGGTTTTATTTATAATTGTAATAATAATAATAATAATAAATATAAGTAAATAGACCAAGGGTCCCAGGCCAAGTCCACATATAGATGGTAGTTAAATATATGGATTTTCGGTGACCTCCATAATTAGCCCTAATAATCCTTGGTTTGTACTGCTTATTTTGAGCAAATTAGGCCTATCACAACCCAAACTATACTGGGCCAAGCTCTTACCCTCGACCCGGTTGCAACAAAGATTTAAGAATCAGGGTTAACTTTAGATTCTTGGTTGACTTCATGTTCTCTTGCGCAACAAATTTTTTTAAAATATTTTTTTAATTTAAAATATATTTAAATAATTTTTTCCATATATTTTAAAATTATAATTTTTTTTAAAAAATCAATTTGTTGATGGGTTTTTTAGTAAAAAAAACTATTTAAAAAGCACTTTAAAAAATAAGTTGTAATGTAAAAATAAATACTCATAATTAAATTAGGTGGTTATTGAATATACTCTTCAAATATTTCAAAAAAAACACTTAAGTTAATCAGAAAATATTTTTTATTATCGAAAAAAAAGTATACTATTTTGTTTTAATAAGAACTTGAGTTTTGAATAATTTTTTTGATCCCTTGTCAGTATATGAAAACTTTAGACAAGCAATGATATATATATATATATATATATATATATTACGAGAAAGACAAGCAATGTCTTGATGATATAGCATTTGGGTTTTAATTAAATCCTTCAAGGTTCATCACAGAGTCATTCCTTCCTCTGTCTCAACAGTCCAAACTCCAAAGATGGAACCTCCAAGGTTTAATGGTTAAAAGCCCACAAGAGCTCAAAAAGCCCTCCAAGGCATCAATTTCATTGACCTCCGCAAAAGGCCCAAAATAGCCCTTATTTGATCATTTGGATCCAAACTACATTGACCAAGCTCTTACTCGTTGTCTGAGCCCAGGAAACAAAGACTTAGAAGTTAGAACCATATTTTTTAGAATTGGCCCAATATAAGATCAAGATTAAATAGACTGAAAACCCAAGGTATGCTTGTTTTTAAAGTTATATTAAAAAAAAACATATAAAACAACGTTTTTTTTGGTAAAAAAAAATATATTCAAAATAAAACCCGATCTAAAAAATGTTTTTGATCATCATCATCATCAGATTAACGTACCAGATCAAGTTACGTTTTATATCATTGCTTGGAACTAGAGGTTGAGTTTTACTTTAACAAAAATGAAAAGGGAAAAAGCATAGGGATGGGAGCCGAAGCCTCCACAAAAGGTGAGCCTTAAGCATGCCAGAAAAACCCTAAAACTATGAAACATCAGTGTAAAATATTAGAAACATGCATTTTGTTACTTGAAATGCCGAAAAAGGCATTGTTGCTTGCCTTCTTCATATACTTTTTGATTAGGCGTATGGAGATGTCCTATATTCAAGAAACGTGATATAATCACCTAGCTTTGTTTCTTGATTTTAGATTTTCTTGCACAACATTACGAGTCATTTGGGACGTGTATGGAATGGAATGATAATTTTTTAGAACTTGATTTTTTTTTTTAATATCTTTATATTATTTTGATATACTAATATTAATCGTAAAAAATAGTTGATCCCTCAGTAGCCCATGTTAAATTACTCTCTGAATTTATTTATTTTGGTTTTAATTATTTGGGTTATCTTGAATGAGTTTTCATACAAATGAAAAATGAAATCCCTTAAAAAAATATATTTTTTTATAACTCTGTTTTTGAATTTGAATACAAGATAATCACCTAAAAAAAAAAAATTAGTTAACACCCCACGTTCACAGGAAGTGTACGTTGGTTCCTGACTACCACTACTTTGTCAAAGGAGTATAGTAGAAGAAGAAGCAAGCACACATCAACCATCACATATATATTATGACTATGAGTCCTCTTCAAGAAGGCAATCATCCGAACCAAATACACTGTAACTAACAACATTGATCACCACCGTAAACGGAGGCGCCGGAAATGCCTCGCCTCCATTATTATCTTTGTTTTTTTCGACCAAACCTCTCCCTCCCTGACTAGTTAATTTCAGCTTCTCTTTCAACTGAATGTACGTACCCTTTATCTTTTGGTACCCATTCTGTTACAAAAATCTTGCTTGAATGGTTAGGAAAGTATAGGAGGAGGAAGTTGATTAGCTAGAGGTGTTTGATTTTGACTTTGAGAGAAAGAGAGAGATGGGTGTGTTAAAGAGAGTGTTGGTTTTTGGAGTGGTGATAACGATGGTTATGGTGATGAGAGTGGCTTCACATGATTATGGGGATGCATTGACTAAAAGCATTTTGTTCTTTGAAGGGCAGAGGTCAGGGAAGTTACCTCCTACACAGAGAATGACTTGGAGGAAGGATTCTGGTCTTCAAGACGGCTTTCAGATTGGTGTAAGTCTGGTTTTGTGTGTGTGTGTGTGTGTGTGTGTGTAAATGCTTCTTTATTGATATACCATTTCATTTTTATTTCTGTTACCATTGCTATTGCCATTGCCATTGCATTGTTTTGGGCCACATTTGTTCAGAAAAAAAGCCAACATCTGTTTTCAAGAATTGCCACCTGCAATATGTTAATTACCCACCTGTAGTATCAGGGCAGCTTGTCGGTGCAAGTCCTTTCGGACGGCCACTAACTTCACTTGGATCGGCGAGGGCTCAACCGGGGACTAGAGACTAACAACAGCATTTGAGTGCCATACTGTGCTGATATATTTCTGCTCATAACATGAATATTCTTAAAAATAACAACTGTAGGAGAGACACCGTAGTTGCTTACAGGGGAGGCCAGGGTGCAAATTTTTTAGTAAAAAGGTGGAAGGACACCCAATTGCTTGTGACTTTGAAAATGATTGGTGAAAGTGATTTTCCTTGTGAGTGGAGCACACATGTGACCTAAGAATCACGGATGTGAGTTAATTCATTCACTTATAACCGATGTCTCTTGGCTTTTTATAGCATGTTGGTCATGTTAGTAACGACTTACTTGCAAGGTTCATCACATTGTGCTATTCTTTTTCTGACAGCTTTAGCTCTTCTGTAAATGAAACCAAACCATCTCTTCATGCAAAAAGGGACGAAATTGTGCAATAAATTGGGACCATATGCGCCGTCTGACACATCTAGTAAATCTAGACCACTCTAATTAAATATCACACTAAATCTAGAGGAAAATTGAAATCGACTTAAATGTTCTGAAAAAGTAAACTCATTGTCTAGGACCTCTAGGTTTGAAACCCAAATCAGGCAGCCTGATTTTGTCAGGCACGTAGGCGAGGGGCTGTTTCTACACGTTGGTGCATAGGGTGGACCGTGATTCCTTCCCTTTATCCAAACACAAAAGAAAAAAAATTTGGAAAATCACTTCTTGCTAGATTAGTTTTATTCTGCTATCACGTGGGGACATAAAGTTTGTTCTGAACATTCTCAGGTTGATTTGGTTGGTGGATACTATGATGCTGGCGACAATGTTAAGTTCAACTTTCCAATGGCGTTCTCAACAACAATGCTGGCATGGAGTGTATTAGATTTTGGCAATTTCATGGGTCCAGACCTGCCACATGCACTAGAAGCTATTAAGTGGGCAACCGATTACTTCCTTAAAGCCACAAGCATCCCTGGCTTTGTATTTGTTCAAGTTGGTGATCCTTATGGTGATCACAATTGCTGGGAGAGGCCTGAAGACATGGACACACCTAGAATCCCTTATGCAGCTAGTAAACAGTTTCCAGGCTCAGAGGTGTCAGCTGAGATAGCAGCTGCCCTTGCAGCATCTTCCATGGTATTTAGGCCTAGCAATCCTGCATATTCTGCTAGGCTTCTCAAAAGAGCTGCAATGGTAAATGAGATCGATTCGTATTTCATATGCACTTTGTTTTTAAACTATTGGTTAAACATACTTGATCACTAATAAAAAAAAGGGATTAGGTGTTTGAGTTTGCAGATGCTAACCGTGGTTCGTACAACGATACCCTGGGACCGTGGGTGTGCCCATTTTACTGCGATTTCAGTGGCTATGAGGTACTCATCAGAACATTCAGAACTTGTCAATATGAATTACAATAAATCTATGCTTCCATTGCAAAATCATATTCTCAAATTAAGTATGGTCATCAATGATAATGTCTTTACAGGATGAATTGATCTGGGGGGCAGCATGGCTATATAGGGCGACCAAAGCACCTAATTACTGGAGTTATGTTGTGCAAAACATAAGCAATTTGGAAAAAAATGTTGCAAAACATACTGATCGAGTCGGCTATGGCGGTGGTAGCTTCGCTGAATTCGGATGGGATACTAAGAATGCTGGTATTAACATACTTGTTTCAAAGGTGACTATCGAACTTGATTGCAGCATATCTGTTCGTTGTTATAATATGCTCTTCTCTAAATTCTTCTTGTTGCTTTCTTTACAGTTGTTGCTCTCAAGCAAGACTTCTGATGTAGGTCCATTCATTCCCAATGCAGACAAGTTTGTTTGCACTGTGTTGCCTGAATCACCTACTGTCTATGTCTCATACTCTCCAGGTAGCCTTAATTTGTTCATGAATTTCTTTTGCAATTCATACTTCAAAGGCATTTCATTCTGTGATGGAACTGCAAACAATTCAAATTGGTTCCGAAATTCTTTTCAGGTGGACTTCTGTTCAAACCAGGAGGAAGTAACTTGCAACATGCCACAGCTTTATCCTTTCTTCTTCTTGCTTATGCTCGTTATCTGAATCAATCCAATAGAGAAATTCATTGCGGTAATGTTGTTGCCACTCCTGCTAGGCTTATTCAATTCGCAAGAGGGCAGGTAGGCCTACATCCTTTCTCCATCCTTGGTTAAGTCATCAATCTTGTTACCGGTCTTGTACATTAGCTAAGGAAATGTTACAAAATGGTAATCTACGCAGGTGGATTACATTCTGGGAACTAATCCATTGAAGATGTCATACATGGTTGGATATGGCAGCAAATTCCCTCGGAAGATACACCACCGCGGCTCGTCTCTGCCTTCTGTTGATCAACACCCTGCCAGCATCAATTGTCAAGGTGGAACTCCATACTTCCAAAGCAATGATCCTAATCCTAACCTGCTAATAGGAGCTGTTGTTGGTGGACCTGATAAAGGGGATTCCTACTCTGATTCTAGAGCAGATTTTGTACACACAGAGCCAACCACATATATTAATGCACCTCTTGTTGGCCTCTTGGCTTACTTCAGATCACATCCTCCGCCCTTGTAGAATCCCCCCCCATCCTGCTGATATTCTGTTCCTAATGTTTTCTTTTCTCCTGAAAGGGGAAGAAAGGGAATTAATTACAATTACAATTATAATTATATTCTTTGCCAATGAGTTGGTAGAGCAGTACAGTACTATACAACCACAAAATGGGGGTCAATATACTCTATATTATTATTATTATATCTCCAAATGCGATAAGATTCATATTCTATAGTTTGAAAACTTTTCCTTAAAACGAATGCCATGTTAATTAGTAAAAAACTCAAGTTCTCCTAGCATTATCCTAAAATTAAGAAAAAAACAGAGGGATTTTCTAAGCTTGTTCACCGCATCACTCAACTCTCTGCACAATCTTTCATGGCGGATACCTCCCTAGGCTTCATGCCATGGGTTTGAGAGATCGTCGAAACAAATGTTAGACAACATTTATTATAAAATATTTACGAAAAAAACAAAACGTCCTTTTCAAATGTTATTCTTTTCACAAACACTTATAACGTACACGTTAAATTGATGGTAATTACTGTCGACGAATTTTTATTTATTTATTTTTTTTTAGTTTAACGTGGGTGTTCGGGCCAGCTTGCGCGCACCTCGACTAATCCCACGGGCCTTGAAGTTAACGACCATGTAAGCCTCCAGTGGCCATCATATGAGCAACCACAGGGCTCGAACCTGAGACCACAGAGGGAGCAAACCTCTTGGTCCCAAGCTGTTACCACTGGGCCACCACCTAGACGGTAATTACTGTCGACGAATTTTTATTTATTTATTTATTTTGTCTATATTGTAGTGCACGCTGTATTTACATTTTTTTTTATTTACATGAGGTGTCTGGACCAGCTTACACGTATCTCGACTAATCCTCACAGATCCTGAAGTTAAAGACCAGTTAAGCCTTCAGTGGCTATTAATATTAACAACTACAAGGCTTGAACCTAAAACTACAGGGAAAACAAACTCTTTAATTCTAAACTCTTACATGATCATTTATTTGATGTTTGTATTTATATTTTCTCTTCAATCTAAGCAATGGCTCATTTATAAATCTCTTGTTACTTGTCAATTTTTCAAATTTATCTAATAACAGTTAATATTTATTTTATTTTTGATATAACATTTCTCGCTATGTTTTTCCTTTCGTATCAAATAGTGATGGTATATATATGATTAGAACATTTGAAAATTAGAAAAGTGGTATTTAGTTTCTATATTTTCAATGCAATTATAATTCATTCCCTTTTAAAAATCTACCTCAATTTCTTGATTTGCATTTATTTTTTCATCGTTCACAATTCTCTTACTTTTAATTTCTTTTTTAACAATTTATAATTTACCCCCTTTTACAATTATACCTCTTGTGGGCTGTGTATATATAGCTTGAGTGACTTTGCAACGTTCTTGTGGAACAAGGCTCTCATTCTCTTTATCTCTCTTTGCAAAGAAAGAACTTCCGAAACAAACTCTTTAGCTTTATTGTGGTTTAATTATATTTTTAATTTTTTTTATATATTTTTAAATCATTTTGATATACTGTTATAAAAATAAATTTTAAAAAATAAAAATAAAATATTATTTTAATATATTTTTAAATAAAAAATATTAAAAATATATATATGTTTCATACTTCCAAACAAGCATTTATTACTGACAAGATTAAGCACAGGGTTTTAAGTTTTTTTTCCCAAATCCGCTAACAAAGGCCGATGTAAACTTCATGGACGCTAGCTACTATGGAAGTTATCTCACATGTTGAGAAAATCCTAGAATTTATTCTCCTCCCCTCTCTTTAATTCTACATATTTTATTTAATTTCTGTAAGAGTTTCTCCATTAATACTTTATACTAACTTAAATATTAAGAGAGTCTTCGAAAGTAGTGTTTAGCATTATGTTTTGGAAATGTTTTTTTAAAAAATTGAATTTTTATTATTTTTTTCTTTACTTCACATTAATATTTTTTTGATATTTTCATATTATTTTAATATACTAATATCAAAAATAATTTTTAAAAATTAAAAAAATATTATTTTAATAAGTTTTGAAATAAAAAGAACATTTTGAAAAGCAATTACTATCATACTTACAAACACACACCACTTAGTTTCTTTTCTTCTTTTTTTTTTTCTCTTTTTTTTTTGTTACTTTCTAACTCAAACCCGCATATCTCTCAACTCATAACTATTTATCTCTCTCTCTCTCTCTCATAACTTTCTCTCTCTAGATTAGCACCTCTTGTTTTTCACTTTCTAACTAAGTATACTTGAGTTGACTTCTTTGCACTAATTTTCTAGAATATAGAGTTCATTTGAGAACATGGTTGTAACTGTGTTCCCTCAAATTTTAATTTTGTTTTGCTAAAAAATATTAATTTTTTATGTTTTCAAATCGTTTTGATGTGTTGATCTCAAAAATAATTTTTTAAAAATAAAAAAAATATTATTTTAATACATTTCTAAATAAAAAATACTTTAAACTATAATTGTTACCATAATTCTAAATAGACCGATACAGATTGATGAGAACGAAATTGTGTATTGTTTGGCCCTTTCAAGAAGGGGGTGTGGGAAAAAATTAAAATGGTGGCTCGAGTTAGGTCAAAAAATGAAGAAAAGAAAACAAAATTGTAGAAGGCAAGCTGAAGAAGGACATTATCTAAAACAATGCACCAAAATGATGTCATTATGGTGTATTTTTTGTTTTCAATTTTTTTTAAAATTAAAGCATGAAACAACTTCATTTTGCCTAGTAGACTCCATTTTATTTAATTGGAATTTCATATTTTTACATTGGTTCCTCAATTTTGACACCTTTTGAACTTGATCCTTGACTTTATTTTTATTTTTATTTTACCAATTCCAACCTTTTTCTTAATATTTCTTTCAATTTTGTCCATGGTTGTATTTCAAATGATCCCTTAATATTGACGCTTTTTTCAATTCAGTAATTGGTTTTACAATTCAATCTTTTATCCCATTCCAACCCTTTCTCTTAATTTCTTGTAAATTTCATCTCTCATTACATTAAAATAATCCCTCAATATTGTGGCTTGTCCAACTTGGTTCCTGACTTTCTAATTTTTAATTATTTAGCCAATTTCAATTATTTTTTTAATTTTTCTTCACAATTTCACACATAATTGTATTTTATTCTTCTTTTTTTTTTATAATTAAATTTCTTGAATTTTTTTGAAATATTTATTTATTTATGAAACAAATTATTTTTTTCCTTTTTTTTAAAAATTTCAACCTTTTTGTTGGATATTTGAGAGGGGTTAAAAATTAGATTATGAAAAACTATACATAACAATTAACTACTATAAATCAATGAGCTCGAGCTCTAATACATGTTCTCTATGTCCTCCAACCAAAAACACTAGAAATTTGTGAGCTTTAATATACATCATGTACATCCTCCAGTTAAAACCAATAAGAATTTTTGGGTTTTGATACTAACTAATGCAAATGAGAATGAAGTATAACAATGTTTATTACAAGTAAAAACCCTCAAGAACAAAGAACACAATTTGTTTTCATCAAAGTCTCCACTTTTCAAAAGCTATTACAATTCTTTTATATATAGAAAAAATAGAGTGCAAAAACTATTCCAATTAAATAGAAAAAAAAACTAAACGAGTATAATAGCATTGAAGAGGAAAATATCAAATTAAATAAAGAAAATATTCATTTTTCTAAAAAAACTCATGCATCAATAATTATATGATATAAATGTATGTGTATTATGTGTGATAATATCCATATATTATTCATTACTCATTAGATAAGATAATTATTCAAAAAAGTAACCTATTTCATGGAAACTTTTTTCATGGGAACTTTTACGGTGCATTATGAGTAATTAATGATATTCTATTAATTAGTCATAGGGTGTACATTAAACAAAAATACACAGATTAATAAAGAAAAATAATAAAATCTATAACCCACTAAAAATAATAATAATATCTCAATTTAGAATTTTTATTTCACAGTTATTTTTATTTAATTATTTTTTAAAAATAAATCTCAAAAAATAATTAATACAATCTCACTAATTATTTTTAATATATATAAAATTATTTTCCATTTAAATCTGTATAGGAAATTGTTACCCGTACGCTACGCTAGATAATCCTCCTAAGACAGATAGACAAGCAACAATGTCATTAGAATCTTCTCTGGAACGTATCCGTCGTGTCAAAATATCCATAAAGAGATTTTGAATGATCCATATATTGGTAGACATATATGACATATTTTTTTATATATAGTAAATCAACAAATGCAGAAACAATAAAGGGAACTGGAACTGGAAACAAATCATCCTGCAACTTCCTTTTTAGAAACATCAATAAAATAAATTAAAAAGTATCAAGCAAAGACGGTAATAAAATGACAGAATCATATGATGCACTAAACTTAACTAAACCTTAGTAATTAATTAGGCTTTAAAAATATAATTAACAACAAAACCATAGTGGGAAATTGAGTTAATGCTTTCCTAACAAGCTTATACCGAGATTAACATCACAATGGTAACAGAACATACGGCTTCCTCATCAGCATTCAGCCCTTAATTTATATATATTAGTGCATCGAGAGTTGACAATTATGCCTGTTAAATTGATTGGTAGTAGAGGAGAATTGGAATTGAGAGAAAGAATGGGTGGCAAGAGCATGATGAATATGGCTGTACTGATGTTGTTGTTAGGGGTAACGGTGGTGACAGCAGCCATGTCACATGATTATGGAGATGCGTTGACAAAAAGCATTTTGTTTTTCGAAGGGCAGAGATCAGGGAAGTTGCCTTCTAATCAAAGGATGAATTGGAGGAAGGATTCTGCCCTTAGAGATGGATCTGATATTGGTGTAAGTGGCTATGTCTTTCCATGCATATTCAAGCACGCAGTTCACAAATTTGCTCAATGGTTTTGTATGCTAGACTTACAAATTAACGTCTGATTTGCTTTTGCACATGCTAGATTTGCTAAATTTTTATGCTGTCAAATTTTTTATGTAAATTTGCTCAACATCATTCCATATTTTTTTATTTTTAAAATTTATTTTGACATCAATATATCAAAACAATAAAAATAACACACAAAATTAATTTTAAGCAATTTTTTTTTATCCTTAAAAAAAATATTTTGACACTTCGCTCTATTTTCATAATAAATGATCAATTGACATTATTTAATAAAATGGACGCACAAATACAATACATAATAAAGTCCAACCAACTACCCAAAATTTAACACATTTATGCCGGCCCGATTGAAATCTATAGTTATGTGCTTCCTGTTGACAAGAAACTATGATGTTCTTAACATTCTTGTAGATGGATATGGTTGGTGGGTACTATGATGCTGGTGACAACGTAAAATTCCATTTTCCAATGGCATTCACAACAACGTTGTTGGCGTGGAGTATAGTAGAGTTTGGTGAATCCATGGGCTCAGATTTGGAACATGCGTTAGAGGCTCTACGATGGGGTACAGACTATTTCCTGAAGGCCACAAGCAAACCTGGCATGGTTGTTGCCCAAGTCGGTGATCCCATCAGTGACCACACATGTTGGGAGAGACCTGAAGACATGGACACTCTCAGAACTACTTACGTTGTTAATCAAACCCATCCTGGATCAGAAGTTTCAGCCGAGATTGCTGCTGCTCTAGCTGCCTCTTCTATCGTGTTCAAGGACAAAGACAAACGGTATTCTAGTGTACTTCTCCAGAGGGCATCCCAGGTAATTGGGAGTAGCTAATTCTATAATGTTAATAACAATTGTGGGTGTCAAAATTCTTAAATTATAAGGCAATGCACATTTGATCTCTAATTAATTTCTTCTCTCTTCAAATTATACTATACAATAATGTCTTGATAATCTTTCAGGTCTTCGACTTTGCAAACAATTATCAAGGATCTTACAATGAAAGTATCGGACGAGGGGCATGCCCATTTTATTGCGATTTCAATGGCTACCATGTATGTATTTGATCACAATATTAACGAAAGTTATGGAGTTGCTAGGATTTTATAACCTATAGTACAATATTGGTAATGATTCATCTATCCAATATCTAAAATTATCATATATATATATGATGAATACATTTGTCTTACAGGATGAACTAATCTGGGGAGCAGCATGGTTATCCAAGGCAACTCAGGACCCCAAGTACTGGGATTATGTTGTAAAGAACATGGCAACTCTAGGAGGCAGTATTTTTGAGTTCGGATGGGATTCAAAACATAGTGGGATTAACATAATTGTTTCTCCAGTAATCACTCAACTTCATTTTTCTCTTCCAATTATCATTCGTGAATATTTGTAGCTTAATCTTAGATTTATTTCGATCCACAGAAGGTGATGAGCTCCTCTGGTAGTTCCTTCATTACCAATGCTGACAGTTTCGTGTGTTCCTTGTTGCCTGAGTCACCTACCAAATCAGTAACATACTCTCCAGGTAGCATTTTCTGACATAGATCTTTCTGGATAGCTTGATTTACCCCATATGTTGCCAACGTTTCGGTAATGATGGATTTCTTATGTCGATCAGGCGGGCTTATGTTCAAACCAGGAGGATGTAACTTGCAACATGCAACGGCTTTATCATTTCTTCTTATTGTTTATTCTCGCTATTTACAAGTTGCCAACCGATCAGTTCATTGCGGTTCTGTGGTTGCCACCCCGTCGAGACTCGTCGAGGTCGCCAAAACCCAGGTATTAAATATCTTATCGAGTCCACTTCTAGCCATTGAGAAAATCGTAGTCATTAAAATTAAGAAGAAAAAAAGTAATGGCGCATTGCTTGATGCAGGTGGATTACATACTAGGAAGCAATCCATTAGGGATGTCGTACATGGTTGGATATGGCCCAAAATTCCCACAGAGAATTCATCACCGAGGATCGAGCTTGCCTTCCATGTCTACTTTCCATAAACATATTGGATGCCATGATGGCAACAGCTATTTGGCGACCAAAATGCCTAACCGGAACGTCCTTGTAGGGGCTATTGTTGGAGGACCAGACAACAACGATCAATTTCTTGATAGTCGTCTCAATGTTAGTCAATCAGAACCAGCTACGTACTTTAATGCACCTTTGGTTGGAGCCTTGGCTTTCTTCAAAGGTGGAAAATAGAACTTTTCATTTTGTTATTAGTAAGGTTTTGTTTGGTTAGGGGATACAAATAACTGTATCTCATGTTTATTTCTTTCTTCATTTTTTTTTTAATTATAAGATGGTAACTAAATGTTACTTAATAATATAATAATTAAATAATTTTATTGGAAAAATATCGTATGACATGTCTTCATAGGCCAATTTTTTTTTTTAATTATATTTTATATTTATTCAAATACTAAATTATTCATCAGCTTATATAATAGTAACTAATTAAGTATTGTTTATAAACACAGGGACTAAGTTATAATTGCCTCTATTCCACCTGTGGTGGGTTTTTCAGCTAAATAGTAAAAGTTTATGAGGTCAAAATCAGAAATCTCAAATTTATAGGATTATTTATTAAAAAAAAACAACAACAAAAATCTCCTCCATTTCTTAACCCAAAAATTATTAATTTTGAACAATCAAACTCTCCCATATCCCCAGCCAGTGACCAAAGAAAGAAGAAAAGATGCAGCAGAGTAGCAAGGACAGGGGCGGAATAAAAAATTATGTGATTTTTCAGAGTTTAGAGGGGCTAACTAAGGGGTGCAAGTTATTAAGATTAAACCATGGATCTTAAAAAAAATTTAAACTTAGAGGTGCCGTGGTACCTACAACTCATATGTTGTAGGTCCGCCCTAAACAGGGAGGGCTTTTTTTAGTGTTCATGTAGACTACTATTATTTCTTTGTTCCTTTTTATCATTTTCCTGCTTTGGCCTAAGCTTTTGCTTGGGTTTTTTGTACTCTCCCTCCTTGTATGCTTTTGTTAGTATTATCCTTCGAACTGTTGAAAAAAACCAAAATAAGAAGAAGAAAACTGGAAAAGTAGGCAAGATATTTGGGTTTTTACTAGCTTTGATGACTTTTGATGTTACCAGCTATCATCTTAGAAGACCGAATTTTTCCTTCTTTTGTATGCATGTGAACATGTAGCAGCCGTCGATCAAATGGATTGGTGGTCCTTGTGCATCAATTTCTCACATTATATGTTTTGATTTTTAACAAACTCAATTTAGTGTCTGACGTTTTGGATTTGGTATAGAGTCATCAGAATCACTTGACTAAGGTGGATTGTATTTTTATCAGATTTAACCAGATACATATTAAAACCAACCAACACAGTTCTGGGTCTGAGGTGAGCGAAGGATTTCTCGTTTCATCAACTAATTTCACACTCAACCCAACATTTCTGGGTCTGAGGCATAATTGTTGATCAAAGCCAAAGCATTGCTAGTCAACTGTGCTATATTCACAATCCTTCCCCTAACAGCAGTCTTCAAATTCCCATTCATGGCATTTCCTGCGAACCCATCACTACACGTGCTCTCATCAGTCAAAGCAGCACTAACCCAAGTTTGTACGTCATCAATCATCGACTGAAAGTTGGACTGTCTAGCATGACTCATCTCATCCATGGATTTTCCAAGCTCGTTCACCGCGTCACCCAACTCCTCTACACAATCTTTCATGGCGGACACCTCCCTAGGCTTCATGCGATGGGTTTGAGAGAGCGTCGATATCATGGTTGAAGTTGATTTAGCTGATGACAGTGTCACGTTAAGGGCTGCATTGGCTAGGAGCTTAGGGCTTGTTTGGATCGTGCTTGAATGGATAGAGAGGGAGGTATAGCAAAGTCTTGGATAAGTTGTTGTACTACAAGATGTTCTTATGAATTCTGTGCTGGATTTTGTGGTGACTCTAGCAGCTGAGCTAGAGTTTAAGTATGAACTAATGGCAATAAGAAGTAGAAGGAATTCAGCTAAAGAATTGGAGGATAAAGCTGCCATAGCCAACTTCTCTTTATCTGTTTCTCAATAAGGAGTTAATTGGATATTGATGATGAAAACTGGGAAGGAAGCTTCCCAATTTATAGGACTACGAAGGTAGTTTATGGGGGTGAGCATGGAATTTAAAATTAAATTAGCATTTGATTAATAGGATATTTTATATGGTTTTTATTTGATTCATAGAAATATATTTTGGTTGCATATGAACAACTTGAAGTAGTTCACAGAAATCAACCAAAAAA
>Ga0307511_10002603_pt1 | contig 18817 bp, 22 predicted proteins | sample 13_EM_MG_FD_200266 | JGI IMG/M metagenome (GOLD analysis project Ga0307511, IMG submission 200266) | Populus trichocarpa ectomycorrhiza microbial communities from riparian zone in the Pacific Northwest, United States - 13_EM | ecosystem: Host-associated > Plants > Roots > Unclassified | place... | reverse complement strand
GAGCCAACACAATCAAATAGAGTGAGCGCAGCGAACGTTCATAGCGAGCGTAGCGAGCCAACGGGGCAGAGTTCAGACAGGCGAGCTCGACTTTGCCATGAGGGGTACCCTCATAAATTACATTTTATAAACACGATCGATCTGCTGGAGGTCGCTGGTCGCACAGCTCACAACTTGCGCGAAGATCATCATCTGTCATACCGATTTCTCTTCCATAGGTACCGAGGCCCCTCAAAGACCTGAGCGGGTGATGGATAGTTGATCGTTAGCACATATAGCTTGTCATTGCGCTGTCATAGCTCGGGATAGCATCAAGTAGCTTCGCTTAGTCCCAGAGGATTTTCCTGATGAGGTGGGGACGTCGATATTTATCCGGCCGTGGATCAAATCTTCTGGTACCTACGGTGCAGGCTGTACACTGAGCGCTGCGATTGTGTGTGGGCTCGCAAGGGGGCTGACAAGTAATTTCTCTCCTCGTTTTACCCCTCTGGAGACTAATGGCGGTCGATTCAGTACCGGAGACTGTTTGCAATGGGACGACTTACACGCACTTAGGAATCTTGCACGCTTTCCCTGTCGGGACTGGTCGCGCTCCATTAAATCACGTCCACTTGGTGGTTTCGAGGCATGTGCCTCGGTGAGTTAAATTGCCTTCGGGATTCCATACACGTTCAAACACTCCGTAGACCTTGCCCGGGCGACAGGTACCCCTTGACACGCTCACTGATTTCGTCAACTGCCACCGTCTGGAAAGAGTTTGTGGAGCATGCCTTTGTGAAAGAACTAGGGAAGGGGTCGTTGGACAAGAAGCGTTTCGCACACTTCATGAAGTACGTTGAATATATCAATCCTGCTCCGTGGGCTCACGCGACCTATAGGCAAGACTACTACTTCCACAAATACCATGCAAGGGCCTCCGCGTGTGTTCCACGGAATCCATCAGCACGGAAATATACTCAACGAACTCCACAGGCTACTGACAGCAAAGTCAACCAACTTTGCAGCGATAACTGCAGCGATGGAATCGGTTCAAGACACCTTGCATGAAGTTTCAACGAACCACATGGCACTCTGCACCCGGTGGGGAATCAGTGAGAAAGAGCTTGAAGGGACCCCAGAGTCTACGGCAACGACTGCATATGGGGCCTACATAATGGATATCGGGCTCCAAGGTGATAGCGTCAAGTTGAACGTGGCCCTGGCCGTGTGTCTTGTTGGGTATGGCGAGGTAGGGTTGTGGCTGGTCGATGAATCGAAACGTCCCGGTAGCTGGGTAATCATGGATGAGTCGTCAAACCCTTACGTGCCGTGGATCTTTGGGGAGATGAACCAAAAGGCAGTTGAGATGGGATTAGGTGCGCCACGGGCATACTCGGCGAGTTTTCTGCTAAACGTGGATGGTATGGCAGCGACAATTGAAAGTATTGCGTCGATGGCTCCTATTACAGAAGAGAGATTCGAGGAGTGGGTCGAGATCTGGAAGAAGTGCGTTATGCTGGAGAAAGGATTTTGGGATATGGCAATCGCCCTATCCTAAAAGTGTTAGCATAGTGTTGTTGGGTGACTTTCGGCAACAATTCGGATCGATAGCGGACCCTATCAGCACCCGACGAGGCGGTCAGCACCTGCAAATCCGCTGTATGCAGCCATGCTAGCGTTACTCCATGTCGACGCCTCTGAACCGGACCGGGTTCTCTGCAGCGTGGAATTATCTGCGTGTTGCGGTTTGAGTAACGAGGTTGCGTCCATCGCAAGACAAATCTACACGAAATTACATCTCGTGGTGGGAGCCAAATCCGCCGATGTCCAAGCGTGGATTGTGTTCTTCCTGCTCGACTCGCCCCGGGGTCGTCGGAACAGCTGCATGCGTCGTCTATTCTGGCAGGAGGCAGGCACCGGAAGGAAAGGCGCTGGTCCGAGTTCCTTCTCCCTTCGACCGCGACCTCCTCAGGTGCCCCTTCATTCGTTCAACACCTATATTTCTATCCACGTCTCCTCCATTGTGATACTCAGGCTTGCTGGTTTTGTTCTCGGTGTGTGCACCGCAACGTCATCAATATGCTCCCCTCGAATGACGAAACCGCGCTCGGCCCCGTCCACCTTGGATATCCATTTCCTCCCTGAAGACTAGTCGGTCCTCTCAAGGGTCGTGATTTCACTGAAAAGAGGCAGATGGGTTCAAAAATCGGCAGCCGGACGTTGCGTACTGAGCCAACGGCTGGGCCCCCACCGATTGGTTCAAGGACCAATGAGTCTCACGTGGAACAAAAATACACAGGTTGCATGTTGAACGTGCATACCCCCAAAGACACTCCTCGTGCTTCGCGTCGGAGGCAACTCTTCCAATTCGCAAACATTGTCGACTCAAAGATACCAGATGTATTTCGCGTCCCATGCAGAGGCCAGGCCGAGGCAATACAAGATCATGACAGACCATTGCAGCCGTGACGAACTACAAGCCCGCTTTCGTTCTCTCAGGACGCCAAACGCGGGACGGCGAGCGACGTTCCCACATCGGATAACCGAGCACCGATGTATGGCATGGTCTCTTTACAGGTTACTTTGGAACACTTACACCCAGTCTCCGCAGGTGGCAATTGTCTCTGCAGCCACGACGTCGTCCACTCTCAGAAGGCTTTAGAAGGAGAGTCCCCCCGTATCTGCGTTGAACCCCCTCGAATCGATTATCCTCCAATCGCTGCTCGACAACCTTGGAGGAATCCGCGCGTTCTCGGTGACGATGCCCCTATCTTATGAAAGCACGGATCAACATGTTCATGGGAATCTACGGGGTTCGGGAAACGGGTTTGTCGGGAACCCACCGTCGACAAGTCCCTATCCGTTCATGCGGACTCGAAGGCGGTTACGGCTATTCCAGACGGATTGCCGCGTGGACATGCAGTTGACGTTTCCAGCGGTTATCGAGTATTCCCCCTACTACTACCTACTAGAACCAAATAATGTTAGGAACGACGTTGCACTACCCTCACACACTCCTCACCGCTTCCACCGTTACGTCTCGTATCATCCAAACATCGCGGACATGAGCTCTCTATCTGTGCTTGTTTTCCTGCTGTCATTCACTCCGACAATTCACATCAGTGCAGACGAGCGCCGAATCTGACGCCCTGATAACAGCGCAAGCAAATGCCTCGTGGTTTCGGCACCTCCATCTCTTGGGCGATCCGATTCCTTGTGTTCAACGGTCATCGGGAAACTCATGGCCTACTCCTACCAAGGCGCTTCGAGCTCGGGTGGGTCCGTGAGATTACCACCAACTCTTGCACAACCGGTGAGCATAAAGCATGCAGTGCCTCAGCTGGCGTTGACACGGTCGGAGCAGCCATCGCCAGAGCGATTATTGGTCGATCAAGTGAAGAAGCTAACGGTAAGGTTACTCGTCAGTATGTTCGACCACAGGGTTAACAAGCTACCTGGCGATACAAGGGTGCTGTCGAAGCTTCCCTGGAACTGCAGAAGGTACGATCCTGTCCTTCCGGCGAGGTGCTCATCTGACCGATTAAGTAGGAGTTGCCTTTGACTAAGGAGAAGGAGAAAGCTTGGAAAGTTCAAACTGGGTCAGCGGTCCAAATTTCTGGAGGATCTCGTGTCTCATATTTGAATTTACCGTACTAAGTGAACTGCCTCCCCGACCACCGAGGGCCTTTTTTGGGCGCAACGAGTTGGTTGATCAGATCACCGACCTTGTAGAGAGCTTCACCCCACTCGCTCTCATCGGTCCCGGTGGGATTGGGAAGACTTCCATCGCCCTGACTGTTCTCCACGACGACCGTATCAAGCAGCGGTTTGGCGACGACCGCCGGTTCATCCGTTGCGACCAGTTCCCCGCCTCGCTCAGTAATTTCCTCCGCCGACTCTCAGCGGTCATTGGCGCTGGCGTCGAGAACCTCGAGGACCTGGCCCCCCTACAACCCTTCTTGTCTTCCAAGGAGATCCTCATTATTCTCGACAACGCCGAATCCATTCTCGACCCGGAGGGAACTGACTCTCAGGAGATCTACGACGTGGTGGAAGAATTGAGTCGATTCGACAACATCTGCCTTTTTATTACCTCCCGCATCTCCACCATCCCTCCCGACTGCGAGATCCTTGATATCCCGACGTTATCGACGGATGCTGCGCGCGACGCTTTCTACGGCATACACAAAAAGGGCAAACGATCGGATACAGTCGACAAGATCTTGGAGCAACTTGATTTCCATCCGCTCTCCGTCACCCTACTCGCCACCGTCGCGCATCAAAACAGGTGGGACGCCAGCCGACTGACCAAGGAATGGGAAAAACGACGAACCGGGGTACTTCAGACAGACCACAAGAAGAGCCTCGCAGCCACGATCGAGCTTTCGCTGGCCTCCCCCATGTTCCAGGAACTTAGCCCAGATGCCCGCGCGCTGCTTGAGGTGGTCGCTTTCTTCCCCCAAGGCGTCGACGAGAACAACCTCGATTGGCTATTCCCCACTATCTCCGACATAGAGAACACCTTCGACAAATTCTGTGTTCTTTCCCTGACATACCGGAGCAACGGCTCTGCCACAATGCTAGCGCCACTCCGAGACCACCTCTACCCTAAAGATCCAAAGTCATCCCCACTCCTCTGTGCTACCAAGGAACAGTATTTCGGTCGTTTGTCTGTCGGTACTGGTCCCGACAAGCCAAACCATGAAGAAACACAATGGATTGCATTGGAAGATGTGAACGTTGAGCACGTACTTGACGTCTTCTCATCCATTGACACAGACTCAACCAGTACCTGGGAAGCCTGTGCTAATTTTATGCGACACCTCCGTTGGCACAAACGACGGCCCATTGTATTGGGGTCAAGGATCGAACGGCTTCCAGATGATCATCCCTCAAAACTGCGGTGCTTGGTTCAACTTACACGGATGCTCGACTTGCTTGGAAACTTCCCGGAAAGTAGGCGGCTCCGCATTTTGATGTTAAAACTCTGGAGAGATCGGGGGAATGACCACGAGGTTGCTAAAGCATTGAAGTGCCTGGCTTCTGTGAATACGGAGTTAAATCACGATGCGGAAGGGATATCACAGGCGAAAGAAGCGTTGGAGATTTATGGAAAACTCGAAGACACGGCAGGACAAGTGGATTGTTGGTATCGCCTCGCTTTGTTGTTCCTTAACAGCCACCAGGTTTATGCCGCAGAAGAAGCCGCCTCCCGCATGATCAACCTCTTGGACGAACCAAGCCAAGCTCAGCTCTACGATCGTGACACTGTCCTTGGTCATATATGCTCGGCGAAGCATGAGATGGAGGCAGCGATTGACCACTACAAGAAAGCCCTCGGGGTAGCCTCTTCCCTTTTCTCGCGGGATAAACAGGCCTTGACCCTTCGCCACCTTTTGCCTACACTCTTCAAAGAACGTAGGTTCGACGAAGCCGAAGTTTACCTTGAACAACTCAAGTTGCACGCACCCCATGACCCATTCAGCCTGGGTTTAGCAATGCTAGCGCAGGCCCGTGTTTGGCGCCACCGAGGCAATCTTGAAGGGGCAAGATCCGAGCTTTCGCGGGCCATTGGTTCATACGAGAAGATCGGGGTTTTGGCAGGTACTGTGGAAATTTTAAAAGGGATGCTCCAGAGTGTTGAAGAGGAAATGAACGAGAAAGCCGCGTCCAATTAGTGAGTTCCTTGGAGTTGTGCTACTTCTCACATCCATTCACTCCTTGTGTTGCACACAGAATCCAAATGATAGTAGTTCCATTGGACTCGCCCTTCCCGGATCACATGTACACCGTCTGGACGAACATCTCCACCCCTTCCCTAACCCCCCAATCGCTCTTACCGTGTCTTTTCGAAGGCGTTCTATCTAATCCCAACGATCTCTTGTACCCTGTGTTGTTCCATACCCGCTATTCTACCATTCGTCCCTTGATCCGTCGCTCTGTCACGCGTACGTCCGCCCGGGTTCCATCTCACGAACAGCCTGAACACCAAGGTGCCGCTGGGAGACAATCCGCGAAGTCCGAGGCGATATCCTGTTCTTCCTTGCTTGGCTCGTCCTGGGGTCGTCGGAACACTCAACAAGCGAGTGAGGGGGTGCGTCGTCCATCCTGGCATGGGCTCAGAAGATGGAAGAGTCAATCTCATCACACGATGTGGGACGAGAATGTACAGATTCGGGTAGATAGATGTGCAAGTGAATCAGAGGCCGGGGAAAGGTGCTGGGCGCATCAGCAAAACAGTCAAATTGCTGTGGGAGTGGGTGACTATCCGTAACACTAGATAAAATCATATCCATCGTAGAAGGGTGCCGGTAGCCGAGATTGATTCTAGCGATGACCCGACGAAGCGGTCGGGGTCTCTCCGCCTTCCTTAAAAGTCAACAAATATTCGTCTGGACCCGTGTGTACACAGTGTAACGGTACGGATAGTCACCCAGTCTGTGAGCTACTGTGGCACAGGGGATGTCACTGTGGCGATCGTTATGTAACGCTTTTATGTGATCTTTTTGGCGGCACAGCACCACAGCAATCGGACGGTTTTGCTGATGCGCCCCTTCTTCCTTCGACCATGACGTCTTCAGGTGCTGCTGAACCCTTTGTTCCTTCAACACCTATATTTCTGTCCCCCGTCTCCTCCATCGCGATTCTCAGCCTCGCTGGTTTTGTGCCCGGTGTGCGCACGTCACCAATACTCCTCACGATTGACGAAACCGCGTTCGGCCCCGTCCACCTTTGATATCCGTTTCCTCTCTGCAGACAAGTCGGATCCTCTCGAGGGTCGTGCTTTCGTTGAACAAAGGCAGATGGGTTCAAAAATCGGCAGCCGGACGGTGCTACTGGGCCAGCGGCTGGGACCCCATCGATTGGTTCAACGAGTCTCACGTGGAACGAATATACACAGGTTGCGTGCTGAACGCATATACCTCCAAAGACACCTCCGTATGCTTCGGTTCAAGACAATTCGCGCCCGTCAAATGCAACTCTTCCTCCGATTCGCAAACATCCGCATCCCACGCGGTCCACCTCTCCTCAGATGAACCCAGCCAATCTCAGGTCTGGGGATACCGTCATTCCCTCGGCCATATATACGGCTCTAGAGGCGAGGTGGAAGTGGCAATTAGCCACCTTGAGACGGCCCTCGGGATTGCCACTGCCCTCGACCCGCAGGTAAAGCAAGCCACAATCCTTGGCTACCTCGTGCAGCAGCTTCTCAAAGAAGGCAGGCTTGATGACGCTCAAGTTCGCCTCGAACGCCTCAAGTCAAGCATGGTCAATAACCCATTTGGTCCAGGTCTAGCGGCGGTGGTATAGGTTAGTGTTTGGTGTCAGCAAGGGAGGTTTGAAGAGGCAGAGTCCGAGATTTTGCGTACCACTGACGTGTTTGAGAAGGCTGGGGTTCCGATGGATTTGCTGTGGCGTGGCAAAGGGTTCCTCTAGGAGGTTGAAGAGAAAATTGGCAACCTGGTCCCTAAAGAATTGGGTGATGACGGTGAGCTCCGCGAACAGTGCTACCTCTCACGTCCTTGAATCTTTGCGCACGGGATCCGAATAACGACTGTTCCTCTAAATGTATCCCTCCGCAGGTCGGGACGCTCCCTCAGGGCAAACACCCCCGCATCCCTCTTCATCATTCCCACCATTCCCGTGTCTCCCCTACTTTCCGAATATGATCCTTCCCATATTTATTTCCCCACCGTTCATCGGTTTATGTGCCACAGAGTCCGTGTATCTGACCATGGACTGTTTTTTTTGTTACGCTATATAGTTTGGTCGTGGTTGTTAAATAACAAGACAGCAGCGTAGGATCAACCCAGTCGGTGCGATGGGTCAAGCAACAGGGTCGTCCCAAGTCCCGTTTAGGATGAACGAAGGTCGTGACGCCGACCACTCAGCCAGAGTTGGCGAGGGTACATCGTCGAAACGACCACTGGACGTTGATTCTGTCGACTCGATTCCTTTCCAGACCGTGGGAAATATCACCTCACCCCCTCGACTGCCACTTAAGCCACTGGACGAGCATGTCTGGAGGCTCCAGCTTATCTTCTGTCGTATCTGGTCTCGTACGCGCCCAAATGGGCTCATCGGTCCCTAACAATCTACAAGAGGACGAAGTTGACCGCTACGTCCAAGAACTCATCCTCAAAGAGGCCAAACAGAAGGCTGAAAGGTATGGAAGCCTCGGTATACAAGCATATCTCCCACCGTAAGCGATACATCTACACTCTTTACCCAAGTCCTCGTACCCAAAACAACGTATATGACCATTTAGGTCTGCCGGAAATGCCGCAAAAACCGACAAACGATTCCTGTCTCAGATCATTCGCAGGACGGACGACCACAACAAGACGATCCTCAAAGCTAAAGCCCAAGCGGCTCATGAGGCTCGAGCGGAGAGAGAGGAGGCTGAGAGATTAGAACGGAAGCGGAGGGCTGAGGAAGCTGTCAAGGCAGAGAAGGAGAGGCGGTCGAGGGGTGAGTCTTCTCGTGCTTGGGACAGAGACTGGGACCATAGGAGAGACAGGAGTCGTCGGAAGAGGCGTAGGGATGAAGAAGAAGAGGAGGACTCGCCGAGAAGCAGTGAGAAGAGACGTCGTCGACGTAGCCCTCAATCCGACGAAGGGGACCGGCCCAGTCGTCCCTCCCTCCGCCGATCTGATGAGGAGGACAAGCCCCACCGTTCTTCCAAACGCCGCCCCCATTCCGACGAGGAGGAGGACAGATCACACCGTCCTTCTCGACGCTCCAAACACTCTCGCCGATCTCGTTCACCACGCCGCCGCTCACATTCCCCTCGTCCACCCAACCCCAACCCCCCGCCCCCCGCTGTCCCATCTAAGATGGACAAGTATTTCGAGGAATCGTACGATCCTCACCTAGACGTCGAGCCACTTCCGCTTCCTACAATACCGGCTACCGGTCTCATCAGCGATGCCGAATTCGAAGGGTGGGATGCCATGCTTGAGCTGATTAAGCTCAGAAGACAAGACCGGGAGGACAAGAGGGCGTTAGAGCGGGCAGGCATCCCAGCGAAACGGACCAAGACCGGAGCGATTGCCGCAGACCGTCCGGACGTCGACACGGGATCCAGCATTATGAACATAGAGTATTCGAAGAAGGGAACAGTTAGAGAATGGGATATGGGTAAGGAGGGATTTTGAGGAGGTCGGGAGCCGAGCTGTAATTATCATTTATTCCAACACACATGAACATCGTAGGACACATTATATACTAATCTGGATCTCGTTTTCCCCCTAGAGTGCAATTATCAAGTCTCGATGACCTGCTTCAGGACCAAGCTCTCTTCAAGTGTGAGCTGGTCGAAAACGCTCGAGAAGTTGTTGGTGTTTCGGGAAGCACACTCCTTGAAGAATGCGATGAGGTGGGCCTGGAGTGCAGAAGGGGTTAACATCTGTGGCCGCGACACCGTGGGCTGGACGAACCGTCATGTCCATCTGAGAAATGGGGTCGCTTTTGAGATCCTCATCGTCGTTATCATCGAGAACTTCGTCATTATCGAAGGCCATCCCTTTCGGCCCCAGCATCTCCGAGAGCATCTGGAACTCCTCATGGCTGAAACCTTGGTTCTGCCTCTCCTCTTCGGCCCAGTCGTCCTCCTGAGGTGGATCGTAAAAGTGAGCAGGAGGGTGTAATGTTATTCTCGAGAACCGTACCCCATCATCTGATTCAAGTTCTGGAACACTGCCCGTTCCCGCAAACGCAGACATCGACGCTGCCTCTCCTCCACTCTGGAGCTCGTGGACGAGGATCTTCATCGCTTTCACAGGGAAGGGGATCCGGGTGAACTCGTGGGGTGCTGTGGACACCGAATAGGCCAGAGCGGGGGATACGTCAGCACACACTGGGTAACATACAGAGCTGGAGAGCTGTACCGCGCTCTGGTTTCGTACTTTTCTTTGTCCTAGACCTTGTCATGATAACTGGATCGCATCAAAGCTCTGCTTGAGTACAGATCTCGAATTGCCACCCACCATTCTTGCCGTCGGACTTTACAACAATGTCACCCTTGACAACCAGACCCTGCAAACTAGGACGCTCGGACGCAAAGAGGGAAATCAGAGCCAAGGTCGAGACCCGGGAAGGCCAAAACCCTTGGAATGTCTCCACGTTTTCGCAGAGAGTCTGAATAAACACATTCAGACCAGAATCACCCTCGACGTTGGAAGACTCGAGAAGGCCTAGGATCGTGTCCCGCTGGTTCTGAATCAAGAAGTTGAATGGGACGACCAGGCTCTATGAGAACGAGGGGTTAATCAAAAGAACGAATAACCACAACTCGGTGAAGTACCTGGATAAACGTGGCAGTCTTCGCGGTCTTCATGCACAATAACATTGCTTGTAAGAGTTCTGGGAGAACCGGCAGGACAGCCTCCCCCGCTTTGCGCATGAGGTGAATGATAAGATCACCGATGAACAACCCTCCAGACTCCTCTTGACTTTGTAAGAGCTGAGCAACAAAACTGAGGATGCTGGCCAGCCCAGACTGGTTCGTGTTCGGGTCGGTCCAAGCCAGGACCTGTTGGGTATCCTTCCGGATGATGACCGTCAAGCAGGAAACCCCGTTCTAACGACCAGTGTAAGATTCGCGAGACAATGCCACAATTTTCCCGGTTACCTGGAGAACATCTCGATCCTCCGCCTCTCTAAGACACTTGAACAGCGGGGAAGCAATGGCGGCGAAAAATCCTTCCCCCAAGCCCTTCTCATTATCCACACCTCGGATCATCCCAGTCAGCAAATCAAGCGCAGAGCTGGTAATCCATGAAGCGTCAGGTCCGGAAGACCCGAGTGCCTGGCATAACGCAGGAAGCGCAGCCTTAATCAAGGCTTCGTATACACCGGGAGATGGGAAGTGAGCGATCGTTTCGAGGATCCCGCTGATTAGTGATATAAAAATAGGGTCTGGGGACCAGAGTAAGCGAGCGGTAACGCCGGACACGGCGGGGATCAGGCCTAATACCTTTCACATTCTTCGTCCAAACGTCCAGCACTGCAGTTACAAGATCCCCAGCCAGCTGGGTAGTCATCCAATCCCCGTCTATCTCGACAACAACCGATAACGCTTCGAGAACCAAGGTAAGGGTATCTTCAGAAGTGACGAGTAAGAACGGTCCGAGGTCCTTTGCGATGCGTGGTGCGAGCGGCCCCAGAGACGAGTGGGCGATATTTTGGCAGAAACTGAGGTGGATGGACTTAGTCAAGGTAACCCGAAACCACAAGAAGTGCATACCCCTGGATTGCCTTCACAGCTGACACCTTAATCGGGATTTGAGCATCGTCGTTCTCAATGACCCGGATCGCGGCATCCAAATAGCTCCCTGAAATTTCTTGAGGCAACAAGCGAGAAAACTGGCTTGCGAAAACAAATCCTCGCCCTTGTAGGAATGGGCACTCTGAGGGTAGACGAGTAAGGGACCGAGAACCTGCCATTACATCTGGCTTACCGTCAAGGCTGAGGAATGAGGGGATGACTTCCACCAACAGGTAGTCGATATTAATCGGTTTCTCACGCCCCGAATCCAACTCATCCTCGATGCATGTAAGGACATCCTCAGATTGTGAACCGATGACCGCCAAAGAAGCCTCAAGGGGTCGCCACCAATCGGGGTCTCCTCCCTCTCGTTTTGTTCGTGCCTCTGTGACCGCCTTATTCACTGTCGTGTTGAAAGTTCCAACGACTTGAGCTGGTGAACGGTCAATAATGACCTTTAGGGTGATCTGGGGGTTAGCGGGACAGCCCGACATCCACAGAATCCGTACTTACGGAGAGAAGGTCAAACCCGGCGATGCGGACACTGTATTGCAGGGAGTCGTCATATTCTTGCGCGACAAACGCATTGGCATTGCTGATCCAAGAGTCCTCCTAAGGATAATGAGGAACGATGTCTCGTATGGGTCTTGCACACAAGAACGACTTACGTCTTCTTTGGTAATCTGCACCCACCAGGTCACCGCTCCGATCAAACCGCCCATATTTTCAGTCGTAGTCCATAATTTGCCGTTCCCGGATCGAATGGTGCTAGTTATGAAATCAAAGATAGGGCAGACAAGTTGCATGAGATCCAGTTGACTATCGTCGTCGGAAGAAGCAGGAACCGATGGCATGTCCTCGGAGATATAAAATTTGGAGAAAAGGGGAGCAAGGGATTGGAGGTGAGAAACTCCGTAGGACAAAAAGCTTGGGGCGTCAGGCTTCAGGGACTTCGGGAACGACGTATTCATGATATCGAGGGTCTGTGGACAATACGGATAAGGGTGGAACACGGGATATATGCGCATGGGGTGCTCGCCTTGAATAACTCTTTGCGAATGGCTAACCCATCCCAGCTCTGTTCATTCACATCTTGCGATATATCCAAATCCAACAACACCTTAAAAGCCTCCAACCAGACGGGGATGATCGATGCGGTTGCTTCTTGCACAGCGGCTGGGTGTTGGTCTTTGACCATATACAGGGATATGAGACATTGACGGAAGACAGCGATCGAGCCGGCGCGGGTGTAAGTTGAATGCTACGAAAATACGTGAAAACGTGGACGTGTCATGAAACAAACAAACGGACCTTGGAATCACCCAATATAGTTAAAAGTACGGGGACGAGCTCCCTCATGACGGGCAACAGCTGATCTTCCGATAAGTCATTGCGTACGAACTCCGTGAACAGGCGCATCGCTCCATGAACCATGTCCGGAGATCCAGAAGATAATAGTCCTAGGATAGAGGACAGCAAGTCAGGGTATTGGTCTGGCCAGTCACATGAAGCGATTTCCGAGATAGTGAGGGCCTGCGGACAATCTGGATGAGTTAAACGAGCATAGGACTTGACATATTCATACGCATGAGGTTCTGATTTTTCGCTGGGGATCTGAAAGCCCTTGGAAAACCGACTTTCTTATCTGGTCCTTGATCTGGTCATCGATCCATGTGAGTGTAATCCTGCGGGGAGTTGTCCACGGTAAACACACCTCTGCTGGCGGCGCATTCCCTCTGAAAGCGGCGAAGAATGGCGACCAATGCTCTTTGACGTACTTTCGTAGAATAATGGCGGCAGAGTGCTATGGTTTTGAGACATCAAGTCACCGGTGAGGTTGCAGATGAGGGACAGATACTCATCTGCCTCAAAGACATCTCGAGCTCATGGGTAACGATTATTCGACCTAGGGCAAGGCCAGCATCCGGTGATTTTAGGAGTTCACTAAGCCGCAGTTCCGCAGTGATTCGGGTGTTGGTGTCGGGGGAAAGAGTGGAGGATAAGCATTGGATCAACTCGAGCTCGGACATGGTTTGGGAGAAAGGTGCACAAACGCGTCAAAACGCGTCGCGATCTCGGACTTCATCCAAGATTCACCTTCTCCCATGTACACAGAAACGGATAGGATATCGTACTCGTAAGTCTATGTATGCTACGCGAGTAGAAGTGTTTGAACCACCGGCTCTGCCCCTTCGCCACCAGCGAACGAGCGCGACAATCAGCCGAGCACTAAGACGTCCAGTCGCTTTCCGCCCTGCTTTGGCACAGCCAGATGGTAGAAAGCACCAGGTGCACTTCTGTCTGTAATTTGACTTGAGGTGCGTTGATCAGAAACGAAAACCTCGAAAAATGAACGACAAACTATCCCGGTCACGTGCAACCGTCGGAATCACATGACCAGGCGTACCTGCCTGGACCGCGCTCCGGATTCGCCATACACAGCGAGGATGGTGTGCTCTTTGGCGCTCCGGTCACATACAATCTTCTCGGACATGCAGCTTCCGACTCTCAGTCTGCCTGGATGTCTGCGAATATGCCCACAACGACCACAGAACCTCGTCGGCGGTCGAGCTCTTTCCGCAACTGGTCCGCTCTCTTCAACGCACCGAGACCAAAACCACGTTCAGACACTCCACAAATCTTGCCAACCACTCCCGGCGCATCAGGAAGTGATGAAGAGACGTCGTCTACTTCTTCGCGAAATAGTGGCTTTGACTTCGTGGGAACACCCAACACTCAACTCGACGGGCCGCCTTCCTACGCTCATGCTGTCTCGCGAAGTAAACCCACATCATATCGCTTCATGCAGGAGTCCGCCTTTTCGATGAGTCTCGTGACCCATGAGGCTCCATCGAACACAGCGTACAACATCAGCGTTGGTGTAAACGTTTGGATGCCTAGCGAACACATAACCCTCGTTCGCCGTCATGCAAATCCAGAGGGCCCAGTTCTCGCTCGACTAGAGTGAGTGCAACTTTCCCAACCCTCATCACGGGCTGATCCTGTGGTCTCGAGAATGGGAATCACGTCTGCGAACGCTACGGTCACTATTGGCAGCCAAACCATGTTACTGAACGATCTCATGCCCGGCATTCATTCATCTTCATCGTGCGTATTTTCCATCCTTGTCACCACGCACGGGTCTAATCGTGGCTCAGATCTCGCAGATACTCCCTGAATGATGGGCGAGTTCTAAAGTGGAAACTCTGCGCAACAACATGGGAGGCAAGTCGAGAGAGTGGTGGTCATAGCCTCCCCGAGCGCTAACGCCTGCGTATGGCCGTCCAGGCTTCCCTTGACAGCTCGCTCCTTGCGACTTTCTTACCAAGTTCACGACACCTGACCCTACAGCCACGGGCACACTCTGACTTCGATGATGTAGTCGTCTCTATTCTCATCCTCATGCGGGAACATCTTACGCCTAAGTCAGCTCAAGTCGGAGGCGCGGCGGGTTTATTCAATTACCATCCATTCTCGACAAGCAACGAATGACTTGCCCCACGAGGTCCTGTACCCACACCCGCCGTTTTGTATCTTGGTATCTGTATCCCCTGCATCGTCACAATTGTACTTGATTCACCCCCACCATCAACTTGGCGAGTGTGAGATGGTCGGAGTTCCTAATTCCAACTTCCAGTAACCGTATTGTCTCAACATCGACGCAAGCCTGAACCCGCTGCACCGATAAACCAAGATTGTTTCAGGGTGCGGTCAGGCGCTTCTCAGAAATCGCAACCCCGCTTCCGGACATCACTGACGATCTGTTATGCCTACGGGACATACAGGAGCCGAACGGATCCTACCTGCAAGATAGTGCCTACGGAAGGACCCATCTAAAGAACTCCGTGAGGTGACAGGTGCCATCACTCGGTACTCCGACCTTAAGATAAAGAGTTAATGGCAGGACAAGGATTGCCGCTCCAAGGGGCTCACCGCCTTCACCCGATCCGCGAGAGGTGCCTGGCTCATTGATGCTCGATTCGATAAGTTGGAGGAGCTGTCTGCACACCTCCAGGTCGTGCGCAGCCCCGATCTTCTCGTAAGCACGGATAGCGTGCAATGCCCCGGACCTCGCTTCCTCGAACTTGTTCTGTTTATACAAAAACCAAGCCTGGAGCCACATCGCCCGGCCCAGAAGATATGGATCGTCAACCGCGTACAGCTTAGCACGCTCAATGTGAGCACGCGCTTCCTCGAGTCTTTCTTCGTCGGAAAACAGCCCCGCCAGGGCGTAAAGGATCCAGAATAACTGGTCGTGCCAGTTAAAGGAGGATGCAGTGCCGAGGGCTACATTGAAATGGTCAATCGCTCTCATTACCTCACCTTTGGAGCGACATATAAGGCCAAGAATACGGTGAAATTGACAGACCAAGAATCGACTGCCATCATCGGAGAGGAGATCGATGGCGCGGGATGCGGCCACTTCTGCGGCTCCGAGCTGCTTGTCATCGTATAACAACTGAGATAGGTGGCGTAGAGAGTGCACTTCTCCCATGGTGTCGTTGAACCGTTCGTCGATCGCCAACGCCTCTTTCACTTGCCGTATCCCTTCTTCGCGGAGGCCCAATAGCCGGTTCGCATCGGCCAGGAACCTTAACGTCTTGGCAACCTGAAGGTCATCCCCCCGCTCTCGAGAGAGCTTCAACGCATGGATAAGGAGTCGTTTGCACTCGAGGTTATTCCCAACCAACTGGAACAACCATGAGAGCTGGAATAAGCATCGTGGCTTGAACGGGTGGTCGTCCGGGACCCCTTCAATCCTTGGTCCCAGTACCACTAGTCGCCTTTTATGCCAATACAGGTGCTCCATAAAATGGATACAGGCCTCCCAGACGTCGGGGGAGTTCGTGTCAATAGATGTGAACACATCAAGCAAATACTCGACGTTCACATCTTCGGATGTTATCCATTTGGTCTCTTCGTACCCCTGCTTGTCAGGATAAACGTCAACTGACAACCGGAGGAAATAAAGTCCCTTGGTGGCACGTAGGAGCGGAGACGAACGTGGATCCTTGGGGCCAATGTAATCCCGAAGGGGTGCCAACATCGTGATGAAGCCGTTGTTCCGGTATGTCAATGAAAGGATGCAGAAATTGTCAAAGATGTTTGCTGTATTGGAGATGGTGGGAAACAACCAGCCATGTTTGTTCTCATCGACCCCCTGGGGGAAAAAAGCGACCACCTCGAGAAGCGCACGGGCGTCAGGGCCAAGCCCGCGGAACATAGCGGAGGAGAGTGACAGCTCGATGGTAGCTGCGAGGCTCTTGTTGTGTTGTGTGCGAAGCACGTCTGTTCTCCGCTCTTCCCATTCCCTAGCCAGTCGACGATAATCCCACGCGTTATGAAACGCGACGGTGGCAAGCAGGGTGATTGAAAGTGGATGGAAGTCGAGTCGTTCCAGGATATCGTTGACGAGATCGGATCGCTCACCGCCGTTCTCGTAAATACGATAGAAGACGTCGCGTGCGGCCTCGATTGACAGGATCGGGATATCCACCCGCTCACAGTCCGGAGGGACGGTGGAGATCCGGGACGTGATGAGGAGGCAAACGCTGCCGAGCTGACTGAGCTCCTCCACCACGGCATATATCGCTTGAGCCTCCGCTCCCTGTGGGTCGAGGATGGATTCGACGTTATCGAGAATTATGAAAATCTCCTTCGAGGATAGGAAGGGTCGTAGAGGAGTCAAATCCTCAGGGTTTTCGATCCCCGCACCGATGGTTCTGGAGAGCCGGTTGAGAAAATGAGCACGCGACGCGGGGAACTGGTCGCAACGGATGAACCGACGATCGTCGCCAAACCGTTGCTTAATGCGGTCGTGGTGAAGGACGGTCAGGGCAACGGAAGTCTTCCCAATTCCGCCTGCACCAATGAGGGCAATGGGAGTAAGCTCCTCAGCGAGACCGACGATCTTCTGGATCAACTCGTCGCGTCCGAAGCATGCCCTCGGTGGTGGTGGTGGCAGTTCCCCAGGGACACTAGACGCAAACGTAAGGGGACAGGTTTTTGGATAACTGGATTTGCTGACCTGGTTTGGGCCTGAGGGACCGTAAACCTTCGGTGTGTGGTTGTCAGGTGTAACTGTCGTACGTACCGGACGGAGATGACCATTAATCCCTTCTCGAATCTTTGACACATCGCCGCGAATGTCGGCAACAATAATGTGAGTGTTGATAGCCAGCTCGGTCTAGAGGGAGACGGTCGGCAGCGTCCAAACAAGAGCAGACGAAACCTACGTTGAAGACATCGAGAATCCTGTTGAGATCCATCCTCCAGGTAACGATCAATTCCTTAGCGTTTCTTGCGCGCAACAGTCGCGAGATGGCATTCCGCCCAGCCTGGTCGTCGATCTTCTTTTGGATTTCTGCCACGGTTCTGCAACCAGGAACGTAGTGAGCGAATCGTGTAACATGCACATCACCGGTTTAACTCACGTAGTCAACTGCTCGATCGCCTCGCGCACGGACTGATTCAGGTCGCCCATCTTCTTCCCGTTCATCCCCCGGTCAAGGATGGTACAGACATTAGCACAGGCCAATCCGAGTTCGACGTAATCTGCATCGTTAACCATCGAATCCTGTATACGCATATTAGCCTACGATCGGCCAACTCGCAGCAAGGAAACCCACCCTGATCATTGTGAGGAGAGCACTGACGGAACCAAAAGCAGCCTTGGCCGGTGTGATACTGGAGACCTCCTTGGCGAGGGTCAGAATCTCGATTGCGACATTCAACGTGGAGAGGACACCATCCCGCCCTTTCGGCCTTGGGGTTTTCATGGCCCAAAAGTCAAGATAACTGCAAGGGATGTTCTAGCGCGCAAGCCGTGGGGGAGGATCCGAGTCCCAAACAGAGATGAACGGCGATCGCCATGATACGCTGTGTCAATAGAACCATTCGGAGAGTCCGTCACGAGAAAGAATCCAGTTTGCGCGTGATGGGGCGTTCCCGTCAGGGCGTTCAAGTTGATATCAGCTGCACCAATCCTCGTTCCGAGTCTGAGCCCGCTAGATCCGACGAATAAATACCATTGCGGACTTTTCGTTCGTAAATAAGGTTATTGTTAAAAAGCCATTACATCTAACTGACGGTTAATGATCGCTAGCACCTGGCAAGGACACCAACCGAACAATTACAAGACTATTACAAGGGTACTTGTAGTTAAGCGTGGGTTTGTTTGGCCTTCTCGGCAAGTTTCCTGCCGTACTCGGCCCACTGGTTACCGTACTGGGTCCAGTTACCGTCGGTGGGAGTCTGAGGAGCGACAAGCTCTGCGTCGTACTTCTTTCCAATGGCCTTGCCATACTCGGCGTAAGCCTGGCCGATGGAGGAACCCCAAGCGGCCCATGCATCTCCGGAGGAGCCGGGAGCGGGATAAGGAGGAAGGGTGAGGACGGGGCCGTCACCTGTCGATTTGGGAGTTTGGATGGCAGGTGCCGCAGTGAGGCCATCGTACCAGTCTTTCCACTGGTCGCCATACTCGGACCAGGTCGCAGCTGTTCGCAAGAGGGACAATTAGTCACCATGACCGGAAAAGTTTGACCACCGAGCTCGGAGGTGCACTTACGG
>Ga0307511_10002602_pt1 | contig 18818 bp, 11 predicted proteins | sample 13_EM_MG_FD_200266 | JGI IMG/M metagenome (GOLD analysis project Ga0307511, IMG submission 200266) | Populus trichocarpa ectomycorrhiza microbial communities from riparian zone in the Pacific Northwest, United States - 13_EM | ecosystem: Host-associated > Plants > Roots > Unclassified | place... | reverse complement strand
ACTTGCGTATTGCCGGGCGTGGCCGAGAAATTCGTCGGCGATGGCGGTACGGAAGTGACGGGTCCGACAGTTGTCGGCGATGTCGGCGCACTCGAAGAACTGCCAGAACCGCACGCGGCGAGAGTTGCGAAAAGGGGCGCCAGCGCCAGCGCCATGATTGCCGCACGGTTTGGGTGATCGAGCACTCTTGGGGAACTCCGGTTGGTTCGACGAGCGGGCTGAAGCCGCCCCTGGGGCGATGGTAGGAGGGCCCTCGCGAATGATCAAAGTGTTTCGCGAAAGGTCTATGAGCTGCGTCACATTCGAGTTTATCCCCCGCGCTGCATTGATTCGTATGGCCTGACGGGTCCCGCGCCCCCTATACCGTGAACTGCATTCCGCCCGCCTTCCACCGGCTCCCCCACCCCGCCAGCCGACCCGCCCGAGCCACGCGCCAAGCGATCCGGATTCTGTGATGTAGTGTCGCGCCGCGGCGGCACACCCGGCGCACTATTTCCGGCGCTGCGGCGGCGCCCCGCCGGCGCTCGATTCGCAATATTTAAAGTATTCCTCAATCAAGCGCCATTGCAGTAAAGTTGCAGGCAAATTGCGACATCACTCGTTGAACACCGGGGGTTGGGGAAATTCGTGCGCGAATGCAAGGCTCATGACGACACTTCCACCTTCGCGGCGGTTTTCCTAGCTACATTGCTGCTGGCGCTGAGCGCTGCACTGTGCGTGGCGGCGGAAGCGCCGCCGGTGAGCGCGGCTCAGCAGCAGAAGAGCCTGCTGGGCGCAGGTGATTGGGTCAGTATCGAGATACTGGGTCAACGGGATACTACGAGCGTCTACGTCAGTGCTGACGGCACGATCAACGTGCCGTTGGCAGGTAACCTACCCGTAGCAGGGATTTCCCCGGCTCAAGCCGCCAGCCGCGTTGCCAAGGCGCTGAAGGACGGGGGCTACTTTGTCGATCCGCAGGTGACCGTCCGGGTCACTCAGCCGCTGAGCCAGCAAGTCTCCGTCCTCGGCGAAGTGGAATCTCCAGGGCGCTACCCCATCACGTCCCGGACTACGATAGTTGACCTGTTGGCTCAAGCCGGCGGAGCGAAGGAAACCGCTTCAGATGTAGGCTATGTGCTGCGCACTGACGAGGCAGGTCACGTCAGTAACCACCCCTTCAATCTCAATGTGATCCCGGACGTCAATGATCCGCAGCCGACGTGGACCCTGCTGGGCGGCGACTCAGTTGTCGTGCCGCGTGCAGAGCATTTTTCCATTACTGGCGAGGTCACCACTCCGGGCAGGTATCGGATAGAGCCGGGGATGACGGTCATCCAGGCGATCGCGCGTGCAGGCGGCATCACGGACCGCGGTAGCGAGCGGCGAATACAACTGAAGCGGGCCGACAAGCCCGGCCATTACCAGACTATCAAGGCAAAGCCCGGCGACCTCGTGAAGGCCGACGACATCATTCGCGTCAAGGAAAGCCTATTTTGAGAAACAGACACATGCCGACGCCGCGTGCAGCCGTGGCGGTGTCGTTATCCGAGCCCGATCTGGGGATCATGACCGAACCGGCCGGCCAGCAGGGAATGTCGCTCGCCCAGGTGCTCGCCATGATGCGCGCCCGCTGGAAGCCGATCGTGATGGTGGCCGTGACCATAACGTTCCTGGGGGCGGTCGCGATCAAATTGCTACCCAAGACTTACACCGCGACGGCCACATTGATTGTCGATTCGGGCATCAAGGACCCGCTGGCTGGCGCAGATTTTCCCATGGACATGGTCGCGAACTACGTTTCGACCCAGATCGAGCTCATGACGAGTCCCATCGTCCTGCTCCCGGTGATTGAGCGCCTCAAGCTCACGGAGGATAACAACTTTACGGCCGGCTTCAGCGGCAGTCCGGAGGCCCTGCGCGAATTCGTGCAGAAAAGCCTGGCCACCAGTCTGCAGGTCGACCGGGGTACCGGTGGGCAACTGCTCTATATCTCAGCTTCGTCCAAGAACGCGGCCCGAGCCGCGGAAATAGCCAATGCCGTAGCCGACATCTACCTGGAGCAGGACCTGGTTCGACGCAACGGTCCGGCGCGTGAACGCGCCCAGCGTTACTCCGAGGAATTGGCGGAACTGCGTAATAAAGCGACGCTTGCGCAAGATAAGGTGACGGCCTTTCGCAAGGAGCACGGCATTGATGATATGACTCAGGGAGCGGCCGACAGCGAGGTCCAGGCACTCGAGAATCTGCACCTGCGCCTGCTCGAGACACAAAATCAGCGCCGCACTCTGGAAGCCAAGTATGCCCCGCTACCGTCCTCGGCAGCTTCCGGCTCCCCGCAGACATTGAAAGCGCAGTTGGATGGTCAGCTCGAGCAGCTCGAGCAGATGAAGAGCACTTACGGACCTTCGCACCCGAAGATACGCGAGCTCGAAGGGCAGATTACCCTGACCCGGCAATCCCTGGCCGAGGAGGACCGCGCACTGTCCGGCACGCGGGAGCTGGAGCGGAAATATGCGGCGGCGGTGGCAGAGCAGGAGGCGAAGGTACTGCGTCTGCGCGAGGCGCAGGACGAAGGCGGCAAGCTGCTGTTGGAGCTCGAATCGGCCAAGTCCGTCTACAAACACGCACTGGATGGCTTCGACCAGATCATGTTCCAGGCGGTCGCCAATCACGCCAACGTCAGCATGGTCAGCCACGCAGTTGCGCCGCTGCGGCCGACCAAACCCAATAAAATAAAGTTGATGTTGATGACGTTGCTGGCCGGGATCGGCCTCGGCGTGTGCGTACCCTTGGGTTATGAATTGTTCTTTGATCGGCGCCTCAGATGCCGCGATGACATGGAGCGGGAATTCGGCATTCCTGTGCTTGCGCAACTCGAGGCGGTCCCCGCCCTGGCGCGCGCGGCATGAGCGTTGCAGCGACCGCGGCAGCTTCACCGGGATGTATCTGCCCTACCTCCTCATAGTCGCCACCGCGGTATGGATGGTCCCGACGACCGTCGCGTGCCTCTACCTCCTGATGCTGACTTGCTTATCGGGCCGCAGGAGCGCGCTCCCTTCCCCGGCCCGCACGCTTTCTTTTGACGTCATTGTGCCCGCTCATAACGAGGCCAGCGGCATCCAGCGCACGGTGTCAAATTTACTGCGGCTCGACTGGCCGGCCGGACGGTTTCGCGTGGTTGTGATTGCCGATAACTGTACCGACGACACGGCGCGCGTGGCCCGCGACGCCGGGGCCCTCGTGATCGAGCGGCACGATCCGCTCCATCGCGGCAAAGGCCACGCGCTGGCGCATGCTTTCCGCTGGAGCCGCGCCAAGAAATTGGCTGACGCCGTGGTTGTCGTGGATGCCGACTCCGAGGCGTCAGCCAATCTGCTGGAATCATTTGCCGCCCGCATCGATCTGGGCAACCACGCCATGCAGGCGCACTATGGCGTGCTCAACGCCAGCGCGTCCTGGCGGACCCGACTTATGGCGATCGCTCTCGGATCGATTCATAAGCTGCGCTCCCGTGCGCGCGAACGCCTGGGTCTGTCATGTGGCATACGCGGCAACGGATGGTGCGCCACGCACGCGCTGCTCGATGCAATACCCTACCAGGCCTATTCCCTGACAGAGGATGTCGAATTCGGCGTCGACCTGGGTTTGGCGGGCCACCGCGTTGCGTACTGCGACGAAGCGTACGTCAACGGCGAAATGGTTACCACGGAGAGCGCGGCGCGCAGCCAGCGCCAGCGTTGGGAGGGCGGCCGGCTCGCGCTCATTCGCAGCAAGGTGCCTGTTCTTCTGCGCCGCACCGTCAGCGAACGCAGCCGGGTTTGCCTGGACCTCGCGCTGGATCTGCTGATTCTGCCTCTGTCGTACATCGTGTTGAGCGTTGCGGGCCTGCTCGCCGTTGCAATTGTACTGTCGCTCATGAGTCACTCGGCGCTTCATCTGACACTGCTGGGCGTGGCAATTGCCGATTTTGCCGCTGTCGTGGCCTATGTGGGCCGCGGCTGGATTCTGAGCGGTACCGGCCTGGCAGGCTTCTGGGACCTGTTGCGTGTACCGGGCTTTATTTTCTGGAAGTTGCTGCTGTTGGTGTCCGGCCCGAAGACTACAACGTGGATCAGAACCCGGCGCGAGAGGCCTTGAGTCGTATGCCGACCGTTGTAGCGCACGTCGAGTCATGAAAAACATAGTCGTCGTCAGCGGCAACCGGATCGCTCCGGCTGCGACCGGTGGCCAGGTTCGCTCCATCGGCGTTGCCCGCGCATTGGCCCGCATCGGACATTCAGTCCATATTTTCAGCACCGCCGGGCGCAGAGAAGACTACAGGCGTGCCACTGTGGGCCGCGGCATGACGCTGGAGATCACCATCGAGCCCCGACTCAAGGAGTCCACCCACCTGGGCCTGACGTTCGGAGCGATGCAGGCGCTTGCCCGACGCCTCGATTATCCCCGCGTCTGGCAGCATCACATGCTTAGCCGGGGCCTTGTCCCGCAGCGACTCAAACAGGCGTTGCAGGAGGCGGATATCGTTCTGTCGGATCTGCCGTATTGCCCGCCCATTCCGGGCCCCTGGCGCACAAAACCCTGGTACCTGATAAGTCACAACCTGGAGCACAAGCTGCTCGAACAGGGCAGCCCGCGACAGCGGCGGTTCGCGAATTGGATGCGTGGGGTTGAGCAGGCCGCGCCGCAGACCTACACCGACATTTTTTCCTGCGCGGAAGAGGATCGGGCGTTCTTCGAGGCTCATGGCACCCGATCGCAATTGAAGCTGCCGATGGTTCGCTGCGGAGTCGACCCGAGCCTTTATTCCTTCTCTGCCGAGCTGCGTCCGCAAACGCGCGCACAACTGGGGCTGACCGATGCGGACTGGGTGCTGGCATTCAGCGGCAGTGGGTTTACCCCCAACGTCGAAGCCTTTGGGGAAATCAAGGAATTTTGCCGGGCCGAAGCCGAGTTTCTGGCTCGCAACCGCGTTTACTTTCTGGTCGTCGGATCCGTATCCCCGCAGGCCTACCGCGACGGCGCCTTGATTGTGACCGGGCGCGTACCCGAAGTTCTCCCCTACTTCGCCGCCAGCGACGCAGGCCTCAACCTGGTGACCCGCGGGTCCGGTTCGAATGTCAAGCTCTTCGAGTACCTGGCGGCGAGATTGCCCGTCATCTCCACGGTCTTCGGGGCGCGCGGTACGGAATTGACACCGCTCACGGACTATCTGCCTTGCAGCCGCGACGACCTGAAGGAGGTCATCCAACGTTTCATCGCCAGTGACCGGGAGTTCTGGCGTCAGAAGGCCGAGGACGTGTGGCGCCGGCACAAACACAGTTGTGACATCCAGGACCTGGTCAATGATGCGATCTCGGTACTGCCCCACTTTGGCAGCTAAGCGCCCGTGCCCGTGAGCCCCCCTGCGACGGGAGCCAATCCGGCCGACGACAAGCTGATCGGTATCGAGTTGCTGCGCTTCGCGAGCGCGGTGGCCGTGCTCGTGTTCCACTATCAGCATTTCGCCTTCGTCGGCGGGCAGCAAACCAACTTCGTGGCCACCGCGCAGCCGTTCTATCCAGTGTTGAGCCTGTTCTACAACTATGGATTCTATGGCGTCCAGGTGTTCTGGTGCATCAGCGGCTTCATTTTTTTCTGGAAATACGGCCGCGACATACCGCGGCTCAAAGTGAGCGGCGCTAAGTTTTTCATTCTACGTTTTTCACGGCTGTACCCGTTGCATCTGGCGACCCTGTTGTTGGTTGCTGCGCTGCAGATGGTCTATTTTGTGAGGCACGGCGCATATTTCGTGTATCAGTACAACGACGCCTACCACTTCCTGCTGCAGCTTTTCATGACCAGCAACTGGGTGAAGCCGGCCGACGAATCGTTCAACGGGCCCATCTGGAGCATCTCGATCGAGGTGCTCGTGTACCTCATATTCTATCTGGGCTTGCGCTATATCTCGGCGTCGGTCGTCACGCTTGCCATCATGATGCTGGTGCCCACGGCGATACTGTTCTTCAAGGTTTCGACGCATCCGTTGTTTACCTGCCTGATGTTCTTCTACCTGGGCTGCCTGACCGCAGTCTGCTATGCGCGCGTCAAGGACACCGCACGCCAACGCGCAATTGCTACAGGGATTGCACTGGCGGCGATCGCCGCGGTGACCGCTCTGCAACTGTTTATAACGGTGAAGCCGATCTATTTTCTCCTGGTTTTCTCGCCTGCCCTGATCCTGCTGTGTGTCATGCACATACCCGCGACGAGCCATACCTCGGGCATCCTGGTCGCCGCAGGCAGCGTGACTTACTCGAGTTATCTTCTGCACGTGCCAATTCAACTTGCCACGGTCACCCTTGCCTCCTACACGCACCTGTCAATACCGATTTACAGCGCCGGCTTCTTCCTGAGTTATATCGCCGGTACGTTGTTGCTGTCGTTCTACTGCTATGTGTACTTCGAAATGCCGGCGCAGAGCTATTTGCGCCGCCGCTTCAGATAAGCGCGGCCGGCCGGAAATCCAGCTCTCGAGTCAAGCGTAGCCGCTGAGCTTCGCGGCTCCCGATGTGTCTGCATCTGGAGTCATTTTGCATATCGCGCCGCCTACCTGCTTTAGTACGCATACAGCTCGCATACAGCGAGACCGTAGTTAGGAGTCTGGATGTCGTATTCGCAACTGGCCGCCCGCAGCAGCGGGGGCACGCTCACCCGTGCGCGAGCAGCTCATTACGTTAAATTGGCCGCCATCTCGGTCATTTCTGTCATTGGCTCGGCTTTCGCCTACGGGGAGACGGCACCCGTCATCACGGGCACACCGCCTACGAGCGCTGTTGCGACCCAACTCTTTTCGTTCCAACCTCAGGCGAAGGATGCGGACGGCGACCGACTGAGATTTGCCGCTTGGAACACGCCGTCGTGGACGGCATTCGACCCCAGTACAGGCAGACTCTACGGAACGCCCGCGCGGTCGAACGTGGGTACTGCTTATAAAAATATTTATATCGCTGTGACCGACGGACATATTTGGAAAACCTTGCAGCCCTTCGACCTCAAAGTGGTGGCTGTGATCGATCGTGCGCCGGTGATTTCAGGCAGTCCGGCCACCTCTGCGACCGTTGGCACGAGCTACGCGTTTGCGCCCACGGCCAGTGATCCGACTGGTGCCAAGCTCACCTTCAGCATTCAAAACAAGCCGTCATGGGCGGCTTTCAGCACTACAACAGGCGCCCTGACAGGGACGCCGACACAGGCCGGTACTTACTCAAATATCGTCATCAGCGTGACGGACGGGACCTTGAAGGCCGCGCTGGCGGGATTTGCCATTCAGGTGAGCACGGCTGCTGCGGGAGGGCCGACAGCACCGGTCGTCGGTAAAAATTGCGGCATGCAGTTGGGGGGCACGGCTGTTTTCTGCGATACCTTCGACGCACCGGCTGGAATTGGCAATCGTGCCGGCGATCTCAACGGAAATGTGTGGGGAGTCTCGCGCGCCATCGGTGACACCAATTTTGGACAAGGCCAGTACAATGCATGGCCGCCAACTCAACTCGTCACTTGCAGCGGCGCCAAGACCGTGCTTCCACCCAACGATATCGTCATTTGCAACGGCCAGCTGCGGGAGGCCTCAAACGACAATCCTTCGGGAGTCTATGACGCGGGCACCGTGACGACGTTGGCCATGTATCCGAAACAGCCGTTCGATTGGGCGGGAAGAACGGGCACGGCCTCCTTCGATGTCAGCAACGATTCGGCGGGCAACCATGCCGCCTGGCCGGAGTTCTGGGTGAGCAATCTGCCCGTGCCCGCGCCTTTCAATCATTTTGATTCCTGGATCACGCTGCCGCAGCACGGCTTCGGTGTGCGTTTTGCCGCCGCGGTGGGCCCTGGCCAGTGGGGACTCTGCCCCAATGGCAACAACCTGACCAAAACCCGTTGGACGGTGGACTCGGCCATCGCGGTTCGTAACTATGTCTATGAAGACGTCAACTACCAGGGCGTCCAATTCGGCACGCCCTCCAGCACGCCGTTGAAGCTCAATATCCTGGATTGCGTGATCTCGCCGCCCGCGGGCTCCGGCTTGATGAATCACATCGAAGTGCGGGTCAACCAGAATCAACTCGACGTTTATGCCACCGACGCGGGGGTCGCGCCGAGTCCTGCGACGCTCAGACACATCGCCTCGATCACCAATGCCAATCTGTCGCTGACCCGCGGCCTGGTCTGGATCGAGGACGTTCACTACAACGCGGACAAGGCGGCGGCCGGGCCGAGTGCGCCATCGCAACGGCAGCACACCTTTGTCTGGGACAACGTGGCATTTGACGGGCCCTTTACGTATCGGGACTTCAGTTACGATGCGTTGGATGCCAATCAGACGGGTCCGGCCTATGGCATGGTGAACCTGGGCAAGTTCTCCAATGCCAATCAGACCTCGAGCTGGAATGTCAACAACGTGCCGGCCAATCCGCAGGCCACCGCCGTACGGGTGCTCTTCAATTTCAGTGAGGAAGTCAATCCCGTCCCCACGGTGTTCAATGTGATCGTGAACGGGCACGCCCATTCCGTACCGTGGCCCTTCCCGGATCATGCGACCAATACCTGGCGCACGACGGCAGTGACGGTCCCCGTAACGGATCTGGTTGCCGGAACCAATGTGGTCCAGATTGGAGCGGACCGCTCACTTGCCACGGCCAATGTGAATATCGTGTTGGTTGATGTGCCCGGGGGCGTGCCGGCCGTACCGGGTAATTCCACCAAGTATCCAGTCTCTACTTCCTCTACTTCGCCGTAATGGATTGACCTGAAAAAACCCGCCGCCGGATGGACCACGACCATTCCGGCGGCGGGCGCTTGCGAAGGGGCGTGAAGTCGCCCCCGTCGTACCTGAGCACATCGTCCGGGATCTCTCGCTGCATTTCCGATATAAGGAATCTCCATGCAGCACCTCTCCAGCCGGTCGATGCTTTTGTGCACTCTTGTGTCCTGCGTGTGCATTGCCGCGCCGACTGCAAAGTCGCCCGGCTGCTCAGAGAATGCAAGAGTGGACCGCCTCCTGGATCAAATGACCGTAGGGGAGAAGGTCAACCTGATCCGGGGCGGCGCGGAGCCGGCGAACGAGAATCAGGGCCAGGCCGGCTTTTTACCCGGTGTTCCCAGACTGGGCATTCCCGCGCTGCGTTTTGCTGACGGCCCTCCAGGTGTCCTCACCCGGGTACCTGCGCAAGCGCAGACTGCCACGATGGGGGTTGCCGCGACCTGGAGCCGTTCGACCGCTGAGAGCAATGGAGTGGTCATTGGCCGTGATGCGCGGTCTCTCGGAATCGATGTCGTCCTGCAGCCTTTTATCAATATAGATCGAGATATCTCCTTTGCCCGTGGCTACAACACGTTTGGCGAAGATCCCTTTCTGTCGGGCGAGATGGGAGCCGCGGAAATCCGGGGTGTGCAGTCACAAGGGGTGATGGCTCAAGCGAAACACTTTGTCGGCTACGACACGGACGGTTTGAACGTTGAGGTCGATCCGCAGACTCTGCACGAAGTTTATGTTGCACCTTTTGCTGCTGCCGTCGCAGCCGGCGTCGCGTCGATCATGTGCGCCTACAATCGCATCAACGGACAGTATGCGTGCGGCAATAGCGCCACGTTGGAGACCATTCTTCGCAAAGAGTTGGGTTTCAAAGGGTTCGTGACCTCCGGCTGGGGCGCGGTCCACAACGTGAGGTTCGTCAATCACGGACTCGACATGGAAATGCCCGGAGATCTGGGCCCGGACAGTCCGCCATCCCCCTTCACGTATTTTCAAACCAATGCGCCCGAAGTGGCAAGGAATCCGGCCCTCAATCCGGCGTTCCTCAATCCGGGGGCCCTCCCCGGGCTCTCGGCCGACATCCCCCCCGAAGAGCCCCTGAGGGCGCCGCGTGCCGGCGCTTTTCCGCGGGATACCGACCACATGACATTGGCGGTGGCGTTCCGGGACGGAACGATTACGGAGCGGACGGTCACTGCAGCAGCCCGTCATGTAGTCTGCGAGTTGGATCGCTTCGGATACCTCGACGGCAAGCAAAAGCATGCGGTCACGGCACTCGCCATTGAAGCAAATGCGAAAGTCATTGAGCGCACGGCTGAACAGGCGGCAGTTCTGCTGAAGAACCAGGATCAGGTGCTGCCGCTCAAGAGCTCCGACTTGGCCTCGTTGGCCTTGATTGGTCCGACGGCAGGCCAGGTCGCCTCCACCGGGATGTTCGCAGAGCGCTCTGCAGGCCTGACTCAACGGCAGGTCGGCCCGGTCGAGGCGCTGAGAAGACTGGCCCCTGGTTCGCATGTTGTCTTCGCCGTCGACGACGATATGACAGGAGCGGCGATTCCCGCGACTGCCCTGTCACATGACGGCAAACCAGGGCTGGAAAGAAAGGTGGCCGCAGCGACAGTGGCCGATGCTACGTTGAATTTTACTGAGAGCAACCATTCGTCTCTTCCGCCTGACTCCAGTGCCAGTTGGAACGGCGATCTAACCGTTGCTACCGCGGGCAGCTACTGGCTCTACCTGCAGGTGTTGGGCGGGCGAGGCGTGCTCGAGGTGGATGGGAAAGAGGTGGGCCGTACAGGCGCCGTTATGGGCGCGGTACATGGGGACATCCAGCACGCGACGCAGGACAACGTCCTTCCAACGGTGGACGGTCTCGACAATGTACGACGTGCAGTTCAGCTTGAGGCAGGAAAGCATGCCCTATCCGTACAACTGAGACCCGACACCTCCCATGCTCCGGCGCAGATCCGGTTGAGTTGGATGACGCCCGAAGCACGAGAGGAAGCTCATTCGGAGGCAATACAGGCCGCCCGGAATGCTCGCACGGCCGTCGTCTTCCTCTGGTCACGGGGTCAACCCGTGTTTGGATTGCCGGGCAGCCAGGATGAGCTGATTGAGGCAGTGGCGGCCGCCAATCCGAACACCATCGTCGTGTTGAACACCAGCCAGCCCGTGGCGATGCCCTGGCTCGATCGCGTCAAGGGGGTTGTACAGATGTGGTGGCCGGGTGATGAGGGTGGCTGGGCCACGGCGAAGATCCTGTCAGGTAAGGCAAATCCTTCCGGACACCTGCCGTTTACCTGGGCGAAACGCCTCGAAGATTACCCGGCAACCGATCCGGCGCACCCGGAAAGATCCGCCAAGGGCGTGGGTGGCAAAACCACTTTCAGCGAAGGTCTGCTCGTGGGATACCGCTGGTTTGACAGCGAACGGATCGAGCCCCTGTTTCCCTTCGGCTTCGGACTGAGCTACAGCAGCTTCGAGATACTCGATGCGAAGGGCAAACGAACCAGCAACGGCGGCGCGGCCGTGAGCGTACGTGTGCGCAACTCCGGCAAGGTCGAAGGTGATGTCGTGCCGCAGCTCTACCTCGAGGCTCCTTCGGCGTCAGTGCCCGGAGTCATGTTCGCCCCGCGCACCTTGGCCGGATTCGAACGCGTACGGCTCGCCGCTGGGCAGATGCGCGAGGTCAGGCTGCAGATCCCGGCGAAGTCATTTCAGTATTGGTCTGAAAGTACCCATCAGTGGGAGACGCCGCAGGGAGCGCGGATCATTCGAGTGGGCCTGTCTTCGCGCGATCTGGCCTCTACAGTGCCGCTACCCTGACGGCGCACTTTTCATCTGCCGGTGCGAACCTGGCGACGGTGCACGCAGGCGAGCCTCGAGCCCCGCACGGGACAAACAAGTTACCGCCAGAAGCAGGATGGCGAAGGTACTGGTCCGCGAGAAAAAGTCGCTTTCCGACATATTGATGACCATTTCCTGAAACAGCAGCGCCACATACAGCGCGGCCTGGCTTCGATCAGTCGGCATCAATTGCAGCGCTTGCCGGATGTACCAGATCAGGAACACGAGCAGACAGACCAACCCCACGAGCCCCAGATCGTTGACGATGTCCAGGTAGCCGTTGTGGGCTTCGGTAGGATAAAAGTACATCAAGGGCAGGAAGACGTAGGAAGGCGAGCTCGGAACCGGTCCCAGCCAGTACGCGCCATACCCCGTACCCAGATAGGGCGCGCCCTGTATGTGCTGCTTGATGACATCCCAGATGATGGTGCGCGCGGAGAACGTCGTATCTTTGCCGGTCAAACTCATGACCGGCGCGAGCAGGGTGTTCACTCCGGGCAGCACGTTCTGGATTACCAGCTCATAAAGCAGAATCGTGGCGGCAATGCAGACGACCACGAGGGTTGAATGTCTCTGCCTGATCACGGGCACTCGCATTATCAGCACCATGGTCAGCACGCCTACCAGAGTGGCAAACAGCGAGGTATTGCTTCTGGAGAGCAGCAGGCACACCAATGAAATAATGGATCCTGCGATGGCCCAGTGTGTGCGTCCCTCGCGGGCCAGCCAGCGATTGGCGCACATGATGAGCGCCATGCTCGACATCATCCCGAATTCGTTCTTACCGTGAGTGATGCCGTGCCAGGCGTTCCTTTGCGAAATGTCGTTGCCAATCTCCGTGATCCTGTCCGGGTAGAGCACACCGGCCACGAGTGAGGCGACCAGGATCAACATCAAGGGAGTGAGCGCCAGCTGCTGAAAACGTTGCCGGTGCCACCCGGCCAGCGAAATCGCGAAACAGAGCAGGACAAAGGATGCGAGCGTAGTGAACCGCAGCAGCGTGGCGGTGGGCTCTATGGACCACAGAGCGCTGAGCGGCGCCAGCACCAGGAGTGCTGCCGCTCCGACATTGATATTCTTTGCGAGCGCGCGCGTGAGTGACCACCGGTTCGCTATGAGATAAAGGCTGATGGCGAGCGTGCCGACCTTGATGATCCGGTCGCCGATATTGACCGCACTACCACCGCCGCTTGACTTGGACGCGGACGCGAATCCGTCGAGGCTCCACGGCAAATTCTGATAGAAGATGAGCCAGAACAGGATTGACAGCATAACCACCCAGCCGATGGCTACGTCCCTTCTGACGGGTCGCGCGACGGGGCGGCTTGCTCCCCGCGAATATTGCGGCGCACCCGCTAGCATCGGCCTGGATACCTTGCGCATGGTCCGTTTACCTCCGTGGCGCGGGCACTCTGCGCCAGAATACCCCGTCACTGCCCATGAAACCCCGGACCACCTCCCTATTCCCGCCGTAGCGACGCCAAGGCACGCAGTCCGCGGCCTTCCGCGGCTGACCCCAATAGCCCTTGCATCGCCGGCGTGGGGTGCCCGCCTGCGCAAAGCATACCGATCCAGGAATGAGATGGTAAACGCGGCTCTTCCAGCCATAAATCTAAGCTTCGATACGGCTCAGGTTCCTTGACTTCCCGCAAAGATCGCACCCGGATCGGGCGCTGACAGCCCCCGTATCCTGGTTCCACCGTACCAACTCCCGTGGACCAGGTCCCGGCGGCGGCGCCAATGATCGGCTATTCTACTTTTCCCCCGCTTGCCGTTACGAGGACCAGGTCCTTTCAATGTCCGCACAGCCCACCGGGAAGATCGAAGAGCTGGAGAGCATCCGCGGCATTGCCGCCTTGTTGGTCGTGCTGTTCCACATGCCGATCTGGTATGCGCCCCTGCACGACATCCGCTTCGTTCTCAACAGCTACTACATGGTGGACCTGTTCTTCGTGCTGTCGGGATTCGTCATGAATCTGAACTACGGGAACCGGCTGCACAGCGGTCGCGATCTGGCCCGATTTCAATTCCTCAGATTGGGCCGCCTGTATCCGGTGCACCTGCTGTTTCTGTTGCTCGCCGTCCTCACAGCGGCTTCGAGTTGGATTGCGGCGAGCGCATTGGGGTTGCATATTCCCAACGGGTCCGCGTTCAAGGATGCAAGCTTTGCTACCTTTTTCGAGCAGTTGCTGCTGATTCACTCCCTGGGATTCTTCAAGATTGCGCATCCTTTCAACGGGCCGAGCTGGTCCATAAGCGTGGAGTTCTATACCTATCTGGTGTTCGGCATCGTGTGCCTGCTATCGCACTACGTGCTGCGGCTCTGCGCGTTCGTCGTACTCATGGGCGGCGCACTGGTGTTGTTGTCCCTTGGCGGCGCGGACATCGCCAGCTTCTCGGAAATTCTGCAGTGCCTCGCCGGGTATTTCCTCGGCTGTATGGTAGCAGCGTTCGCCGCGCGACGCCCGCATGTGCTGCCGCGAGGCAGCACCTTCGTGGCTCTCGCGGCCATGACCGTGTTCCTGTGCACGCGGAAGAATCCGCAATTCGACATCGCCATATTTTTTCTGTCCGCCCTGCTCATCGTGGCGGTGGTCTGCAGCCGGGACGACTTTGCGAAACGGATTTTAGGGCACAAATCGCTCAAGTTCCTCGGCCTCATTTCCTATTCGATCTACATGTCGCATACCTTTGTGCTGTGGGTCTGCAACCAGTTCGTGCGCGTGGTGCTGCGCCGGCCGGAAGCGATCGCCGAGGGCATCAGCACCCCGCAACTGTCGCTGGCCGGTGCCCTTCTGTGGCACGCAATAGCGCTGGCGGGCACGATTCTCTTGAGCGCTTTGGTCTTCAATTACGTCGAGGATCCCTTCCGGCTGAAGAGCAAGGAGTTCGCCCGTCGCTTCATGACTCCGAGCCGCCGCCTGGGACCCGTCGCTGTCGTTCAGAACCCTGAGTAGGGTGTGATCCTGGCGTCGCAACGACGCGCGGCCATTTACAGGTGACTCGCCGGATACAGCCCGCAGTTCTGGCAATCCACAGGCTGTACGAAGTTGATTCAATTCACAGTTCAATCAACAGGATAACAGCTGTTTGTCGGAGTCCCGCGACATTTCATAATCAGGCGAGCAGCGCCGTATAATCCGTTCCCCGCACTATTTCAAGGTCTACCCGTGTCCACGAGTCATGCGATGTTCGAGTACCGCCCCACTCTGAGCGCGGTGGGCGGCTGCGTGGTAACGGTCTGTCTGGCACTGCTGGCCGGCTGCGGGGCGACAGGCGGGAGTGCAAATCCGGCGACATCAACGGGGGCGTCCACCGGAATTCCGACGGCACCGGCGGATCTCAAGGCAACTGCCGGCAACACCGCGGTAGCACTCACCTGGACGGCGAGCAGCGGCGCGACAGGCTATAACGTGAAACGCGCGACGACCAGCGGCGGGCCGTACACACAACTCGCGAGCACCACATCGCCCGCCTACACCGACTCGACGGTCAGCAACGGCATTACCTACTACTATGTAGTTACTGCGCTTGATTCCGGAAGCGAGAGCGCCCTGTCAGCGCAGGCCTCGGTGGCTCTCGCCGCGGGGCCCGCCGGCTTGCCCTCGGGACCAGGGCTCAATTTCACCGCCGCCCCGACTTTGACGGGTGTCACGATGGTGCAGAATCGGGACAGCGTGATCATTCGAGTTCCCGCAGTGGCGAACGCGAGGGACTTTCGGGTGCTGGTGCAGCCCACCTCGGTTGCAGCCAACGCCAATGGAACCGAATCAGTGACCGGCGGGACGCAATTTTGCGCCGGCTTGCGGCAACATCAGGCGCGCACGCACTACGTTGCCGATAACGTCACCCTGTTCCCGTACTATTTTTACACCAATAGCCTCTACGACAGTCCGACCGACGAGGCTCCGCCGAACTTCTTTGCGACCCCGCCGGGTGGCTGGAGCTGGTCTGACCTGGACACGCCGCCGAATCTGGCGATCGAGGTCACTGGGGTCACCGCGAATATGACGGTCACCGTTGAAGCCCTGGATCGGTTGTGTCCGTTCCCCGGCGCCATCGGTCGGCAACATTGGGACATTGCCCTGACCGCCGGGGTCGGATCTGCGGGCAATCCGTGGCTCGATACAACTGCGGTCACTTCGTTTCCCGTCGTCACCAAGGAAGAGGTGGTTGCGAAGTACGGCAGCCTGATCATCAACGGTCAAGGATGGGCAGGCGGGCCCAACGTGCAGGCCAATCCTCCGGCAAAACCCCCGTTCGCACAGTCCGCCGCGGTGAATCCGCCAGTCGTCCTGGCAAGAGCCGCGGTTGCCATCGCGCCGCTCTCCACTCCGCCAGCGGCGCCTGCCGGGTTTTTCGACGATTTCAGCAATGCCAACGATACGTTCCAGGCCCTGCCGCAGCCCAAGTGGACCTATCCACGATATCCGGCCGGCGGTGAGCTCATCCTGCAGAATTCCAAATGGACCTTCTACGCCAACGGATACACCTGCTGCAGCTCGACCGCGCCGATGAACAACCAGGGGTACGCCGACGCGTACGTACAGAATGGCCAGCTGCATACCGATCTTGCCGACCAGGCGCAGGCGGTGTTCTCGGAAGTCACCATGATTCCGCGCAAGGCAGCCCATCTGAATGCCAGCAGCTATCTGCACATCACCTATGAAGTGAACTCCTTTGCAACCAGCCGCAGGTATTGGATCGTCACGCTGTGCGGCGCCCCCACCGCCGGTCAAACGCTCGACAGCACAGGCACCCTCAAGGAGCAGGTCGTTCACTCGACCTTCTTCTACATGAATACGGGCATGAGCCCGAGCACCGCGGGTTGGAATTGCCTGCAGATCTTCAATCGCGCCGGCAATTCGTGGGCCTTCGGCACCTGGGAAAACATGCACAACATCAAGGGCGGCAGACCCCCGGTGCCGCCCAACAAGGGCCTGTATGACGTTGCCGACTACATCTACAACACCATTCCCAGCATCGCCGATCCGACGAAGATCGCCGCTTATACCGTGCATCCGGAAAGCGATGTCGCGGTCCTCATCAACAAGCCGATCCCCAAGGCCAATCTGCCGGAGGTGGGCGGCACCAACGATCAGGTCACGCAATCCGCGGCAACCAGCCCGGTCAACGTCTCGCCGCTGCAGCTCGACAATCCAAACGGCGAAATTGCCTGGTTCTACAAGGTGGATGCCAAGGGCAATCCCGTCGCACCGATCCTCGACGATCAACAGTTGGCCTCGCCGCGGACGAAATACGACCTGTACGTCCGCAACAACCGCATCATCATGTATGTGAATGGCCAGGCCGCGCTCTGCAACGACTTCACCACACCCACGACGACGCTGAACATGGCCGATGCGGCGGTCGGTTTTCACGACGTGCTCTACCATTCTTCGGCTGAATTCGTGGAGCGCTTCGCCGGTCCCGATCAGGGAGCGGCCTACCATTACCGCTACAACTCCCCCTGGATCGACCAGCGCACCTGGGACAACATGGGGTTTGAGGAGAATGTCGCAGCGCCCGGCGACTTCGATCCGCAGACCTGCTTCGAGCACGTGAGTCTCGGCGCGGAGAACAATGAGCCTTGATGCGAAAGCATGGATTGTCTGCATTGGACTAGCCGCTGCTGAAGGTGCGATTTCGACAGCGGCGGCGGCATGCCCCGATCACCTGCAGTTCCTGCAGTCAAAGTGTGCCCAATGGCAGTCCTACGTATTGCCGCAGTCTATTCCTGCTGCCCGGGGCAACGCCGTTGCTGACAACGAAGCCGCCGCTGCCCTGGGCATGCGGATTTTCTACGACAATCGCTTTTCGAAAAGCGGCAGCGGCGTCGCCTGCGCCAGCTGTCATGACCCCGAACACGCCTTTGCCGAGCAGAAAGCGCGGTCGCACACAATCCGCGAGGTGGCCAGGAACGCGCCCGATCTGATCAATGCAGCTTGGTATACGCGTTCGCATTTCTGGGACGGCAAGGTCGACAATCTCTGGTCGGCGCCGCTTTTTACGTTCGAGCAGGCCGATGAAATGGGGTCGAGCCGCTTGCATGTAGTTCACACGCTGGCGTCCATCTACAAAATCCGCTACGAAAAGGTGTTCGGGCCCCTACCTGATTTCAACGACCCGAAGCGTTTCCCGGCGGACGGCAAACCGGGCACCCCGCAGTTTGACGCCCTGCCCGAGAATGACAGGAATCTCGTCAATACAGCCTACGTCAACGTCGGCAAGGCGCTCGAGGCCTACATCCGCAAGGTGGCCGCCGGCAGATCCCGATTCGATGATTTCATGAACGGCGCGGCGAAGGCGCTGAGCAACGACGCTCAACGCGGCATGGTCGCTTTCACCCGGCATGGGTGCGACAGCTGCCATTCCGGGCCCATCTTCTCCGATGAAAAATTTCATGACCTGCACTATCCGCGCAGGACCGGGCAGCCGCAGGACCCGGCGCGTGCCGGCGGCGTGGCCTTCGCCAAAAGCTGGCCATTTGGCGCAACGGGCAAATTCGCTTCCCTGACGCAGGCTCCCGTGCCGGCCAACGCCGCGGACAGCAGCGATGATCCGCGGGGCTTCCGGACACCGACGCTTCGGAATGTGGAGCAGACATTCCCCTACGGACATGACGGATCGTTCAGTACACTCGAGAGTGTCATCGATGCGCACTCGCAGGTCTTGCCGAAGGTTCCGGCGCTCGACGCGCGGGACAAACAGGACATCGTCGCGCTTCTACACTCACTGAGCGGCAGGCCGCCGCAGGCCCCATGGAACTACTGGCCAGGCGGCTGAGGCAGGCGGCAGGCGGGCGCGCGCCTGCCGGGAGGCGCTGCGGCAGCCGAATTCATCCGGGGAGTCAATCGCAATGCCACGAGTCGGAACTTACAACATCGCGGTGGCAATTGCCGGGCTGTCAAAAACCGGTGCTGCAGCGCTCGCCGCCACGCTGGCGCAAGCACCGCCCGCTGCTGCGCCCGCCTCCGCACCCACTGCTGCCGAGGCAACTGTTGGAACCTGGGTCAATGTTACGCCCGCGGGGGTGAAGCTGACCCAGGATCCAGGTTGCGGCAACTATGGGACCGGTTCGATCCAATCAGACCCTGCGCGCCCGTCCGACCTGTACACCGAGTTCAACTGCCAGGGAATCTGGAAATCCACCGACTATGGGGCCAGCTGGACCGGCCCCATCAACAAAGGCTCCAATGGC